>Ga0213872_10001302_pt1 | contig 16634 bp, 14 predicted proteins | sample VelepicomBERX_R2_FD_160071 | JGI IMG/M metagenome (GOLD analysis project Ga0213872, IMG submission 160071) | Rhizosphere microbial communities from Vellozia epidendroides in rupestrian grasslands, the National Park of Serra do Cipo, Brazil - RX_R2 | ecosystem: Host-associated > Plants > Roots >...
CACCGCCATCAAGCCGGGCTCCTTGGCCGCCATCATCAACAGCTGGTTACGCGCCGCCATCAGTTTCTGGTGGCCGAGGCCGCCCTGATCTTGCAACTGGAAGTCGAAACCGGTGGCGTTGCCCAGATCCATCACCGCCGGCGGGGCGAAGGCGAACACCATTGCCTCGCGAATCTGCGAGAACGCCCCCATGGCGCGCCCGGCGATGGCGTCCACCTTCTGGCTGGCCGCCTTGCGCTGGTCCCAATCCTTCAGGCTGACGAAGGCGATACCGGTGTTCTGGCCATTACCGGCGAAGCTGAAGCCGGCCACGGTGAAGATCGAGTTGACGTTGGCCTTCTCATCCACCAGGAAGTGGTGTTCCACCTTCTTCAACACGTTGACCGTGCTCTCCTGGGTCGCGCCAGGCGGCAGCGTCACCATGGAAAACAGCACCCCCTGGTCCTCATCCGGCAGGAACGAGGTCGGCAGGCGCACGAACAACAGCGCCATGATGCCGACGATGGCCAGGTAGATCAGCGAGTAGCGCGTGGCGCGCGCCAGCACGCGGCCGACCACGCTCTGGTAGCGCTCGGTGTTGCGCTCGAACATGCGGTTGAACCAGCCGAAGAAACCCTTGTGGTGCTTCTCGTGATCCTTCTCCACCGGCTTGAGCAGCGTCGCGCACAAGGCCGGGGTCAGCACCAGCGCCACCAGCACCGACAGCGCCATGGCCGACACGATGGTGATGGAAAACTGCCGGTAGATCACGCCGGTCGAGCCGCCGAAGAACGCCATCGGCACGAACACCGCCGACAACACCAGGCCAATGCCCACCAGGGCGCTGGTGATCTGCTGCATCGACTTCTTGGTGGCTTCCTTGGGCGGCAGCCCCTCCTCGCTCATCACCCGCTCGACGTTCTCCACCACCACGATGGCGTCGTCGACCAACAGGCCGATCGCCAGCACCATGCCGAACATGGTGAGCGTGTTGATCGAGAAGCCGGCGACCGACAGCACGCCGAAGGTGCCGAGCAGCACCACCGGCACGGCGATGGTCGGAATCAAGGTGGCGCGGAAGTTCTGCAGGAACAGATACATCACCAGGAACACCAGCACGATGGCCTCGGCCAGCGTCTTGACCACTTCGCGGATCGAGATCTTGACGAACGGCGTGGTATCGAACGGATACACGGTCTTCATGCCGCGCGGGTAGAACTTCGCCAGCTCGTCGATGCGGGCTTCCACGCCCTTGGCGGTGGCCAGCGCGTTGGCGCCGGTGGCCAGGGTGATGGCGATACCGGTGGCCGGCTTGCCGTTGAAGCGCGTGGTGTAGTCGTAGCTTTCCGCGCCGCGTTCGATGCGCGCCACGTCCTTCAGGCGCACCGACGAGCCGTCGGTGTTGGTGCGCAGCAGGATGTTGCCGAACTGTTCCGGCGTTTGCAGCAGCGTTTGCGAGGTGACGGTGACGTTGAGCTTCTGGCCCTTCACCGACGGCGTGCCGCCCAGCTGGCCGGCCGACACTTCGGCGTTTTGCGCGGTGATCGCGCTCGAGATATCGGACGGGTTGAGCTTATAGGTGTAGAGCTTGTTCGGGTCGAGCCAGACGCGCATCGCGTACGGCGCGCCGAACAGCTGCACGCTGCCAACGCCGTTGACGCGGCTGATCGGGTCGAGCACGTTGGTCGACACGTAGTCGGCCAGGTCGGTGGCGTTCATCGAGCCGTCTTCCGACACGAAGCCCAGCACCATCAAGAAGCTGGCGTTGGCCTTGTTGACGGTAATGCCCTGTTGCTGCACCACCTGCGGCAGACGCGGCGTGGCCAGCGACAGCTTGTTTTGCACCTGCACCTGGGCGATGTCCGGGTTGGTGCCGGCGTCGAAGGTCAGGTTGATGCTGACGCCGCCGGAGGAATCGCTGGTCGACGACATGTACAGCAGGCCGTCGAGCCCCTTCATGTTTTGCTCGATCACCTGGGTGACGGTGTTTTCAATGGTGCCGGCCGAAGCGCCCGGGTAGGTGGCGCGAATCGACACCTCCGGCGGCGCAATGTTCGGGTACTGCGATACCGGCAAGCCGGTAATCGCCAGCACGCCGGCCAGCATGATGATGATGGCGATCACCCAGGCAAAGATCGGGCGATCAATAAAGAAACGCGCCATGGCTTATTCCCCCGCCTCGGCGCCCTGCGCCGGCACGGCCTTGACCGGCATGCCCGGGCGGATGTACTGCAGCCCGGTGACGATCAAGCGGTCGCCAGCCTTCAGGCCCTCGCTCACCAGCCAGCGGTTGCCGACCGCGCGCGGCGTTTGCACCACGCGCGCTTCGACCTTGTCGCCGGCGCCCACCACCATGGCCACCGCGTCACCCTTCTCGTTGTGGCTGATCGCGTCTTGCGGCACCAGGATCGCCTGTTCGTTCACGCCTTCGATCAGCTTGGCGCGCACGAACATGCCCGGCAGCAGCGCATGTTTCGGATTGGGGAATTCGGCGCGCAGCGTCACCGCGCCCGTGCTCGGGTCGACGGTCACGTCGGTGAACTGCAGCTTGCCTTCCAGCGGATAGGCGCTGCCGTCTTCCAGCACCAGGCGCACGCGCGCGGCGTCTTCGCCGGCGCTCTTGAGCGCGCCGCTGGCCAGCTGCTGCTTCAATTGCAGCAGTTCGCCGCTGGAGCGCGTCACGTCGACGTAGATCGGGTCGAGCGCCTGGATGGTGGTCAGCGCCGTGGTTTGATCGGCGGTCACCAACGCGCCCTCGGTCACCGTCGACTTGCCGATGCGGCCGGAGACCGGCGCCAGCACGCGAGTGTAGCCGAGGTTGATGCGCGCGGTGTCCACCGCCGCCTGGGCTTGCTTATACGCCGACATGGCGTCGTCGTAGTCTTGCTGGCCGACGGCGTTGATGGCGATCAGCTGCTGATAGCGCTCCGCTTTGAGCTTGAGCGAAGCCAGGCTGGCGTCGGCGCTTTGCAGGCTGGCGCGGTAGGTCGCCGGATCGATCTGATACAGCGGCTGGCCGGCCTTGACGTCGGCGCCTTCGGTAAACAGCCGCTTGAGCACGATGCCGCTGACCTGCGGCCGCACTTCGGCCAGGGTGTAGGCGGCCGTGCGGCCGGGTAATTCGGTATCCAGCGACACGCGCTGCGGCGCGATGGTCATCACGCCGACGTTGGCCGCCGCGGCGGCATGCTGTTGGCTCGCCGCTCCTTGGCCGCAGGCGCTTAAGCCGGCGGCCACGAGCAGCGCCAACGCGGCGCCTCGGAATAACGGGAGAGTTCTTTGCATACGAGATCTGATCCAGTGAGTGCTCCACCTGACCAAGGGGGCAGTGCGGCGGAACGTTTTAGTTTTAGAATGAACGCTCAATCTAGTTCGAGCGTTCATTCTATGCTAAAGTCGAACCATTCAGCAACCGGTAAAGTTTGAACAACAGTTTAGCTGTTTACTTTCAGGAAATTCTTAATGGCGCCTAAACCCATCGCGGTAGAACAAGAACGCGCGAGCAAACGCCGCAATCAAGTGCTGGAAGCCGCCGCGCGCTGCTTCCGCCTCTACGGCTTTCACGGCAGCAGTATGGCGCAGCTGGCCAAGGAAGCCGGCATGAGCGTCGGCCACATTTACCATTACTTCGAAAACAAAGAAGCCATCATCGACGCCATCGTGCAGAAGGACTTGGACGAATGGCTGGCGTCGATCCAGCATCTGCTCAACAGCAGCAATATTTTCGAGGACATGCTGGCGCAATTGGACGATCCGATCCGGGACTGGCTCGACCCCGACTACGCCGCGCTGCAAATCGAGATCCTGGCCGAAGCGGCGCGCAACGCCAAGGTGGTCGCCATCGTGCGCGCCTCGCACGACAAGATCCGCGATACGGTAGGCGAGCTGCTGCGCAAAGGCAGCTCCCGGCCGCTGACGCAAACCGAGATCGACAGCAAATTCGACCTGATCGGCGCCCTGTGCGATGGGCTGATGGTGCGCGCCATCCATTCGGGTACGCTGGATCGCGACAATTTGTTGGCGCTGCTGCGCCCAACGATCCGTTTCATCCTGGAGTACTGAGGAGTCAAACATGCAAGGCGATTGGGACCGGCTGCTGGCCGGCGGCATCTTGACCGAGGACATGACCGAGATTCACCGCGACCGCACGCGCGGTCAACGGCTGTTGGCGCGCTTCAATGCCGTGGCCGACGAAGACCGCGACGCGCGCCACGCCGCGGCGGCCGAATTGTTCGCCGCCTGCCCGCCCTCCTGCGTGATCAAGTCGCCGTTTCTGTGCGAGTTCGGCCGCAACATCCGCTTCGGCGAAAACACCTTCGTCAACTTCAACGTCACCATCATCGATCTGGGCGAGGTGGAAATCGGCAGTCATGTGTTGATCGCGCCCAACGTGCAGATCTACACCGCCACCCACCCGCTGGATTTTGCGCCGCGGCGCGACTGGCAGACCACCTGCCGCAAGGTGACGATCGAGGACGACTGCTGGATCGGCGGCGGCGCCATCCTGCTGCCGGGCGTCACCATCGGCGCGCGCAGCATCGTCGGCGCCGGCGCGGTGGTCACCCGCGACGTGCCGCCCGATTCGCTGGCGGTGGGCAATCCCGCACGCGTGTCACGGCGATTGAATCCGGACTAAGAATCTCTAACAAAAGCACCGGCCAGGTTTTGTAGCGTGCATTCGCCGCAGGTAATGCACGTCTTGAGCGGGTCCTAAGGCCGTGCGTTGCTTCGCGAACGCACGCTACCCAACTGCGAAAGGCATCCGCCCAGGTTTTGTAGCGTGCATTCGCCGCAGGCAATGCACGGCTTGCGCGGGCATTGGGGCCGTGCGTTGCTTCGCGAACGCACGCTACCCAACCACGGTATGTGTTCTGTGAGAGGTTCTAACGCGCCCTGCCCGTCTCCAGCCAGCGCGCCCACTCGTCGCTGCCATTGGCGCGCGCGCAGGCGGCGGCCGCGGCGTGATCGTACGTCACCGCGCGCAAGCCCACATCCCAGCGGCCGTCGCGCAGTTCGCACAGCGCATAGCGCGCATGCGGGCTGCCGTTCTCGATCTCATGGAAATGGGGATGATTGTCGTTGTAGGCCTGCAGGCCGACACTGCCCGGATTGACCACCAGGCGGCCATCGCAGAGCGCGTACACGCGCGGCTTGTGCGAATGGCCGCACAAGATCAGCCCGGCGCGAATGCCGGCCGCGCGCAATTCCACCGACTCGGTCGCGGCGGTGCGCGCGCCGCTAGGCGTCACCTCTTCCAGAAAATACGTCAGATCATCCCCTGGCACGCCATGGCAGACGTAAATACCCGGGTCGTCGAACGTCAGCTCGGCCGGCAGCGACGCCAGCCAGTCATGCTGCGCCGGCGTGGTGTGTTCGAAGGCGAATTGGTCGGACGGCCCGCCGGCGATTTTGGCGCAGGCGAGCAATTGGCGTTCGTGGTTGCCGCGAATGGTCGGCCAATCGAGCGCCATCAAGCGCTCGGCGGTAGCGGCGGGGTCGAGCGGACCGGAGAGAATATCGCCGACATTGATCACCACATCGGCCTCTTGACGCGCGATGTCGGCGATCACCGCCTCCAGCGCCCAGATATTGCCGTGAATGTCGGAAACCACTGCAACCTTCATGAGGAAACCTTCAATAGGCGATAGCGATACTTGCAGTATGGACCATCGCCGCCCCCGCTAGCAGCCTTCATGTAGTGCGCGTTCGCACAGCCAACGCACGGGCGATCAGCGCGGCCAGTCCAACGTCCGCGCGCTGCGGAAGCTGCGCGTGCCGCCGTCGAAGGGATCGACAAAGGTGATGGCCCGCGCCAGCAGCAGCAAGGGTGCGGAAAAATCGTCGATGGGTTTGGCCGGCAACAGCGAGGGATACCAGGGGTCGCCGTGGATGCCGATGCCCAAGGCCGCCATGTGCGCGCGCAGCTGGTGTTTCTTGCCGGTCAGCGGGGTGAGCCGATAGCGCGCCAACGCGCCTTGCCGCTCGATCAGTTCGATACGCGTCTCGCTGTTCGGCTCGCCGGCCACCTCGGTCATGAGAAAGCTGTCCGCCCCTTCCCTGAGCCGACTGCGCCGTACCGCCGGCAAGGGAAGCGCCGGGCTAAAACCGGCGATGGCCTCATACTCTTTCTGCACCTGGTGCTGTTGGAACAGGGTTTGATAGGCGCCGCGGTCATCTCGCCGGGTACAAAACAGCATCACGCCCGCTGTCTCGCGATCGAGCCGGTGGATGGGCGTCAGTTCAGGCAGGTCCAGCGCGACACGCAAACGCGTCAACAAGGTTTCGTGAACATGGCGCCCAGCCGGCATGCAGGCCAGAAAATGCGGCTTGTCGGCCACCACCAATCGCTCGTCGCGATAGAGCACCGTCGAGGCAAACGGCACCAGGACTTCCTCCGCCACCTCCCGGTAGTACCAGATGCGCTGATTGGCCGGGTAGGCGCTGTCCAGCCGCAACGGCAGGCCCGTGTTGTCGCACACCAGCCCGCCGGCCAGGCGCGCGCGCCAGGCCGCCTCGCTGATGTGGGGGAAACGGTGCAGCAGAAAAGCCAGCAGCGAGGGCCACGAGCCGGGAGGCAGATGTAGATGGCTGGGAGAGATCCCATTGCGGCTGGGTACCGGCGCGTTCACATGATTCATGGCGAGGATGATACGGCTACCGCGGAAGTCGGACCAGCGCGGCCATCGTTTCTGGCCAGCGTAAATCATCATTTACGAGTAATATCCTGGCTCGCCCCCCCTTATAAAGCACTCCGTACATGCACACAGAAGTCAAAGAGAAGCCCCGTTACGCCCTTGTGGCCTCGGTCCAATTACCGGACGTCAGCGACGTCGAGTTCGAGGCCTCGCTCACCGAGCTCGCCGAATTGGCCAAAACGCTGGGTTTCCAGGTCGTAGAGACCTTTGTGCAAAAGCGTAGCAGCTTCGACCGCACCGCCTATCTCGGCGTGGGCAAACGGGAAGAAATCGGCCAATACGTTCAGCGCGCCGGCAACGGCGACGAACAGGACGAGATGCCGCCGGCGCGGGCCTCAAGCGCGGTCGAGATCGACGTGCTGCTGGTGGATCATGAAATTTCCCCTTCGCAAGCGCGCAACTTGGAGCTGGCCGTCGGTTGCGAGGTGATGGACCGCACCATGGTCATTCTGGAAATTTTCCATCGCAATGCCCGCTCGCGCGCGGCGCGTGCCCAAGTGGAGATCGCCCGTCTCGGTTACATGGCGCCGCGCCTGCGAGAGGCGGCCAAACTGGCCGGCCCGCAAGGCCGGCAACGCAGCGGCACGGGAGGACGCGGCGCCGGCGAATCGCATACCGAGCTCGACCGTCGCAAGGTGCGCGACCGCATCGCCGAACTGCAATGCGAGATCGTCGCCATGGAACAGGAGCGCAAGACTCAGCGCGCGCGCCGCCTGGAGCGTCAGGGCTTGGGCGGTGTGTCGCTGGTGGGTTATACCAATGCGGGCAAGTCCACACTGATGCGGGCGCTCACCGGCAGCGAGGTGCTGGTGGCCAACAAGCTCTTCGCCACGCTGGACACCACGGTGCGCGCCCTTTATCCGGAAAGCGTGCCGCGCGTGTTGGTCAGCGACACGGTCGGTTTCATCAAGAACCTGCCTCACGGACTGGTGGCTTCGTTCAAATCCACGCTGGAAGAAGCGTTGGATGCGGCGCTGCTGCTCCATGTGATCGATGCCAGCGACCCCGGCTTCGAACGCCAGCTGGAAGTGACGGACACGGTGCTACGGGAAATCGGCGCGGATGACGTGCCGCGCCTGCGCGTATTCAACAAGATCGACCATGTCGGCGATGAAGCCGAACAGGCGGCCTGGACCGCCGAATTGCAGCAGCGCTATCCGGGCTGCGTGGTGATGAGCGCGCGTCGTCCGGAAGAAGTGGCTAGCTTGCATGCCCGCATTGTCGCCTTCTTCCGACAGGATCTGATGGAAGACGAGCTGCTGCTGCCGTGGTCGGAACAGCAGCTGCGCGGCGAGATCTACCGTCACTGTCAGGTGTTGGAAGAGCGTACGGAGGAAGACGGCAGTTGGTTCGCGTCCGCGGGGAACCGGACAAACTACGCAGTCTGCGCGCGCAGATCTACCCCGGCTCGCAAGGCCGGGAAAAGGAATACTGGGAAGTGTGACGCGCTCAGCGGAAAGACTTCTGCATGAGTAGGATCAGCGCCATGCCGAGCCCAACCCACATTTCCAAGCGGTAAAACTCCAGGCAGGACAGCATCAGCGTCTGCCGCGACAGCTCGGCGCCAAGAAGGCCCACGGCGCTTTGCGGGTCGATGGCCGGCAAAGCCGTGCGCAGCTGTCTCACCGCGTCGGCCAGCCACGGGCCGCCGGCATCGAAGCGCTCGATCAGGCGGTTGTAGTGCAAGGCGTTGCGCCCCTGGATGAATACCGTGCTCACCGACACGGCGCTGGACAAGGCAAGCTGGCGAATGATGTTCTTGGTCTGGTAGGCATGCGAGAACGCGCCCGGCTCGACCGCGCCGAACGTGCCCTGCGCCACCGCCATGATGAACACCGTCATGAAAGCGCCGTTGCACAGCAGGATGGCGGCGATGCGCCCCATGGTCGCCTCGCCGTTCAGTCCGCTCATCAGCAAGCCATAGCCCGCCAAAAACATCATGCCCAGCACCATCACCGGCTTGAGCGTGCTCACGTGGCCGCGCGCCAACAGCAACGCATAGATCGATGCGCACACCAGGCCGGCCAGAAAGCTGATCGACAGCAACACGCCCGTGGTCGGCACGGTGAAGCCCAACCCCTGCTGCACCAGCAGCGGCATGATGTAGCTGTTGGCCGCCACCATGGTGTAGCAGACGAAGTAATAGACAAGTCCAAGCAAATAACGCCGCCGGGCCAATTGGCGCCACATGTCGCCAACGCCGGCCGGGCGAGCCCGGCGCAGCCAGACGATGACCGCGAGCGTGAGGCCGGCCAGCAGGCCAAGCAGAATATCGGGCCGGCCGAAATAGTTGTACGGCGTCTGTTGAATCAGGAATTGCAGCAGCAACACCGCCACGGCAAACCACCATAGCGCGCGCGGCGTGGCGTGTCCCGCCTGGTAGGCGGTTTCGTCACGCTCGGCGAAACGGCCGGCGGCAACCCAGCCCATCAGCGTCCACGGCAGAATGCCCCAGCACAGCCAATGCCAGTCGGCGACCGACAGCAGCCAGCCGCCCAACAGCGGCCCCATCGCCGAGCCCAACAGCAATGCCTGGCCGAAACCGACCAGCGCCAGTGTGCGCTGCGGCCCCGCGATGCGGTTGACCTCGACCCGCGCGCCGGTGAAAAACGCCGCCGCGCCAAAACCTTGCCATGCGCGTCCAAGGATAAAGTCCGCCGGGCCGTGGGATTGCGCGCAGAGCACGGCGCCGGCGGCAAAGCTTAGCATCGATAAACGCAACAATCGACGCGGCCCCAGCGCCAGGGTCAGCCGTCGTTGCTGGCTCAAAGCCAGCACCGCGCAACTGGCGTACGCCATGGCGGCATAACTAAATTCCTCCGGACCGGCGCCGATGCCGCCCATGACATAGCTGGCGGCAAAATTCAGCATGCCGTTCTGGAGAAACTCAATCATGGCCACGGCCATAATGCACACAATGTGCCATGGCAAGGCGCGCGCGTTCGATGTGGGGTGCGTCATAACAAAACAACTCAAGCAATAACGGCTTGAGTATAATGACGTCATTAATATTCCAAAAATCGATATATTTAATACGGAATATCGAAATGGATAATGTGAATGGCGTACGCCTGCGCCGGCTGGATTTGAACGCGCTGGTGGTACTGCACACGCTGTTGCAAACCGGCAGCGTCAGTCAAAGCGCCGAGCGGCTTTGCCTGGGGCAGCCGGCCATCAGCCACGTACTCAAGCATCTGCGCGCCGAGTTCGGCGACGAGCTGTTGTACCGCAGCGGGCGCGGCATGGCCTTGACGCCGCTGGCGCAGTCGCTGCGCCAGCCCCTGCTCGACTGGCTGAACGAGGCGCAGCGCCTGTTCGTCTCCCATGCCGGTTTCGATCCGTCGGCGGCCCAAGGTACCTTGCATCTGGCGATGCCGGACTTGCTGGAGGCGGTGCTGCTGCCCAGCGTGCTGGTCGCGCTCTACCAACAGGCCCCAGGCTTGAATCTGTCGATCGAGGCCATGCCTTCGCGCCAAGTCGCCACGGCGCTGGAAGAAGGCCACGTCAGCGGCGCCCTGGGTTATTTCCCAGAACTCAACCCGCGCCTGTCACGCCTGCCGTTGTTCAACAGCCGCTTTATCGCGCTCTATCACCCCTCGCTGCTCGACCTGCCCGCGCGGCTCGGCCTGGCCGATCTGACGCCCGTGCCGCACTTGCACACCTCCTACGTCGGCGACGGCGCTGGCTTGATCGAGCGCTGCCTGAGCGCGCGCGGCCTCACGCGCCGCGTGGTGGCGCATGGCGCCAGCCTGCTGGCGCTGCCGATGCTGTTGGAATCGATGGCGGCGGTGGCCGTGTTGCCGGAGGCCATGTCCGGCTACCTGCGCGAGCGCCACCCCGCGTTGAGCCAAGTGGCGATCGACGATCCGGATTTGACGATCGACATCGAGATGGTCTGGCACCCGCGGCTCAGCAGCGACCCGCTCTGGGGTTTCGTGCGCGGGGTGATCGCCGCCGAAGCGGCACGGTTGTTCGGCGCCTGAATAGACAAAAAAAACGGCAGACCCTTTCGAGTCTGCCGAAGAAAAGTGTCCGGCGCCAGGACAGAACCGCCGGACAAGGGTGAATACTATCAGGCCTTGACCCAGCGCGGCTGCGTCAGTGCCTCAGGTTGTAACACGGCGTCGAGTTCCTTACGGGTCATCAAGCCGCGGGCCAGGACGATCTGGGCCACGCTGCCGCCCTTGGCGTGCGCTTCGGCAGCCACTTCGTTGGCGGCCGAGTAGCCGATGAACGGGCTCAGCGCGGTCACCAGACCGACGGAGTTTTCCACTAGGTGGCGCAGATATTCGCCATTGGCGGTGATGCCGCGTACGCAGTTTTCGGTCAGGGTATCGCAAGCGGCGCGCAGATGGTTGACGCTATTGAACACGCTGTAGGCAATCACCGGCTCGAAGGCGTTCAACTGCAGCTGGCCACCCTCGGCGGCGAAGCTGACGGTCACGTCGTTGCCGATGACTTCGAACGCCACTTGGTTGACCACTTCCGGGATCACCGGATTGACCTTGCCCGGCATGATCGACGAACCGGCCTGACGTGCCGGCAGGTTGATTTCGCCCATGCCGGCGCGCGGGCCGGAGGACAACAGGCGCAAGTCGTTGCAAGTCTTGGACAGCTTGACCGCCACGCGCTTCAACACGCCAGACAGCTGCACGAAAGCGCCGCAGTCTTGGGTGGCTTCGATCAGGTTCGGCGCGGTGAGGAGGTCGAGGCCGGTCAGCTTGGCCAGATGGCGGCATACCAGGCCGGCGTAATCCGGGTGGCTGTTGATGCCGGTGCCGATGGCGGTGGCGCCCATGTTGATTTCATGCAGCAGCGTGCAGGCTTCTTCCAGACGCAGACGGTCTTCGCCTTGCATCACGGCGTAGGTTTGGAATTCCTGGCCGAGGGTCATCGGCACGGCGTCCTGCAGCTGGGTGCGGCCCATCTTCAGGATATCCTTGAACTCCAGCGCCTTTTCGTGGAAAGCGTTTTCCAGGTTCTGCATCGAGGCGACCAGACGGGCGACGCCGAAGCAGCTGGCCAAGCGCAGCGAGGTCGGATAGACGTCGTTGGTGCTCTGGCTCAGGTTAACGTGTTCATTCGGGTGGAGAACGTCGTAATCGCCCTTCTTGTGGCCGAGAATTTCCAGCGCCACGTTAGCGATGACTTCGTTGGCGTTCATGTTGGTGGAGGTACCGGCCCCACCTTGAATCACGTCAACGATGAACTGCTCATGCCAGCGGCCGGCGCGAACTTGTTCGCAAGCCTCGACAATGGCCCCGGCGAGCTTGTCGTCCAGGAGGCCCAGATCGCGGTTGGCCATGGCGGCCGCTTGCTTGATCGATGCCAGCGCGACGATCAGGTCCGGGCAGCTGGCAATGGTCTTGCCGGTAATCGGGAAGTTTTCCACGGCGCGCAGCGTGTGGATGCCCCAATAGGCATCGGCAGGGACTTCACGTTCGCCAAGCAGATCGTGTTCAACGCGGGTGCTCATGATGTTTCCTTGTCCACAACGAGAGGTTGATGGAAGCACTCTAAGCCGCGTGACCGGGCGCTGGCCAATCCCGATTATCGATTCATCGATGCATTTAATGCATAGATTGACGGCATCATACCGTCGGGTATTGCGTCTGCAGATAACGCCAGAAAGCGTCCAACGCAGGCCGGCTGCGCTTCAGGTCGCGATAGAGCCGAATCTCCATATCCACGCCCCAACGTTCGTCGGCCGCCAGCGCCAATTGACCGGAAGTCAACTCGCGCTCGACGGTACTGTCTGGCAAAAACGCCACACCGTGTCCCTCGAGCACCATGTTCTTCAGCCCCTCGGCCATATCGGTTTCGTAGCGCTGGTGCAGATGGCACGGTTCCGGCGCGTTTTCCATGATCAGTTCGGTCATCAGCCGGAAATAGGCATTGGCGGCGTAGCCGAGGAAAGGCAGCGGCGACTTGGCGTCGCCGGGCAGCCGGTAGGCCGGCTGCCCCTGGGCATCGCTGCGGGCGTAGGGCCGCAACCGCTCGACGCCGAGGTTGAGCCCGGCGTAGCGGTCGTTGGACAACTCCACCGGCTGCTTGGGATGGTGGTAGCACATCAGCAGGTCGCAGCCGCCTTCGACGAAGGCCAACAGCGCGTCGTGCACGTTGCTCGCCTGCAGCCGGCAGGACAGATCGCCGAAACCGTCGCGCACGCGCGTCAGCCATTTGGGGAAAAACGAGAACGACAGCGTGTGCGGCACCGCGAACTCCATCGTGTCCTCGGGCAGCGGGCGCATGCCCTGCATCAGCGCGCGCGTGGCGTGAATCTGGTTGAGCATCGTCACCGCCTGCTCTTTGAACACCTCCCCCGCCGGCGTGAGCCGGGTCGGGTAGCTGCTGCGGTCGATCAGGTCGCAGCCCACCCAGCTCTCCAGCGCCTTGATGCGGCGCGAGAAAGCCGGCTGGGTCAGATGGCGCGCCTGCGCCGATCGGGTAAAGCTGCCGCTTTCGGCCAGCACGATGAAGTCTTCCAGCCAACGAGTTTCCATGTCGTGTCGTTTCTTTCGTTTACAGGGAAGCGGCCGCGTCCGGCGCGGCCCAAGCGGCCGGCAAGCGCGTGAGCGCCGGACCGCCGCGGACGTTGAGGGTAAAGCCGTCGGCGCCGGCGATCAGCTCGCCCTGGCCGCCGATCGGCAGCGGCACGATGTCGCGCACGTGGCCGATGGGCAGGCCGGTCAGCACCGGCACGCCGCTTTGGCGGGAAACGGTCTGCGCCAGCGCCGCCATGGTATAGCCGTCGGGATCGAAACCATCCTTGCGCTGCTCGGAGAATTGGCCGAGCAAAACAGCGCTTTGCCGGCCCAGAATGCCGGCCTGGCGCAGCTGCGTCAGCATGCGGTCGACCTTGTAGACGTCCTCGCCGACATCCTCGAGAAACAGAATGCCGCCGGGCACGTCCGGCATCCACGGCGTGCCGACCAGCGTCATCAGCACCGACAGATTGCCGCCCCACAGCGTGCCGGAAGTCTTGAACGGCGCGGCGGCTTGCGGCGCGTCGACCCGCAGCGCGTATTCGCCCGTTCGCAGCGCCTGTTGCAGCCAGGTCATGGTAAAGGCCGACAGCGGCTCGGCGGCGAAGTCGCCATACAGCATCGGGCCGGACACGGTCGCCACCTGGCCCTTGGCCCACAGCGCCAACTGCACGGCGGTATTGTCGCTGTAGCCCATCAGCACCGTGCCGCTCTGTCTCAGGCGCGGGCATAGATGGTCGAAATCGAGGTGCGCCAGCAACTGCGCGGCGCCGAAGCCGCCACGGGCGGCGATGATCAGTGCCGGCATCGGCGTGGCCGGGTCGGCCAGCGCGTTGAGGTCTTGCGCGCGCTCGGCGATGCTGCCGGCAAAGCGCGACTGGCGGCGCGTCAGCACCGCCAGGTTGTCGACGTGGAAGCCCTGCGCCTGCAACGCCGCCACGCCGCGCTCGGCGCGCGGCAGATCGATCATCGGCCCGCCCAGCGCCATCAGCCGCGCCACCGGCGCATCGCCGGCAACGGCCGGGGTGCCGGGACTGCCGCAGGCGGATAACAAAGTGTTCATGGAAATGACGGCCCCCCATTTCAGGACCAGCCGACGCTCTTGTTGCGCAGGACTCATCGGCATGTCGCACCAGGCTGGTGAAAAAATTTCCGCCATTACAACATGGAAGCCCCCGGCGGTGGCAAATTTACGTGGTTTTTCTGCGCCATGTCAGCCCGGCGAGGATTCGCCGGCAGACGTCAGCGCCACCTTGCGCAGCCCGGACAATGACCGCAGCAGAGCTTCGTCGTGGCTGATCAATAATAGCGCGCCCGGATAGGCTTGCAGGATATCGGCCACATGCTGGCGCGAGCGCGCGTCCAGATTGTTGCTGACTTCATCGAGGATCAATAGCCGCGGCGCGCGCGCCGCGATGCAGGCGAGCGACAGCCGCGCGCGTTCGCCGCCGGACAGCGCCTCGATCGGCATGTCGAGCTGCGCGTCGTGGCGAAACAGAAAACGGCTCAGGTGATGGCGCACGGCGCTGGCCGGCCAATCGGACGCGCAGGCCAACAGCGCCTGCAGCACGCTATGCCGTGGCGGCAGATTGGCGTAATGCTGATCGAGATAGCCGATGTCGGCCGCGGCGGGCGTCAGCCAATCGCCCCCAAGCCTCAGCCGCGTCTCCCCCGCCAGCGCGCGCGCCAGCGTCGATTTGCCGCTGCCGTTGGCCCCCGCCAGCCAGACCCGCTCGCCTGGCTCGACAGTCAGATGGAGCGGCGCTGTCAACGCCCCCCGGTGGCCGAACAGGGCGCCGCTGACCTGGACCACCGGGCCGCGTGTGCGCTTGGCGCCGGCCGGCAAGAAGAACGCCGGCTCAACCGTCTCGCCCGGCGCGCTTTGCGCCAACGCCGTCTGAATCTCCTCGCGCCGGGCGCGCAGCTCGGCCTTGTTGTCGCCGGCGGTGGTATTGCCGCGGCTGAGCTTGGCCGCCGATTTCACCGTGGCCCAGCGCCGTTCGCGAATGGCTTTCTCGCCGCGCTGACGGGCATGGCTCGCGCGCTCCTGCTCCTTCATCAGCCGCTCGTGGGTCGCCCGGCGGTCTTGCTGGAGCATGGCACGCTCGTGTAGCAGCGCGGCATGGCGCGTGGCGCGTTCGTCCAGGTAATCCTGATAACGGCCGGCGAACGCCGCGATGCGACCGTCCTCGACGATCCACAGCGTGTCGCACAATTGCGCCATCCATGCCTCGTCATGCGTCACCAGCACCAGCGTGCCGGCGAAATGGCGCAGCATGCGCAACATGGCGCGGCGATTGTCGCCGTCCAGATGATTGCTCGGTTCGTCGAGCAGCAGCAGGTCGGGGCTGCTGGCCAGCGCCCGGCTCAGCGCCTGGTTGACGCGCTGGCCGCCGGAGAGCGCCGCGTCGCCGGACAGCACCTGCGCCACGTAACCGACCGTCAGATCCGGCGCGCGGACGATACGCCCCTCGCTCGGCGCGAGTTCGCCGGCAAGCAGGCGCAATAGCGAGGATTTACCGCTGCCGTTATCGCCGACGATGGCAATGCGTTCGCCCCAGGTCAGGGAGCCGGAAAAATCGGAAAAACAGGTTTTATGGGGAAAGGCCAGGCCCAAGCCTTGCCATTGGATCATCGACATGCAACACCTCTCACGCGTGGGCAACGAAACGAATCGCGATTTGCCCGAAAACGGGCGATTAGGCGTTGAAGCGCATGTCGGCATCCTTGAGGAAAAAACGGAAAGAGCGGCTATGATAAGGCAAACGGGGCGGCCGAGCCACCCCGTCATCGGTCATCAGGCCTCCAGGAGCGCCTTGACCACGTCGACGTAGCCCTGCATGGCGTCGTCGGCCGACGTGCCCTTGAGCTTCTCCCATGCGTCGAACTTAGCGCGGTTGATGAAGTCCATCGCGCCCGGGCGATCGCCATGCGCGTCGCCGTCGGTGGCTTGCTTATACAGCGCGTACAGCTTCAGCAGCGTTTGGTTGTCCGGGCGCTCGGCCAGGGTTTTGACGTCGGCTTGCGCCTTGGTGAATTGTGCTTGCAGATCGGACATGCCTACTCCTTTGTGTTATGTGTTAGCCCATGTGTTATGTGTTAGCCCAACGCGCGTTAGGGTCCGTCGTCAGGTGTTCGGCGCAATGCCGCGCGTTGCGCGCCGATTGCGCCCTACGCAACGGCACCCCCCTTCGCGTAGGGTGCACTCGCCGAAGGCAGTGCACCGCCAAAAGATTGACAGACAGGCCCTAATATACACGAAATATGCACATTTCATCTTGCGGACGGCGCATCGCCCTCCGCCTGCCAAGCCCTTAACACACCGGGCAAAAACGGCCGCGCGGCGGCGGGCAAACCCGCGAGGCTCAGCACCCGGCCGTCCGGCGTCAGTAGCGCCGGCAACTGCCCCGCCGCCAGGATATCGGCGCCAGGCAGCACATACAGCCGCAGGTCCCGCCGACGCAGCAATGCCTGC
>Ga0213872_10001304_pt1 | contig 16628 bp, 18 predicted proteins | sample VelepicomBERX_R2_FD_160071 | JGI IMG/M metagenome (GOLD analysis project Ga0213872, IMG submission 160071) | Rhizosphere microbial communities from Vellozia epidendroides in rupestrian grasslands, the National Park of Serra do Cipo, Brazil - RX_R2 | ecosystem: Host-associated > Plants > Roots >...
CTGCTGCGTGTCGAGCGGAAATCGATGAGCGAGCCGCACTTCGGGATTGTCAAACTTGAGCGACAGCTTGTACAGTTCGAATCGCCCATCCATTGCATATTTCCGGGATCGTTCGCGCAATGCTTGAATCTCCGCCAATTCCATTGGCTTAAAACCCTGCTCTACTGTGAGCGCCTGCTGCAAGGCTTCGGCTTTATCAATGCCGGTAATCGTGGTGGTCACAGGCAAGCTCATGGCGTACCTCAGCGCCTCTTCGCCAGTGACTACACCGTTTTGTACGGGTTCACCGTGGCCGCAGATGGGCTTCATCCCAAGCGCCGCGATTCCTCGCCGGTTCACCTCGGGCAATACGTGTTGTTCGAAGCTATGGAAATGCGAATCAAATGCGTTCAGCGGCATCTGCACCGCGTCAAATGGAAATCCGGTCGCGAGCATCGCCAGGTGTATGGATGGGTCCTTGTGTCCCGTAAACCCGACAAAGCGAACCTTACCATCCTTCTTAGCCTGTGCCAGCGCTTCCGCGGCGCCGTTCTTCCGAATGAATAAGGCCGGATCGTTTTCGAAGGACACGCCGTGGACTTGCCATAGGTCCAAGTGATCCGTTCGCAGGCGTCGCAATGATTCGTCGAGCATCCGTAGCGCAAGCGCCTTATCTCGGCCATGAGTACAGACCTTAGTCATCAAGAACACGCGATCACGAACTCCGTCTAAGCCGGCACCCATCCAGGCTTCCGTTTTGCCGCGGTGATATTCCCAACAATTGTCGAAGAACGTAATGCCGCCATCGACAGCCCGTCTCACGAGGCGTACAGCCGTCCTTTCATCAGCGGCATCTCCCAAATGATGTCCACCGAGACCCAGCGCCGAAATCCTCACGTTGTGACGCCCGAACGAGCGCAGCGGAATGGCGTCTCCAGCACTATTCGGCATCGTTTACTGTCAACTCCGGTTGAAAATTCCCCAACGTTCCGGTTGAAAATTCCCCAGCCCTCGGGAAGTGGTGGTTGACAGTTCCGGCTATTGGATTCATGATCACCAATGGCTGGTGAAGCGGAGGCGAGCAATGCAGGAGTGCAACTCGCCGAGGAATAGCCGGTCGCAGACTCATCAAAACGATGAGGTCGAGAGCGAGGCCGGAAACAGCTTCGCCCTCGGCACCAGATATCGGATTGATAGATCTGCTTATGCCTTAAAGAACTCACAACGCAACCTTCCGTTTACCGCGATTGTTGTGAGCGACAGCAGGAGGAACCTGCGGTTCCGGGTTCGGTTGCTGATCGTCCGGGCGCGGCAGCAGACCGGCGCGGCGCCGATCTTTCAAGCGATAGCTTTCGCCGCGAATGTTGATCGTAGTCGAGTGGTGCAGTAAGCGATCGAGAATCGCGGTCGCGATGATCGGGTCGCCGAAGATCGAGCCCCAATCGCCGTAACTTTTATTACTGGTCAAGATGATGCTGCCGCGTTCATAGCGTGCGCTGACCAGTTGAAAGAAGATCGTGGCTCCGAGTTCGTCCAAGGGCAAGTAACCCATTTCGTCAATAATGAGGACCTTCGGTGCGAGATACACGCGCATACGGCGATCGAGCCGGCCTTCACGATAAGCTCGCCCCAAGTCATCGACCAGATCGTGTGCGGTCATGAAGTAAGCGCCGAAACCGGCCTGGATCGCGGCTTCGGCGAGTGCGACGCTTAAGTGCGTTTTACCGACCCCAGGCGGTCCGAGAAAAATCGCATTGCTGGCCTCGTGCACAAAACGCAAGGTGCGCAGTTCTCGAATCTGGCGTTCATCGATGGAGGGCTGGAAACCGAAATCGAACTGATCGAACGTCTTCACAAATGGCAGATGCGCCAGTTGCAGGCGAGCGCGTAAATAACGGCTCCGCCGTGCATCGACTTCACAGGCGAGCAACTCATCGAGGAACTCGGCATAGCTGGTCTCTCTTTTCGCGGCCTGCTCGAGTAAGCCCTCCAGACGCGCTTCCACTGCTTTCAGCCCGAGTGAGTTCAACATGTTTTGCAAGCGCTCGATCGGAGTCATTGCACACCCCCGGCGGCCGCGCTCTCGTAAGCCGCCAATGGCCGGATCTCGACTACCGGAGCGGTTTGGCGCAAGTGCACCAGCGTCTTCCTGTCCGGACGGCCCACGCCAAGCGGGATGCCTTCGTGATGTTCGGGTTGTGTGATGATTCCGTGTCTACGGGGCGCCTGCATGTGGCATGCGATACGCTGCGCACCGTAACGAATCTCGACATCGCAATCGCAGTTGCGAACCCAGACTTGTTTGCCGGCATATTCCCACGGCACCGAGTAGCGGCTGCCCTGCCACGACACATAGGCATCGCGTGCTACTTTCCGCAGCTCGTCATCACAGTACGGATACGATGGTCGCCCCGCGATCGGCTGTAAGTTGAACTGATCCGCGTCCCAGCATGCAGAGACTTGTTGGCGTGTGGTTCCGTGCACGCGCTGGTTGGCCACCTCCCAAACCCAGGCACGTAACTGCGCATTGAAATCTTCCAGGCAGCTTGGCTCGCGACCTTGCAAGCCACAGAGAAAATTCCGGCGCACATACTTTACGCCGGCCTCGATCTTACCTTTCGTTTGCGCCCGGTACGGTCGACACAAGCGTGGCGTGAATCCCCAGTAGCGTGCGAAATCCAGAAACACCGGATGCCAGACAATCTCGCCGCGGCTGTCGGTTTCCAGCCAAACGGTTTTCATGCGGTCGTAAAGTATTTCCTCCGGCACGCCATCGAGTTGCCGGAACGCTTCCTCATGCATGCGCAGCAGAGTGCCGAGTTTCTGGTCCAACGCTGCTTCGGCCATCATCATCCGGCTGTAGCCGAGCGTCAGTGTGAAGCCCCACAGCTTGTGTTCCCGACCGTTGAGTTCGACGTCGCCGAGATGGCCCCAGTCCACCTGGCCTTGCTTCCCTGGCGGTGTCTCGAATCGCCGTACTGCTACCACGCGCGCCGATTCCCGTTGCGGTCGCAACCAATCGGTCAGAATCGTGTAGCTGCCCTTATAACTGCGCCCACGCAGCTCACGCAACAGCACTCGCGCATTCCAGACTCCCGCTGCTAAGCGTTCCTGTAGATAGGGCTTGAACGCGTCCAGCTTGCTCGGCTGTGGCTCGCACGGTCCGTACGCTGGCTTTCCGTTTGGCAGCAGCAGATACTTACGTATCGTTTTGCGGTCGTAACCTGTTAATTGACTGATCGCCTGGATGCTCAATCCCTGGCGTTTCAGCGCTTCAATCTCTTCCACGTCTTTCCCCCGTAGCACATGCCGCACCTCCCCCTGGCGGTCTCGATGCGGGTATACACCACGCGCCAGGGGCTGGGGAATTTTATTCCGGCACTATGGGGATTTTTGCACCGGCGCTGACATTACTCCTGGCGGCATAATTTCAATCCCAATAGTCATGGAGCAAATTGACGACGATTGGCTCTGGCGTACTGCGGACGACCACCCAGGAAAACGCCTCGGAGCTGGAAGCGTTTGTCTCCCGATGAGGCACAAATGGTGGGACATGGATAAAGTCACCTGGGTTGGCTGTTGCTTCACATTCACCGTGCTCCCCCAGCGCATTAGGGCCTGCCCTTCGAGAACATGGGCGATCGTTTCCTGTACACCGTGGTGATGAATCACGGTCTGTGAGTTCGGGTCTACGAAAAACAAACCAGCCCACATTTGCGAGTTGCAACTCGACTTTGTTGGGATCGCGGCAACCCGCTTCGAGCCGGGCGTTTGAACGGTGCCACTGTCAAACTCTTCCGCTCTTACTATGCGGATGCCATCCGCGTGGAGAACTGCATTCTCTGCAGTGTTTGAATTCGATCCAAAATTGCTCATGGTTGTTTTGTAAATAGACGCGTAAAAAGACGCGAGAGCGTGGAGGGAACGGGTGCCGGAGAGCACTCTCTCGCTGACGAGGGATGCCCGCGTGCATCTAAGCGGATTTGCGGGATGCGACCCTCGAAGGCAAATCGTTTTCGGATCTCAGCTTCAGTTTCGCGACAAAGGGCCGCAGTTTCTCTCGAGCTCGGTGCCGGCGGCTCTTTACGGCATGCACTGTCAAACCCAATTTTCGTGCGGCTTCAGCCAAAGGGAGGCGCTGCAAATCGCACAACTCTACAACAGACCTATACGACGTTGGCAGGCAGGACACCGCGTGCCGCACAAGACTGTCGCGTTCCTTTGCCTCGTAACTATCGGTCGGGAGCTCGACCGGATGATTTCGATACACCTCCACTTCTTCCGTTAGCAGTGGAACAACACGCGCTCGCGACTTGGAGCGGTAGAGTTGATGAACTTCGTTGATTGCGATAGAACCTAACCACGTCTTCAAGGCCGATTCAAAGCGAAACTGATCGGCATGGATCAGTGCTTTCAAGACCGTTTGCTGAACGATGTCCTCAGTCATCTCATCGCCCCGCGTCAGACCATAGACAATTCGGGTCAGATATGGAAGATGATGCGCGACGCACTCGGCGAAATTCTGTTGCCCGGCCATTAGCTCCTCGAGCTGCGAAACAAATGATTCATCGCACTCGCTCAATGCTCTTGCACAAATTGCTCCACTTGCGACTCCGCGGCAGGCACAATCATGTCTTAGACGCCTAACTCTGCAGAAATCAAATACAAAAAGCTCGAGAAGCGCGGACTTACGTACTTACGGCAATAGCTTGCGTCAACAGAGTAAACACGCAAAACAACAATATGGTGTCGGGCTGCAGGCGCACGTGTCGGCAAGGCGTCACAGCCATTGCAGCGTTTTCCAAAACGCACGCGGGAGGCAGCCCAGGGAAAGGGTCGTATTGCAGCGTCGCAGATCACATCCGGGACGAGGGCTCTAGCCAGCATGCTCCTATTTGGCCCTCGGCTTGCTCCCTGTTGAGTTGAGCGAGCAATCAAAGGAGAGATCAAGAATCTCGGCAAGGAAGTGCGACAATGCCGCTCATTTTCCGCCCAGCGCTTAAGATGAGGAACACAGAACTCGTGTCCTACAGAGGAGTCGCTGCTGAGCACACGCTCCGGATATCGCATATCTGCTTCACCTTTTTAACCGGCTGTCGGTTGTTCGCAGCTGAGCAATCTATTGCTGATAAAGCATGGACGATTCTTCAAACTGGACTTCGCGACAAGAACGCAGCCAAGCGGGCTGAAGCCGTATCAGCGCTGGGCCTGATTGCTGGCGACAAAACGGCGGTCGCGATGACAGAACATGCGCTCCAGGATTCTAAGCCCGACGTCCGCAGGGCCGCCGTCACGGCCTTAGGGGACATGAATTGGAGGGCGTCGTTGCCTAACATCAAAGCGCTCCGGATGCCAAAACAGTAGTGGCCATCGCCGCAGTCTTGAAAAAGTCCTACGACCCAGAGGGGTACGAGATATATTACGAGATCTTAACGGGTAAGCGCAAGGGTAGCGGCAGCATTCTTGACGGGATCAAAGATAAAAAGCCATAGAGACAATGGGCGCGGAAATGGCTATTGGCTTTCCACCTGGTGGCGGGGAAATAATGACCGGTGCTTACGACTATCTCAAGCACAACGGTTCGGCACATTCAACCATCAATGTGACCGCTGTAACGCTCTGGCAAGAGATCCGGACCCGGCTATCAAGGAAGCACTTGTCCAGGCTTCATTCGGCGGTAAAAACGCGGTCCGAGTGGCGGCTCTTCGTGCTCTATCAAAGCGGGACGATCCAGATGTCGTGGAAGACATCGAACCTGCAATGTATTCCGATAACGCACTAATTCGTTACACTGCTGCCACCATCCTGCACCTCGTCGATTTGCGACCAAAGCAGCGGGCCAAACGTTGAACTCCGGGTTTATCGGAATTCGTATGCGCCGCCTGGAAGTTACGCCGCCTTCGGAATCGTGCATACCAGGCCCGCAGGGCTGGCGTGTTTGGACGCTGCAGCATCAAAACGCGCAGATTGTATGCTGCGGCTATGTTTCAAGCTGTGCACGAATCCTCTGCCTGCAAGCTTCAGGTATAGTAACTCAGCCGGGTGACTGGGCCGCGACAACAACACCTGAAGCAATGCGCATACTCGGCGTGCGATTGAATTGCTTTGAATGTTGACGCTCCCATTTCAGACGTCGTCGGGGTCCAGGCTATAAACCACCCGGCGCGGTGAACTGATACGTTCCACTCTTCACGCCATCCTCCGTGCCATCAGCGTTCATCGAGTTAACTGTGTAGTAATAAGTTGTTCCGGACTTGAGGTCCGGCACGCGGACGCGGAACACGGTATAGGAATGGCCGCGGTTTAACCTGATGTGACCTTTGGCCGTTTCAGTTAACTGGCTAGCATTTGTGCCATAGTGGACAACAGCCCAGTGCTCGTCTGAACCGCCAGGGTTGGTGCTGGTCCAACGAATAATAGCTTCATTGTTTCTGAATATTTCGAGAGACGGCCCTTCGGTAATCTGGACGTTGATTGCCTTTTTTGCCGGCGGTTCAACCGGTTTCGGGGCGTAGGGCGAGACTTGAGCTGCCAGCGGTCGCAAGACTATCAGGCTGGCTACCAGGAGAGGTAGTTTGTTCGTGTAAATGAGTTTCATGTCTGGACCGATAGTTCTTTCTAGGTTCGACAGGGTGCGTGAGCAGCTTATGACTGCTCACGCTAGCCCTGCAGCGGCTCTATTTTTGGCCGCTTGCTCCGGCCGCTTCAACCGCCATTCGCCGCAATACACTTGCGGGAATAATCGTCGAATTGCCTTGGGTGGCAGCATTACCACCGGTCATGCAAGCGCCGGTGTAAGTGTTGATAAACGGATATGGCTTTGTGTAGCCGTCGGTCAGCGTTTGCATGAACGCCACGAGCTGGTTTTCTTCTTCATCTGTAAGACCTAAGCTACCTACCGTCATGTCCTGGTTTTGCGGAACCTCAGCCGCCGGCCAGCAAGTTACTTTTTCAACTGTACCTGCCGGGCACTCGCCGCTCTCTACCTGATAGCGATAGACGTCACGCGTATTGTAGAAATGCACGAGTTGCTTCAGGCTTTTGATATAGCCGTTGTGGAAGAACTCCTTCTGGAAGTAGGGTCCCGGAGCTTCGGTCGTTGGGCACTGAGGCGGCGTCATAGCTACGTCGCGCGCCGTCATCGTCTGCATCTGCCCATCGGATGTCGCTGCGTATTGAGTCCAGTTCGAATTCGGGCTAGGACCTGTAGCGAAACCGCTTCTCAGGAAGGTACCCAATCCGTAATCGGCATAGGTGAAACCTGCCGGATTGAGAGTAAATCCAAAGGAGTCCGGCGTCGTCTCGTAGTAAAACGAATCCCTCGGATTCTTGGGCAGACCGAGGTTGGAAGAACCCCAGCAGGTAAACACGGGCGTGGTATCAGCGGCCGCGCCCGTATCCATGCTGTTCGGAAGTGTTCCTTCGGGCGGTGGAGGAGTGGGAGCCGTTGACCTGCCGTCCAGATGACATGAGTTGCAGTTCGCCTTACCTCGGAACAGGTTGTAACCCGCCATTTCAGGCGGCGTGAGGGTGTATTTGCCGGCCAAGAACGCGTCGAATTTTGATGTGAAAGGGCTAATCTCATTTGACGCTTCCAGGAAGCCAAGGGTCTGGCCCCAGTGATCGTAAACGTTTTTGGCTGTAGTGCGGTCAGTTGGGGATAACGCAATTGGCGTGGTGCTACCGCCGAACGTCGTCGCCCCTGCGGGAGTATCGCAAATGGTCTCAGTGTCAGACGGCCAATTGATACTAAACGGGCCCCAGATCTCCTCGAACAGAGTCAGATAGCTCGATTTTGAGATCCGATATGCAATGCAGGCGAGATCCGGGAACTGCATTTCCGCCGGATCGAGCGGAGGCCACTGTGCCTGCTCGGCGTCAGGGGCCTGCAACTGATAGCCGGTGGCGCGTGAGTCCCAAAAGTTCCCCCCGAAGAAAGCGCCTTGGGTTGTGTTGTAGTTGAGCACAGGGAACGAGTGTGAATACGTGTATCGTTGGGCGGTCCGCTTGCCGGCCCGGTAGCGATACGATCCGGGATACGCGATCATGGTCAGGTTGACGGACGGTATCGGTCCGCTGAATGCCGCGTACGGCATGTGGCAGGAAGAGCAGGCCGTATTTTTGAAGGGTGACATGTTCAAGTCGTAATTCAACAGCCCGCCAAGTATGCGCATTGCGTTATACCCGTCGCCCTGAAGTATTGGCGGGTTACCCACATAAGTCAAAGGCGGTAATGCCTTGGACTGTGCGAGATAGTTGTTGAAGATGCCTTGAATTTCCCTGTCAACCCGCGCAAGTTCGGAATTCAAATTGGACGGCAGGATGCCAGGCGGGTACGGATTGTAAGGCGGCGGCGTGACAGCTTGTTCAGGCTGGGTTTGCTGCTCACTTTGTGCGAACAGGTGCCGGGAAGAGCTAAAAAACGCAACTGCGAGGATTACACAGATTGCGGAAACAGTGACTCGTACAGATTTCACGAGTATCTCCTTTCTCTGCTCTCGTGGCTGCTCTAGTCACGGGAGCAAATCGACAAGTGAGCTTCGAAAGGACCAGACGATTCTATTGCTGCGTCCAGTCCCTGTCAACGGATAAAAATGCTGCTGGAACGTCCACGCGCACGTGCCAACGACCCCTCGAGCTTCCGAGCTTTTGCATTTTGGAGATCAACGTGGTCCTCTTGAGCCCCAGTTTGGCGACAGCACTGGCAACTCCACGGGCCGACAGCTCGATGGGCAGAAACCGATCGCACATCCTACAGATTCCAGCGTTTCCAGAAGAAGAGCGCGTTCGCAGTCCTGAAAGGTCGCTGGTGCGGAAGGGCAGCTGAACTGCTTCATTTCCGATGCCGCGTGCGGGTTTGCAAATACTCCATCGCCCGACATGATCACCGCACGCCGGCCGTGAAACCGCGGCCCCGATACCGCAAGCCAAATCAACGCTACCACTCCAAACGCTCATACGTCCTACGACCTCCATGTGGAAGCACGCTGGTAACCAAAAGGAAGCCGGGCACGCGTACACAGGCTTAAGCAAGGTGCCGCGTGCATCGACTCGGCGTAGCGACACCGAAGTCGGCATGTCGGCACAGTTCGCCGAGGATTTGGTTCTAGAGAGCACAGCGGGTTTGCGGTATTGCAGGTGCGAAGGCATTTATGGCAATGTCCGTGCTTTGTATTTCTCGGATTATGAGAATTACGGCGACTCGACGGTGAATCGCAGCCGCCGACGCTCTGATGCAGATCGCGCTCGGCATAACTGCTGAAATTCCTGTAAGCTCAAGGCCGAATGTGTACGTGAGGTCTGAAAAATGAACATCCCTAATCTTTCAGATTGGGCGGTGTGGAACCAGATTCGGAGCGGCGATCCCCATGCTTTGGGCCACAACACCCTGTCAGAAAGGACCAGAGCGCTCGAGTCGCGCACCCGGAAGGCGGATCGGGTTGTGAAATCGGTCTGTCCCTATTGCGGCGCGCTGATCTCGTATGTAATCGAAAACGAGAGGTACTTCAAGGAGTACGTCGTTCCGTATACGAATGCATCCGCCATTCTTCGTGAGGACTATCGCGATGCAGAGGATCTGGACGGCCTGTTCAGCGGCTGGGTCTCAGAGAAGGGCCAGTACGAAGGCCCGAGCTGGCGCTATGAGGGCGAAGGGTTCGAAGAGCAAGAGGCGCATCGTGTTCCTGAGTCGCACGCGGAACGGGCTGCGCACTTCGATGGGCTAGAGGTAAAGCCGCAGGGAATGGATCCCACGTTGCAGCACCCGCGCATCGTGTTCCAGGTTCTCAAGCGGCATTTTGCCCGTTACACGCCCCAGATGGTTGAAGAAGTTTGCGGCATAGACCCCGAGCAGTTCTACAACGTTGCAGATCTTCTCTGCCGAAACTCCGGACGGGAGCGGACCACGGCATTCTGCTATGAGGTGGGTTGGACGCAGCATTCTGCGGGCGCCCGGTTCATCCGTGCAGCGGGAATTTTGCAGTTGTTGATGGGCAACATGGGGCGGCCAGGCGGCGGAATTATGGCGTTGCGCGGGCACGCGACCATTCAGGGGTCAACCGATATTCCGACCCTGTTCAACCTGCTTCCGGGTTACTTCCCTATGCCCAAGGCCGGCGCCGACAACTCTCTAGGCGCTTGGGAAAACAACATCGACAAACTTTTGTCGGTTTTAGGCCGCAATGCGCAAGTCGTTTAGGTCCTTATAGGGAAATGTTCCATGAGACGCATCTTTGTGCGCCCATCGAGAGGTACAACAGCGTAATGACAATGCGCCGGATCCAGTCGGAATCCGTTGCAAAGAATGTGCAATGACATCGCCTCTCCTGTTAGGCCGCCGGCGGCAGGGCGCTCGTGGCTTCCGTTTGTTCGTGGTGTTGCTGGTGACGTGAATCTCCTCGATGCCCGTATTCACCATCGGCTGGAGTCACACTTTTGAAAGCGCCCGCCGCTACGGCGCCGCCGGCGAAATCAGCTACCAAGTAAATCCAAATATTCGGCCAAGAGGACAGCCCGATAACGGAGATGCCTGCCGCGACGGCTGGGTTGAACGCTCCACCTGAAATGTTGCCGACGGAAAATGCTCCGACGAGTACTGTAAATCCGATCGCCAGCCCATAAAACGAATTGCCCGACGTACCCTTGGCCGTGGCAACGTTCAGCACGACGTAAACGAGTGCGAACGTGAAGAGAAACTCTGCCAGAAGAGCTGGCAGGGTCGCCGGTTGCAGCGGTACAACGGCCGTTCGCACGCATCGATTCAACAGGAACCCACTTGGTCTAAGCCCATATACACTCGTGCTCTCTGCAGTCGCTCTCCACGATCCTCCCTACTTCGGATCACATTCCCGCTTTTTCAGCCCACGATCACTCGTTCCCGCAGCTCCGGAACCGATTCAAATCCCATAGCCGCTAATTGCCAAAGTTGACCGCGTCCGCCGCAACCGCGGGCGCCTTCCTTCAAACGACTCTATCCGAAGTGATCCGGCCACGAACTACCCCACTGCACCTGAACATCCTCCGCCGGATCACTCCAGATAGAGTCTTAGCGTCACGCACGAACTATTGAAAGTCGCATGTCGGGTCGCCGGCATGACGGTCCTCCTCCGATCGATATTGGAAACTTCATTGCCCAGCTGGTGGCTAGATCGATCTGGTGGCCCCGCTACCCGACCAGCACAGGTACAAACTTAAGTTCGTTTGACGACAAAAACCGTTTTGTCGTCAATTAAGTCCACATCACCGTTTTGACGAAGCTGCTCATCTCGCTTTACCGCATGGTCTAGCAACGCATCGCAAATGTCCCTGGCCGGCTGTCGATAGTGTTCGCGGATGACCGCTTCGAGTAACTCGCGCCCTTGTTTGTCGCTGCCGTCGTAAACTCCATCGGTATAGAGAACAAGAATATCTCCCGGACTGAGGAGTGTGATCTCGGCGAGATCGGAAGATTCGATTTCTCTTGGCCGTAAGTTCAGTGAGTAGTATCTTCTCCGATCCGGGTGGCGCTCGGAGATTTGTAAGCCGAGAGGAAGGAATTGAACCATGCGGGCCGCACCTATGTTCACCAACTTGCAGGAATCCGCCGAGAACACCAGTGGTGGAGGATGTCCGAAATTGACGAAGCGAAAATGGCCGCCCGGGTGGACTTCGCCATACAACATTGTCGCGTTTTCGCGCGCGTCTTCTTTCTCATCTATCGCCAATTCGTTGCGGGCGGTCACCGATTGCGCCAGTCGCAGGTTGATGTTCTCAAACAGCATGGGTGTCGTTTTTCCGTAGCGATCCAGTTCGGTGAGCATCAAAGCGTGAAAGGTGTCGTGAACCGTCGATGCAATCTTTGCCGAGATGATGTCGTGTCCCTGCGCGTCCACCACCAGAATCCCCGCCATTGAGTACAGGTCGCGCAAGTCTGCCGATACTCGCAACTGCTCGGAGCTCCTCGCGAACCTGTATTCGGTTTCCATATCGGGCCTGAAGTCGGAAATTCCTTTCAGCCATTGCACGTGATCGTCGACCGAATTGCGTACCAGGGAGCCAGGAGGAAGCGGTTCGAGAAACTCCTTTGATAGGCGTAGAGCCTGCTGAATACGTGCGTCAATGTCGTAACGCTGTTGAAAATTTATGTATTCAAAAAGATCACCACCAACAGTTTCGGCAGGAACCGATTTCCCGAACATCTCGATGCCCGGAATGTGCGGAATCTCCCCTTCCACCGGCATTAATCGCTCGCGTAGGTATTCATCGATATTCAAAGCTGCGTGTGCTTTTGTCATAGGAGAATCTATGCCGAAGTGCTTTGAAATCTGAAGACCTCTTCCGTATTATGAGCCTTCGATGCGCCTGAATCCGGCTCCGTGCACAAATCGCGGCTCCCGTTGGGCCATAGATTCTGGCAATGACGAAATACCCTCTGCCTCGTACCGTAGCGGCCAGTCGCCTTCTCTTCCAACCGGAACCTGCGGTCCGAGATCAGGTTCGGGCTGTTCCTCGGCAACTCTATACTAGGCCGTAACACACGGTCTATCCGCGGCGAAAGGCCCCATCCGCGGAAAGGGCGTTACACAACCGGGTGCACACAGCAGGCGCTCTCTTGATCAACCGGCCAAATGCCGGCTAGTGCTGCCACCAGCGCTCGGCCGGTCACTCCTGGCGGAGCGCGCGAATCGGGTCAACCCTCGTGGCTCGCAGCGCTGGGATCAGGCTTGCGAGTACCGCAACCACAATAAGGAACAGCGCTGCCCCCGCTATGCTCACAGGGTCGGCTGGACTGACTTGGTAAAGCAGAGGCGCGATCTGCGGGGTCGCTGCCAGGGCGATGGCGAGGCCGGCGGCGATCCCCAATAGACCCAGCAGCAAGCCTTCTCTCATGACAATCCGAAGCACGCCCCCAGGGACAGCCCCCAGCGCCATGCGGATACCGATTTCCCGAGTCCGTTGGCTTACCGAGTAAGCCATAACTCCATAAAGACCTACCCCGGCGAGCAGCATCGAAATGGTGCCGAGCACTGCGAGGAACGACGAGGCGATCCGCGACCCAAACCAGGCAGCCGAGATGTAATCCGACAAGGGCATGGCCGTGAGGCCGGCGGAATTTGGATCGATGGCCGACATTTCGCGGCGGAGTACGGGGACTAAATCGCGCGCGTCACGGTCGGTCCGGGCGTAGAGGGCCACTCCGTTTTCGCCACTGCCGTAGTGCACCTGGTCGAAGGACATGTAGAAGTATGGCTGCGGCGCTTCCGACAGATTGTAGTACTTGCTGTCCTTGACCATTCCTACGATCTGGAACGGTTTGCCGTAAATCTGCACCCGGTGCCCCACCGGGTCGCGCCCGTCGAAAAAGCGCCGTGCGAAAGACTCGTTGACGATCATGACGCGCGGCGCCGTTTCGTTATCCTCGGCCCGGAAATCGCGGCCGGCGAGAAGCGGGATCCGCAGCAAGTCGAAGTAGCCGGGCGACACCGAGGCGTGATGCAGATCCAAGTTCTCGCCGGGCCGCGACGCATACCCTTCCACCACGATGGTGGCCCACTTTCCCAGCCCGAAGCCGAGCGGGATGGAGTCGGAATAGGCGGCGCTTGTCACCCCTGGTGCGGCCAGCAGGTGCTCGCGTAGCCGCCGCGAGAACTCCTGCTCCTCGCTGGGCGTGTAGTTGTTCGTCGACAGAAAAAGACGGCTCACCGTCACGTTGCGGTGATTGAAACCGGCCGGCGTGTTCTCTAACCCGTAAAGGCTCCGAACAAACAGTCCGAGCGTCACCAAAGCCGCAAGCGCCAGCCCCGTTTCGGCTACCACCAGCACCCCGGAGATGCGCCGCGCGTGCCCGCTCCGTGTACCGCTTCTTCCACCTTGCTTCAGTGCATCCACCAGGCTGCGCTGCACCAACTGATACGCGGGCGGAATCCCGGAAATCAGCGCGGAAGCCAAGCAGACAAGAGCGGCAAACAGGAACACCCGGGCGCTGGGATGTACGTTGAAACTCACCGGCACTCCTGTGGGCGGTACGAAATAAATCAGCACATTTTCAACCCACAGAGCCAGCGGCAACCCGACAAGCGTTGCCAGGGCCGCCAAAAGCAGGCTTTCAAAAATCAACTGGCGGCTCAGACGACCCGGACCGGCGCCCAGGGCAGCGCGGATGCCGAACTCCGTCTGCCGGGCTGTGGAACGAGCCAGTAGAAGATTGGCGACGTTGGCGCAGGCAATCAGCAGCACGAGTAAACACGCCGCACCGAGAATGGCCATCGGCCATGCCACAATGCTCGACGCCCCCTCCTGCGCCCTCCAGATCGGTACGATCCTGGCGCCGATCCCCTGGTTGGTCTTCGGAAAGCCACGGGCAAGGCGCGCGGCAACCGTCGCCGCCTCGGCGTTTGCCTCCGAGACGCTGACGCCGGGTTTGAGCCTGACTATGGCCTCGAAGTGCCGCGCATCGCGCTCGCGTTCTCCGGCCAGCGGCGCTGGAACCCAGACGTCGAGCGCCACTCCCGGGAAATCGCCGCCAAATTCCGGAGGCGCTACCCCCACGATAGTGACCGGGTACCGGTTGATCCGCACGGTGCGGCCGAGGACGGACTTGTCGGCATGAAAATAGTTCTGCCACACGCGATAGCTGATGACGGCCGTGAACGCTTTGCCCCGGTCGCCGTATTCGTCGCGAGCGAACGCGCGACCCAGGACTGGCTTTACGCCCAGGACGTCGAAGTAGTTTCCGGAGACCGATTCGTACCACGCGAAATAGGGCTTTTCTCCGTCGCCGATCGAGGCGGGACCTTTTTGGTTCAGCAACAATCCGGAAATGCTGCTCATGCTTTCCTGGAAGTCCCGGGAGTCGGCGTACGAAACCTGATGCTGCATACCGCTGGCACTGACGGACTCAAGCACGGCGAGTTGTCCGTCGTCCCTAGCGCCGCGGAACGGGTGTAGGACCATTCCGTCGATCCAGCCAAAGACGGTCGTGATCGCGGCAATACCTAGCGCCAGAGTAAGCACTGCGACCGCGGTCAGGGTCGGGGTCCGGCGGAGGACGCGCATCGCATACTGCAGGTCTTTAAGGACGCTTCGCATATGGCTTCCTGCCCTTTGGGTGCAAGTTGACTTCCTACAGTATGCGCTTGATTCTATTGAACGGTAAGGTCAACCGGTGGTTGATTTTCGGGGTTCAGGTGGCCGAAAACGGGAACCGCCCTTCACGATTTCTAGCGGATTGCAACGGCGTAGCCGCAGACCGAATAAGTCGAGTCGCATCTCGGGAATCGTCCGGGAGCAGGACGGCGGTATGCGTACAGGCGCAGGGATTTCGCTCCCTTTCGGTATCCACATTGACCGGGTTGTCGTCGATGCTGAGACTTGCAAGAGCGGTGGAGGGAATTTAACCCCGGCCTGGTCCGGCAGCGTAGAGGAATGTCGGTCGCTCGAGGCGAGACGGATTAGCAAACGATCGGCCGTATTTCGTGATTTACGCCCCGGAAGTGCGCTCAATTCCGGTTTGCGCGTCATCCGCCAAGAACCCTTTCGATGAGTGACTTGGGGATAGTGCGCTTGTTGACGACGCGCAAAAGATCGCAAGGCCGATGAACTGCGGGTAGGGAAGCCCGAGCGCAGGTGTATCGAGCCATGCCGTTTGCTAGCTTGGCGTAGATGCCGCCGCCTGTGCCCGAGCGACTCAGCAAGACCATTGAGACCCTTTACCGGTCTGAATCGGGCCGGGTTCTGGCGACGCTGGTGCGCCTCCTCGGAGATCTGGATCTCGCCGAAGAAGCCATGCATGAGGCATTCGCCGCCGCTCTGGAGTTCTGGTCTCAGACTGGTATTCCGGACAAGCCACGCCCCTGGCTGATTTCAACGGCACGCTTCAAGGCTATCGACATGATCCGTCGGCGCGGGCGCTTCGACGGGGCACAGAGAAATCTTGTTGCCCATATGGAATCGCGCGTCAACGATCCTTGCCTTGAGGATGAAGAGATTGAGGACGATCGCCTCCGTCTGATCTTCACCTGCTGTCATCCCGCTCTGCCTCTGGAGGGACAGGTTGCGCTCACCCTTCGCGAAATCTGCGGCCTGACCACGGAAGAGATTGCACGCGCGTTTCTCATCACGCCGGCGACGCTCGCCCAACGCATCGTACGCGCCAAAGCAAAGATTCGAGAGGCATCGATTCCCTACGAAGTGCCGGCGCCGCAGGAGTTGCAGGAGCGGCTGGACGCGGTGCTTCAGGTCATCTATCTCGTCTTTAACGAAGGTTACTCGGCTGCGGCGGGAGCCGAGGTAACGCGGGCCGAGTTGACCGGCGAGGCGATTCGATTGAGACGGCTGCTGACCGAACTCCAACCAGAACCGGAAGTCATTGGGTTGCTTTCCCTGATGTTGCTGCAGGAATCCCGCCGCGGCGCGAGAACCTCTCCGGACGGAAAGCTGATTTTGCTGGAGAACCAGGATCGTTCCCGCTGGAACCGGGAGCAGATCGCGGAGGGAGTGGCATTGGTGGAGAAAGCCCTGAGCTCCCGCCGCTTCGGCCCTTACACACTGCAGGCTGCGATTGCAGCCGTTCATGCGGAGGCGGAATCGACCGCCGCGACCGACTGGCGGCAGATTGTTGCGCTTTACAATCAATTGGTACGAATTCAGCCTTCGCCAGTTGTGCATCTCAA
>Ga0213872_10001305_pt1 | contig 16601 bp, 9 predicted proteins | sample VelepicomBERX_R2_FD_160071 | JGI IMG/M metagenome (GOLD analysis project Ga0213872, IMG submission 160071) | Rhizosphere microbial communities from Vellozia epidendroides in rupestrian grasslands, the National Park of Serra do Cipo, Brazil - RX_R2 | ecosystem: Host-associated > Plants > Roots >...
TCTGCATGCGCTAAACCGGCCCGCCCGGAAAATGCGGCTCATTCAACAGCGAAATCAGGTACTGCCCGTATCCGCTTTTGCGCACCGGAGCCGCAAGCGCCTCAAGCTGCTCGCCGGAAATGTAACCGTAGCGGTACGCTATTTCCTCCGGACACGCAATTTTCAGCCCCTGCCGCCGCTCAATGGTGTGGATGAACATCCCCGCCTCGAACAATGACTCGTGCGTCCCCGTATCCAGCCACGCCATGCCACGGCTCATGATCTCCACGTCGAGCAGCCCGCGCTCGAGATACGCCTTGTTCACGTCTGTGATCTCAAGCTCCCCGCGCGCGGATGGCTTGAGCGATGCCGCGATCTCGACCACATCGTTGTCGTAGAAATAAAGCCCCGTCACTGCGTACCGCGACTTCGGAGCCGCGGGCTTCTCCTCCACGCTGATCGCCCGGCCCTGCCCGTCAAACTCCACCACTCCGTACCGCTCCGGGTCCTGTACCGGATAGGCAAACACCGTAGCGCCGTTCGTCTTCGCAGCTGCCCGTTTCAACTGCGCAGACAGCGCCTGCCCGTAAAAGATGTTGTCTCCCAGCACCAACGCGCTCGCGTCCGCGCCGACAAAGTCTCTGCCGATGATGAACGCCTGTGCCAGCCCGTCCGGACTCGGCTGCACGGCATAGCTCAGCGAAATGCCCCAACGAGCACCGTCGCCCAGCAGATCGGCAAAGCGCTGCGTGTCCTGCGGAGTCGAGATGATCAAAATGTCGCGAATCCCGGCCAGCATCAGCGTACTGAGCGGGTAATAGATCATCGGCTTGTCATAGACGGGCAGCAGCTGCTTCGAGACCACATGCGTTACCGGATACAGCCGCGTTCCTGAGCCTCCAGCGAGAATGATTCCCTTCATCGCCCCGCACGCTCCAGGATGGGCCGCTCCAGAACCGGCCGCCCACCCGAAAGCCTTTCCGAATAATTCAGCTCGATCCACTCCTTGTAATGACCCGAGCGCACATCGTCCACCCACTCCATATTCGCGAGAAACCACTCGATCGTCTCGCGGATGCCGCTCTCGAACTGCTTCTCCGGCCGCCAGCCCAGCTCGCGCGTAATCTTCTCCGCGTTGATCGCGTAGCGCCGGTCGTGCCCCGGCCGGTCTTTCACGTATGTGATCAGCTTGCGCCGGCTGCCGATCTTCGCGTCGGGACCGGCATCTGGCCTCAGTTCATCGAGAATGTCGCAGATCGTCGTCACCACGTCGATGTTCCGGCGCTCACTCGACCCTCCCACGTTATAGGTCTCGCCCGCGCGCCCGCGCTCCAGCACCTCGCGGATCGCCGCGCAGTGGTCCCCCACAAACAGCCAGTCGCGCACGTTCAGCCCGTCGCCATACACTGGCAGCGGCTTGCCTTCGAGCGCATTCAAAATCATCAGCGGGATCAGCTTCTCAGGAAACTGGTAGGGCCCGTAATTGTTCGAGCAGTTCGTCGTAAGCACCGGCAGGCCATAGGTATGAAAGTAGGCCCGTACCAGGTGATCCGAAGACGCCTTCGACGCCGCATAAGGACTGTTCGGCGCATACGGAGTTTCCTCCGTGAACGCTGGGTCATCCGGCCCCAGCGTCCCGTATACCTCATCCGTCGAGACATGTAGAAACCGGAACTGCGGCTTGTCTTCCGCCGGAAGCTCGGCCCAGTACGCCCGCGCCTGCTCGAGCAGCGTGAATGTTCCGACAACATTTGTCTGGATAAACGCCGCCGGCCCCTCGATCGAGCGGTCCACATGACTCTCGGCCGCAAAGTGCAGGATAGCCCGCGGCTTGTGCTCGCGAAGCAGCGATGCAACCAGCGCGGAGTCTCCAATATCTCCGCGCGCGAACACATGCCGCGGATTCTCCTCGATCGATCGCAGGTTTCCGCGGTTCCCGGCATAGGTCAGCAGGTCGAGATTCACTACCGCCGATCGAGTCTTCGCAATCCAGTTAAGGACGAAGTTCGAGCCGATGAAGCCGGCCCCACCCGTCACCAGCACCGTGTCGTTCATGCCGCTCCCGAAAGTCCTTCTTCGACCATGCTATCGGAAGCGCCGAGGCCCTAAGATACCCCTTTGTGGTCATCGGCAATCTGGGACTGGCTCTGCCATCACTCTACCTTGAGCGTCAGCGTGGCCGTGCGGCTAAGCCCCGGAGCGGTGCCTGTCACCGTCAGTGTGTAGACGCCTGAGGGTGTCGGGGTGCCCGGCGGAGTCGTGCCTCCTCCAAAGCTCTGCTTACCGGACGTAACGTTCAGGTTGCACCCCGCCGGAATGAGCAGCCCCAGCAGCCCAGCGAGAGCGAGACATCTCCACCAGCGGAAGATCCCCTGTGGTCTTTGCCTCCCCTGTGGTAAGGCCGTCCATCTTCGGCGCCGGCCCGCCACAAATCCCATCGGCACCACGACTGCCAACATCAGCCCCAGCCCGCGCCCGCCCGCCTGGACGCGATACCTGGCTGCCGCGCTCGACGATGACTGCCCGGTCGCAATTGTCATCGTTGCTGACACCGAATTCTGACCTGTTAAAGGCAATGAGAGCGGATTCACGGTGCAGCTCGCGTTTTGGATCTGCAGTGGTTGCGGACAACTAAGCGTAATTTCCCCGGTCGACCCGTTGACCGGCTCAATCGAAAGCATGAACGTTGCCGTCTGCCCGCTGGTGATCACGGCAGACGACGATCCGCTGACCTGCAATGCAAAATCCTCGCCGTTGCCCGAGAGCGCCACCGTAAGCGGCGCCTTCAGTTGCGCGGCGCTCACCGTCATCGTCCCGGTGCGCGCGCCCACCTGGCTCGGCGTAAATGTCACGCCGATCTGGCAGCTCGCGCCAACGGCCAACGTCGTTCCACATCCGCTCGACGATGCTGCCTGCGCCGCAAAATCTCCCGTGGCTGCAAAAGTCAGGCCAGTCAGCGCCACGCCGCCGTTATTCGTCAGCGTTACCGCGAGCGGCGGGCTCGTCTGGCCCACCCCATAGTTAAAACTGAGCGAAGCTGGCGCCACCGATATCCCCGCCGGGGCCAGGCCCGTCCCGTTCAGCGTCACTGTCTGGGTGCGCAGCATGTCGGTCACAATCAGCGTCCCTGTCTCCTGGCCTACCTGCGTCGGGACGAACTTCATCACGATCGCGCAGATCGAGTGGCCAGCCAGTGATGGGCCGCACTGATTCACCGCGTTAAAGTCCCCGCTTACCTGCGTAGCGATCAACGCGAGCGCCTGGTCGCCGCTGTTTGTGAGGGTTACCTGCTGCGAGAGGCTTGCCGTGCCGATCGTCTGCGGACCAAACGTGAGATTCAGCGGCGCGAGGCTGTCGGTAGCAGGCGACTGGCCCACGCCCGAGAGCTGCGCCGTCTGCGTTCCCGCGCTGTCCACCACCGACAGTGTGCCCGTTTCGTTGCCTGAAGTCATCGGCGTGTAGGCAATGCTCAGCGTGCATCCGGTGTCCGGCGGCAGAGATGCCCCACAGGTATTCGCCGTGATCGAGAAGTCGCCAGTCACCGTCTCGCTGGTCAGCCCCGCCGCAACGCCGCCCGTGTTTGAAATCGTGACGTTCTGGACCTGCGCCGTCTTGCCCAGCAGCGTCTGCGGGAAGCTCACCGAGGCTGGCGTCAGCACCATTGCCGGCCCTGGAACTCCCGTGCCGCTCAACTGTACCGTCACCTGGCCACCGCCGGTAATGTTTCCGTAGACCGTCAACAACCCGGTGAGTTGTCCGGTCTGCATGGGGCCGGGGTCGAACGTCACATTCACCGTGCACGCATCGCCTGGAAGCACCGCTTCGCCCGCGCAGTGATCCGTCTCGGCGAAATCCCCCGTCTTGCTCACCTGGGTCACGTTGAGCGTTATCTTGCCGGTATTGATGATGGAGATCGTTTGTGTCGCGCTCTGGGTCCCGTCCTCCTGACTGGGGAAGCTCAGTGATGCCGGATTTGCATTTGCCGTGGTCATCGCCGTTCCTGCCGTCACCAGCGGAATCTGCCACACGCCTCGTCCGTAGGTCGCCGCTCGCAATACCGATGTCGAGCCCTCATTCACGGTGGTCAGCTGAATCACCGGCGCGTTCGGCAGGGACGTTCCGAAGACATTCCAGCAATTAATCGTGGGATTCGCGCACGACCAGACGTTTCTCGTGATGTACACGCCCGTGTCCATCGCCACATACGCCGTATTGGCGTCGTTCGGATCGATCACGATGCTGTTCGCCGGCGCATTTGGCAGGTTGCGCGACAGGTTTTGCCACACTGCGCCGCCGCTGACAGATCCGTAAAGCTTCGCTTCGGCGATTCCGTTCCCGGTGAACCCTTCTACCGTGGCATAAACTGTTTGGCCGGTCGGATCATGCGGGTCAACATAGATGCTCGAAATGTCGAATCCGCCCGGATTGAACTGCCCGTTGGACGCGCCTCCATTGGCCACCGGCCGGTGAAACAGGTCCACCCAGCCCGTCGTCGAGCCCGAAGAATTGGTCACCGACGCAGTGAAAATATGCCCTGGAACCGTCGCCCCGCCATCGAGCAGACCCGCCATTCCTGCATAGATCTGCTCCGGCGTTCCCGGCGCATCCGTTGCGCTGCCCGAAGCCGCAAGGGACCGGATCTCCGCATTTCCATCGCAGTACGGCCCCGGATCGCCGTCCAGCATCGAACTGAGCAGGTTTGCGCTCGTCCAGGCCGATCCGCCGGTGGCCGGGCCGCGCCACATCCGGCACGTCCCGACAATCACGTTGGCGGTGTCCTGCGGGTCGAGGATCCAGGGCGCTGGAATCGTCTGCTGGTCGCCGTCTCCGCCCACCTGCGTGCTCCCGATCGCGGGGAGAAAGCCCGCCTCGTTGCAGCCCGATCCCTCAGTGCAGCGATTGATCGAGACCCCGAAGATCGACGTCGCGTACCAGTTGGCTTCAACCGCGGGATCGATGGCCGCGTAGTTGCCCTCGCCGTCAAGCACCTGCGGCCACGAGCCTGTCGTCACACTCGAAGTCGCCGCCGCCGTACCCAAGGCCCCAAGGGACGCCATCATGTTCAGCGGATTGTTCGCGTCGTTCGCCAGGTCCTCGACCTCCGCCAGTGATCCCAGCCCTCCGTTCAGGTTCTGGTAGTGCGTTGCGTCGTCGGGAGAGCACGTCGCCTGCTGCTGGTTCAGGGCATCGGTCGTCCGCCACAGCCCGCCGTCGTTGCCGAAATACACCAGCCCCAGTGCGCCCAGCGTCGCATCGAACGCATGCTGCGCCCACGCCACTCCGGCCGATGCGCATCCGCCCGCATTCGTCGTGTTGCGCCATGCGCAGCTGTTCGCCAGGCTGCATCTGTAGATATCGGCCGTGCCAACAAACAGCAGTGTGTCCTGCTGCGATGGGACCGCCGCCAGGTACAGGTCATAATCCGCCCCCTGAATCGTCGTGTCGCCATTGCCGGCCTCAATCGCCGTATCCGCAATCTGATTCGCAAACGTCACCGTCGCCGACGAGCACGCCCCGCCATTCAGTGCGCAGACATCCTGCCACAGGCCCTGGTCCTGGTTGTTGATATCCGTCGTCAGCGCAAACAGATCGCCTGTCACTGGCTGCACGGCAAGCGCGCCGCGAAAGATCGGGCACGCGGGCGAACCTGTCGATCCGGCATTGGTAGGGCAGTACACCGTTGTCAGCCCGGTCCCCGGCTGATTCGCCAGCCGCCTCCAGTTGACGCCGTCCGGCGACTGGTAATACCCATGAAAACGCACCGCGGCATAGAACATCTGGCGTATCGGATTCCACACTACCGCCGTCGCCGCATTGCCGTTCGTCGTAAAGTTTGTCAGGTTCGACTGCACGACGCTCGACGCCGAATCGGAGATCTTCGCGAGATACCAAGTCTGCCCCGCATCCGGAGAGTAATAGATCCCCATGATGCTGCTTCCCGATATGGCAGCGTTGACCTCCACGCCCTCGGCCGCCTGCGAAACGGCTGCAACCACCAGATTCGGATTCGCCGTGCTCCAGGCGAATCCCGCAAAGCCATTGCCCTGGAAACTGAAGTTCGCCACGCCGCCGATGCTGGGATCGGACGAGTTCGAAATGAGTCGCCAGGTCAGGCCACCGTCCGCCGACCGCAGAATGCCGGCTCCGTAATACGAATCCGTTGCATCATTGGGATCGCCTGTCCCGGCCAGCACCACTCCCGAGCCGCCCGGCTGAACAGTGACAGCGCCGATGCTCAGTGACGCCACGTTCGTCGCCGCATACTGGCTCAGCGTATCGGTCAGTGGAGTAAACGTCACCGCCGCGGAATTTCCCGCCGCATTCACCGACTTCCACACGCCCCCGCCCGTCGTCCCCACGTAGACGGTATTGCCCGTCGGGTCCGACGGATCGGCTGTGATGCTGCTCACCCTCCCCGTCACCGCGCCGAACGCCGATGTCGTCACCTGCGCCGGTCCCAGCGGCTGCCACGGCGCTGTCAGGGGCGTGCTCACGCCAGTTGTGTCTCTCTGAACCACCATGGCCTGATGCTGCGCCCTCGCCTCGGCCAGCATCTGGGCGGCATTCCGCGGATAACTCCGCTGCGGCCCGACTGCCCGACGCGCAAGGAATCTTCCCGACCGCCGCTGCTGCGCCGGAGCATGCCAATCCCGCAAGCTCTGCCTTGCCTGGCTCTGCGCGTGGATGTTGCCGGCTGCTGTCGAGAGCCCCAGCGATGCGCACAGTCCGAGTATCAGTCGATTCCGGTTCCTCACGCGCCCCCTTCGGCATTTCCGGAGTCACGTGTCCCTTGAAGGTTTTGCTAGGTCGCCGCTCCCTGATGGTCCACCCCAGCGACGAAGATCTGTCGCTGTGGCCCGGGTAGCATCGACACTTGATCTGTCGCTTCGGGGTACATCAACTCCGAAAATGCGCTTGCCCGCCGATAAAACGAGCCCGGGTCCATTGCACACGACGCGCAGTGCTACTTGAGCGCCGGGAGGCACAGAAATCACAGGTCTGTTTCGACGTGGGAAAGTCGGCCCATTATGAAACCAGCGAACCGCGCGAGCCAGATTACTTTTGTTTGGAACGATTGCAGCGCGAGCCAGGCCGGCTCACTCAATCCGGAAAACCGAACCGAACATCGGAAGGCCGCTCTTCGACGACTTCGTCGCTTCATCCTGGATCACGTCCCAGTGTTCCTTGAGCTTTCCATCCTCCAAGCGGAGGATGTCCACCACGATCCAGTTTGCCGGCGATCCAAAACCGGAAACTGAGAATCGATCCCGATTGCCGGGCACCCGCTATGCAGAGGGATCCTCGCAGATCAGGTCATGTATCGCTCTCTAGAAATCCATGATCCGCATTCGCCTCATCCAAGCAGGAAGAGGTGACGAGCATGCCCGAGAAAGAAACCCTGGAACGAGCGAAAGAAGATCTGCGCGAAGGCAAGTCGCCCAAGACGGCGGCGGGAGAATTCATTCACGAAGAGATTGAGCATGTCCGCGAGGGTAAGCACGGGGTCCGTTCCCCTCAGCAGGCAATCGCTATCGGCTTGAGCAAAGCGCGCCGGGCTGGCATTCCTGTGCCTCCTCCGGCGAAGGGCAAGGCAAAAGAGAGTACAAGGACAAGCGCGGAACGTGACTATGAGAAAGGGCAGTCCGGTGATCGCGAAAAGCCATCGGCCCGCAGGTCCCGCGCGCGTGAGGAAGTTCTCCAGCGCGAGCCCCACTCGACCGCCTCACATCAGGCTCTCTCGAGACAGGCTCGAAAGGCCGCGAAGTCGAGAACCAGCAAGGAACGCCATGACGCTGCGGAGAAGGCGGTAAGGACCAAAGGCAAAACAGGACTGAAGCAGGCAGCCAAGAAAGCCGCTGCCACGCGATCCCGAACCCGGACCAGAAAACGCGCGGCTTAGCGACAGGTCAGCCGAGTCGATCGGGTCGCCCATCTGCACAAGAGAGATACCTTCTTCGAGCGCTATTTCAACTCTCTGGAGCGGGCGGGCCGCCGCAGCGGGGCTAGCCTCGCGACCGCGTGCCACTACAATCTGGCACAACTGCAGCAAATCGTCGATTCGCAGGCGAACGTACTTGCCTACATCAGCGCTTTTTTCTTATTCGGAATGATCGTTGCGTTTCCTATCCCGCTGCCATTCCTCATGAAAGGTCCTTCAACCGAGGAGACGGCTGCAGCCCAGGGCATGCACTAGGGCCCTTTATTGCTGTTGCGGCTGCGGGGCGCTCTGTGGAGCAGGATATTGCGGCGCGGCGTTCCCGGGACGACTGCCTGGTTGAGCAGGTGCCGATGGCTTCGGATGCTCCAGCAACTTGAACCCATCCCGAACGACGGAAAAATTCTGCTGGAGAAGATCTGCCTCGAGCACCTGGCCGTCGGGGGTATAAAACAGATCGACATCGATCGAGTTCTCCGAACTGACAGCGACCCTCGCGTGCTGCACTTCGATCTGTGAACCGTTGAGCTGTCCCCGGACGCTGGACCCGGGCGCAATGGTCGACGGGACCAGGATGCCGTCTTCTTTGGGAATCAGAATCCAAGATGTTGGCGGATTCTCTGTAGCCACCCGACTCAGCAGCAGATAAGCTGCCGGGTCGAGATCGAGCAGCAAAACCAGGTGCTGGTGCCGGTCCACTGTGTTTTGGGTCTGTTTGCTGTTAGCGGATACGCCGATCTGAAACTGGCGGCCCGTTGGGTCCGAAGCGGCGGTAAATGTAACGGCACTCCCGTTGACGCTGCCGCTGAGTTCATCCCGAACCAGATTGAGGCTGCTGTCAAGACTCTGCGTATTGCTGAAGCTATAGCTGAATTTCGTCAGGTTCAATTTGCCGTGGGACGTGATGGAGTATCCGTTAGCGGTGGTCTGGACAGTGTAGTCCCCTTCGCCAACGGTTTTCCCATCTTGATAGATGCCATAGTGAGCAGAACCGGCGGTGAGCGCGGGCTGGCCGAAAGAGGCGGCGGCCGTAATCGACAAGGCAGAAACAAGAGCAAAGGTGCGGCAAAAGGCAGAGACGTACATTCGCGCTAGAATCCTCTACCTTCTCAGACACATATTGGCCCCGGAAAGATGCGCTGCAACATGCCGGAAAGGGTATGGGACAACGTGCTCCGGTTTCCCGATACCCTCGCTCCGGTTTCCTTCGGCTATTTCTGGGCCTGTTCGAACCGCTTGTTGATTTCGTCCCAGTTCACAACGTTCCACCAAGCGGCAAGATATTCGGGCCGGCGGTTCTGATATTTCAGGTAGTAAGCGTGCTCCCAGACGTCGTTGCCGAGGATCGGGAACTTTCCTTGTATGAACGGGCTGTCCTGATTCGCCGTCGTCGTGATCGTCAGCTTGCCGTTATCCCACAGGAGCCAGCCCCACCCGGAGCCGAACTGTTTGGCGGTCGTTTCATTGAACTGCTTCTTGAAAGATTCGAAGTCGCCGAAATCCTTGCGGATCTGCGCGACGATCGTGCCCGTGGGCTCACCGCCGCCGTTCGGCTTCATGATGTTCCAGAACATTGTGTGGTTGACGTGGCCGCCACCGTTATTTCGCACTGTAGTGCGAATATCCTCGGGGATGCTGTTGATGTTCCGCAAGAGATCCTCGGGAGCGTGCTTCCCGAGTTCCGGATGCTTTTCGATGGCGCCGTTGAGATTGGTAACGTAGGCCTGGTGGTGCTTGTCGTGGTGAAGATGCATCGTCTGCTCGTCGATATAGGGCTCGAGCGCAGCATAGTCATAGGGCAATGGTGGAACTTCGTATGCCAAAGCGTTTCTCCTTCACTCGTGATTGCTCATACCAGAATCTTCGCGCCGTTCCAGCAGAATTCAGGGGACGCGTCCTCGATCATAATGGATGCGGCAGCGTAATGGAGCGCTGCAAGCACAAAGCTATGGCCAACCTATCTGATCGGGTTTGCAGCGTTGAATCAAATGGTTAGGCTACCGCGGGAATGCCCGGGGGTTGAGTGCTCTACTTTGTTTGGGACTTCGGTTAAAAATGCGGCAGTTATCTGCGACCGCAGCGTAGCGTGGAACATCTCGGCGTAGGAAGCGAGGAATCGACCACGCTCGCTGGAGACCATCGCAGCCTTTAGATAAACTGCCCTATGCGGTGTTTTTGGGGCATCAGAATTTCTGGTGGCCGCTGCTTTTAGAATTGATTAGGCCTTGGCTCGTTCGAAGATAACTCGTCGACAACTGCTGCGAACGGCAGGCGCCTCAGGCATGTTAGCACTGGGAGCGCCGGCAATGGCGATGGCGGAGGGCCTTCAGAACCAGCCGCAAGCTCCCCAAGTCAAGCCCGGACAGGAACCACAGCCCGAGTCACAGGCTGCGCAAAAGTATCCTCAACAACTCGGCGCCTTCATCAACCGCCCACTGACCCAGGTATCGAAGGCCGCTGAGACCCTGCTCGATGATCTTGTGGGCCGTGGCTGTGATTTCTTCTACAACGAGGCAAGCCCGAGGAGCGGGCTGGTGCGCGATCGGGCTCCGGCGGCTGGCCGCTCGCTCAGCCGGGTAGCCAGCATTGCCGCCACGGGTTTCGGGCTGAGCGCCCTGTGCATCGCGGCAAAGCGAAACTACCTGCGCCAGGGCGACTGTGAAGCGAGGATCGAAAAAACGCTGGCCTTTCTGCTTGAACAATGCCCTCACGAGCATGGATTTCTCTACCATTTCATCGATATGGAAAGCGGCCAGCGCATGTTTGGCAGCGAGCTCTCGTCGATCGACACCGCCCTGCTGCTCTGTGGAGTGCTACTCTGCCGTCAGTACTTTGAAGGAAACACGCGCATCGCCGCCCTTGCGACCACGTTTTATCGCCGAATCGATTGGCAGTGGATGCTGAACGGGGGCACGACCCTTTCGATGGGGTGGCTTCCGGACCAGGGTTTTCTGAGCCATCGCTGGGATATTTATTCCGAGCTCATGACCATGTACCTGATGGCAATCGGCTCCCCCACGCACCCCATCCCGGCCGACACCTGGAACGCGCTGCAGCGGCCCGTGGTGCAGTTCGGCGGCATCGATTACATCAGCGGAGTCGCGCCCCTGTTCATTCACCAATACGCACACGCCTGGTGCGACTATCGCGATATCAGGGACCTTCACGCAAACTACTTCACCAACTCGATTGCCGCCACGCGCACCCACCAGTTGTGGTGCCTGACTCTTGGCAAGACGTTCCCTTGGATTGACCAGGACATGTGGGGAATCACGGCGTCCGACTCACGGAACGGATACCGGGTATGGGGTGGTCCACCGGCCATGGGACCGCTGGACGGAACTCTCGTGCCCTCTGCCGCCGCGGGATCATTGCCATTCCTCCCTGCCGAGTGCTCTCATGTGTTGTTGAGCATGCGGGAAAAAATGGGTGACCGCGTATGGACCCGCTATGGATTTGTGGATGCTTTCAATCCCAAAACGAACTGGTTCGCGACCGATATTCTCGGAATCGACCAGGGCGTCAGTGTCCTGATGGCAGAAAACCTACGAAGCGGCTTCGCCTGGCAGTACTTTATGAAGAACCGCGAGATCGTCCATGCGATGAACGAAGTGCAGCTCCATCCCGACCCGGAAGCCAATTCGCAGGTGCTGTAGACTCTGGGCGAAAGCCAGAAAACATGTAACTCATTCTTGGAAGTTTCATCTCTCTAGGGTAGAGTTCTGGCCTTGGGCATTTGACCAGGTCGCCGAAAATTACGGAGCGATTGATGACGGAGTTGCTACCACAATATTCATGGGTTGAGGGTCAGGGCCAGGCGTTCGGCGCACCGGGCATGGAGCCACGCTGGACGTCGGCGGCGAAAGACACGGTGGGCACCGCGTACGCGGCATCGAGCCGCGCCTGGTACACCGTTTCGCATGGCATTCTGAACGAGATCTACTACCCAACCATCGACCGCCCGCAGATTCGCGACATGGGATTTCTGATCACGGACGGAGAAACCTTCTTCCACGAAGAAAAGCGTGACCTGAAGCACGAATGCACGTACATCGATTCAGATACGCTGGGCGTGCGGATTACCTCGCACGATTCCGACGGCCGGTACACACTCATAAAAGAAATCATTAGCGACCCACACTATCCGGTTGTCCTGATCCGGGCGCGACTCGAGGGTGATAAGGAATTTTTGTCTCGCCTGAGCGTGTATGTTCTGCTGGCTCCGCATGTCGATGGCGGCGGGGCGGGAAACTCGGCGCGCACACTGCGGGTAAATGGCGAGTTGGCAGCCGTGGCGTGGAAAAATGGAACCTCTCTTGCGCTCGCGACGGTCGGCGGATTCGTGCGCGCCAGTTGCGGATATGTCGGCAAGAGCGACGGCTGGCAGGATCTCAAACACAACCTGATCATGGATTGGGAGTTTGGCTCGGCGCTCGATGGAAACATCTCCGTGATGGGCCAGATCGATCCAGAGCGCCACAGTGATTTCACCATTGCGATCGGCTTCGGCGAAGGGCATCATGCGGCCCTTGTGGCAACGATCGGATCGCTGGGAACCCCCTTCGAAAGGCACCTCAAGCGCTTCATCGAGCAGTGGCACCGTGCCGCAAGTCCCCGCGAATGGGCGGTAAACTCCAACGACGGTGGCCGTCTTCTGCAGATCAGCCACAACGTGGTGCTCGCCCACGAAGACAAGACCTATGCGGGCGCATTCATCGCATCGGCTTCGATCCCGTGGGGCTACTCGAAAAGCGATGACGACCTCGGCGGGTATCACCTTGTCTGGACCCGTGACATGGTGCAGAGCGCAACAGCCCTGTTGGCCAGCGGGCGGGTCGATACAGCCCGCCGCGCCCTGACGTATCTCGCGTGCACGCAGCGTCCCGACGGAGGATTCGCCCAGAACTTCTGGATCGACGGAACGCCATACTGGACCGGCATCCAGCTCGACGAAGTGGCGTTCCCTATCATGCTCGCCTGGCGGCTTTGGAAACTGGATGGGCTGGGCAACTGGGACGTATTCCCGTTCGTTGAGCGGGCTGCGGGTTTCCTGGTGCGCTATTCGCCCATCACTCAGCAGGAGCGTTGGGAAGAGAACGCGGGCTACTCGCCTTCAACACTGGCAGCCGTAATTGCGGGCCTCGTCTGCGCGGCAGAACTGGCGGACGCGCACGGGTCTCCGGAGCTCGCGAGCTTTCTCTGCGAATACGCGGACTGGATCGAGAGTCATCTGGAAGACTGGACGGTGACCAATGATGGCGTGCTTCTGCCCGGCGTGCAGCGCCATTACATGCGTATCCGGCCTCCGGAATGCGGCGAGCCGTATGCCCATGAAGAATGCGGCAAAGAAATGGTCCATATCGCGAACCGCGGCCCGGGAGAGAAAGCGGATTTCGAGGCTCGCGAGGTTGTAGACACAGGCTTCCTGGAACTGGTGCGTTACGGTATCCGGCGTCCCGACGACCCAGTGATCGTGAATACTCTGAAAGTGATCGACCATGTTCTGAAGATCGATACGCCGAAAGGCCCGTGCTGGCGACGCTATAACCACGACGGCTACGGTCAGCGTCACGATGGCGGCCCGTTTGCGGGGTTCGGTCAGGGACGCGCCTGGCCGCTGCTTACCGGTGAGCGCGCACATTATGAATTGGCTGCCGGCAACGACGTCAGTGCACTTGTTGCGTCGTTCGAGAATTTTGCTTCCAAGGGTGGCATGTTCCCCGAACAGATCTGGGACGAGCCCGACAAAAAAGGACTCGTCTTCGGCGGCCCCGCAGGCTCGGCGATGCCGCTCGTCTGGGCGCACGCGGAGTATCTCAAGCTGCTGCGCTCCATTCACGACGGCCGGGTTTTCGACAAGATCGACCCCGTTGAGAAGCGCTACGCCAACGGACGAGACAGAATAAAGCTTGAGATCTTTAAGCTGCGCCGGCCCATCAAGCAAATTCGCGCCGGGTATACTCTTCGCATCGTGGCGGCGGAGCATTTTCGCGTGCTGTGGACATCCGACGGCTGGCAGTCGGTTACTTCGGTCGAAAGCGCAACTGTGGGCCACGCAGGATCTTTCGCCGATATTCCGGTGAGAAGCGGGCAGACCGGGACGATTTCGTTTACTCTTTTCTGGCCGATGCAAAACCATTGGGACGGCATCAATCACGATGTAACAATCGAACCGGAGGAGCAGGCCGGACCCGAAATTTCCGCCTACGAACTGCAAAAGGTGTGAAACCGATGACAGTTCTGGAGAGTCATCCTTTAGGAATTTGAGTCGTGTTTTGTCGACGCCTATCAAAAATGCTGTAAAGACGGGCGCCCAGCCCCGAACCCCCGAAATGAGGTTTTCATGACCGATATCGATCTGCTTTCGATCAATACCCTTCGATTCCTAGCCGTAGATGCTGTAGACAAGGCCAAGAGCGGCCATCCCGGTGCGCCCCTTGGTGATGCGCCCATTGCCTACCTGCTGTTCCATAAGTACATGCGGCACAATCCGAAGAACTCACACTGGTCGAACCGTGACCGGTTCGTGCTGTCGAATGGGCACGCCTCGGCGTTACTCTACGGCTCGCTGCATCTCTCCGGCTACAAGGTCTCAATCCAGGATCTCGAACAGTTCCGGCAGTGGGAGTCGATCACCCCCGGCCATCCGGAGCGCGGCGACACCGACGGCGTAGAGGTAACAACGGGACCGCTCGGACAGGGACTCGCCATGGCGGTGGGCCTTGCTATCGCTGAAAAACATCTCGCCGCCGTTTACAACCGTCCCGGCCTTGACATTGTCGACCACTACACTTACGGCATCTGCGGTGACGGCGACCTCATGGAAGGCATTTCGCACGAGGCGGCTTCCCTGGCCGGAACTCTCGGACTCGGCAAGCTCATCTTTCTCTATGACGACAACCTCATCTCGCTCGATGGTCCCACGGAACTGTCGTTCACCGAGGATGTTCTGAAACGCTTTGAAGGCTATCACTGGCATACGCAGCGCGTGGCGGATGGCAACGATCTCGCCGCAATCTCCAAGGCCATCGAAGCTGCCAAGGCGGTCACCGACAAGCCTTCGCTCATAGCCGTCCGAACAGTGATCGGCTACGGCAGCCCCATCGCTGGCACAAACAAAGTTCACGGCGAAGCTCTAAAGCCCGATGAGGCCGCCGCAACCAAGAAAAACCTGGGGTGGCCCGAGGACAAGTTCTTTTATGTGCCTGAGGAAGCGCAGAAGAACTGGTCAACCATCATCGATCGGGGCGCAAAGTATGAGCAGGATTGGAACAAGCTCTTCGCGAAGTACAAGAGCCAGTTCCCCGATCTGGCCGCGGAGTTCGAGCGCACGCAGGCCGGCACACTTAAGGAAGGATGGGAGAAGTCGCTGCCTTCCTTCCCCGCCGGCGGCAAGGGAGTGGCCACCCGCAACGCAGGCAATGCCATCATGAATGCCTTCGCCAAGGACATACCTGAGCTGATCGGTGGCGCCGCGGACCTGACCGCTTCAACCAAGACGATCCTCAAGGACGGCGGTAATTTCCACGTCGATCCAAAAGGAAGAAACATCTGGTTCGGCGTACGCGAGTTCGGGATGTGCGCAGCCGTGAATGGCATGGCGGCACACGGCGGACTCATCCCCTACGGCTCAACCTTCTTTACGTTCTCCGATTACTGCAAGTCGGCCATTCGCATGGCGGCGATCATGCACAGCCATTCGCTCTTCATCTTCACGCATGATTCGATCGCCCTCGGCGAGGATGGCCCGACGCATCAGCCCATCGAACACCTGATGATGCTCCGCGCTGTCCCGTACCTGACCGATTTCCGTCCAGCGGACGCGAACGAAACAACGGCAGCATGGCGGCTGGCCCTCGAGCGGAAGGCGCCCGCATTCATGGCGCTTTCCCGCCAGGATTTGCCCGTACTCGATCCGGACAAGCACGCCATCTACGAGGGCGTAAGCCACGGTGCTTACATCGTCGAGAAGGGAAGCGATTCTCCTGACTTGCTGATCGTGGCTACGGGCGCCGAAGTATGGGCATCCCTGAACGCCGCCACCGAGCTCGGCAAGCAAGGCATCGCAACCCGCGTGGTTTCGATGCCGAGCTGGAGAATCTTCGAGGAGCAGAGCGAAGATTACAAGGAGTCGATCTTCCCGGACCACCTCCCGAAACTGGCCGTCGAGGCGGGCGCCCCGCTCGGCTGGTGGAAGTACGTAGGCCGCCATGGCGACGTGATCGGACTGGAGCGCTTCGGAGCATCGGCGCCCGGCGCAATCGCTCTCGAGAAATTGGGCTTTGGCGTGGCGAATATCGTCAATCGCGGCAAAGCTCTCGTGGACCGCGTGCGAAAGGCCGAAGGAGCTCTCGCAAGCAGATAGTTCAGAAATCGCTCGAAGCCCGCTCACCCCCACTCAGGAAAGGACGAGCTATGACCGACATCAGCACGATTTTGTGGGACGTGGGCGGAGTTCTGCTGACCAATGGCTGGGACCACGCAGGACGCGAAGGAGTTTTGTCGCGCTTCAGCCTGGACCCGGGCGAGTTCGAAACCCGGCACGCGGACGCGAACGACGCATGGGAGAAGGGCCTGATCTCGGTCGACGAATACCTGCAGCGAACCGTGTTCTGGAAGCCGCGCGACTTTACGCCCGAGGAATTCTTCGGGGCGATGAAATCAGAGTCCCGAGTGTTGGAGGACA
>Ga0213872_10001306_pt1 | contig 16593 bp, 15 predicted proteins | sample VelepicomBERX_R2_FD_160071 | JGI IMG/M metagenome (GOLD analysis project Ga0213872, IMG submission 160071) | Rhizosphere microbial communities from Vellozia epidendroides in rupestrian grasslands, the National Park of Serra do Cipo, Brazil - RX_R2 | ecosystem: Host-associated > Plants > Roots >...
ATTCTTACTAGGTTGAGTACTAAATAATCCCCCAAAGTACCAGTACGAAGGTCTGGTTCACTAGAACGATTGAGGACCGTTTCAAGATAGTCGGACAGTGAAAATATGATGATCATTCTGCCGCTGGAGCCGCAAAAGGAGGCGAAGCTCAACGCCGTTGCAAAGGCGAAGGGTCTTACGCCCGACGAACTGGTGACCCAAGCCATCGACCAGATCATCGCCGAGGCACCGGACTCGATCAGTGGCAGGGAGCCGACGCGATCCCTGCGCGGGTTACTTGCGAAATACGGCCCCCTCCGCCAGCCGAGGAAATCGATCGGAACCGGGCCGAGATGTTCCAGAATTTCCCGCGCAGCGATATCTGATGATTGTAGCTATAGCCGACCTTAACCTGGTCACGCCGCACACCATTTTGGCGTCAAAGGCGCAAAGTGAATCTTTCAGAGATGGCTGACGTAGTAGCTGATATTCCGACACTCGGGGGACACGGCGTTCGAGTTGTCAGAAATGACGGCAGTCGGCCAAAGATTCTGGAACGGCTCTCCACGGAGAGTGCCCTCTCAACGACAACGGAGTTGAAGCGACACACTGTACGGCAAAAGAGCGCGGCACCTGTTAAGTCCGGCCCGTCGCAGGATATAGCGCTGTTTAGTTCTCGCTTGGAGCCGTTTGGGGTTGCGCCCGGGAGCTCGCAACCAACTGCAAGCTTTGGTTGCGGGGGCAAGATTTGAACTTGCGACCTTTGGGTTATGAGCCCAACGAGCTACCTGACTGCTCCACCCCGCACTCGTATGGTAGCAATCCGGCCTGCTCCGGTCAACCAAATGACGAACGAAACCCGTGTTGCCCGTGCTCTCATCGGGCCCGTCTGGCAAAGGATTTTCCGTGGTTTTTTCGTCTTGCGACACGCGAGAAAATCTTACAGTATAGAGTGACCGGCTGCACCAATTTATGGCGATTTCAACCCCCGCACGCAGGCGAGCCGCCGCGGCTTCCCGTCAGATCAGCGAGCCTCGCCTCGATTCCCAAGACCTTTACCTCAACCCGCACCTCAGCCTTCTGGCGTTCCAGCGCCGTGTTCTGGAAGAAGCGCAGGAGCCGCGGACGCCGCTGCTTGAAAGAGCCAAATTTCTTTCGATTCTCGGCTCCAACATCGACGAGTTCTTTATGGTGCGCGTTGCCGGTCTGTGGCAGCAGATAGAAACCCGCACGGCAGAGATCAGCATGGACGGAAAATCGCCGTCCGAGCAGTTGGAGCTGATCCGCCATGAGGTCACAGGCATTATGTCGGAGATCTACAGGTTGTGGCGCGAGGAGATCATGCCCGAGCTCCGCAAAAACGGCATCTACATCCTTGACCTGGACGAGCTGAATGCGCAGCAGAAGACGGCGGTGGACGACTACTTCCGACGCGTGGTGTACCCGGTTCTCACGCCGCTGGCCGTCGACCAGGGGCGCCCGTTCCCGCACATTTCCAACCTCAGCCTCAACATTGCCGCGATCGTCGGCAGCAGCGACGGGCAGGAACACTTTGCGCGCATCAAAGTTCCCGATTCGCTCCCCCAGCTCATCCCGGTTCCTGCAGAGGGAAGTGAACTCGCGTTTGTCTGGCTCGAACAAGCCATCATTGCGAACCTCCGCTGCCTGTTTCCCGAGATGGACGTTCTGAAGGCCGACCTCTTTCACGTCACGCGCGATGCCGAGCTCGCGATCCAGGAACTTGAAACGGATGACCTTCTCGAAAGCGTGCAGGAGGCCGTCTGGCAGCGCCGGTTCCGGGATGTGGTCCGCTTACAGGTCAGCGTCGGCATGCCGCAAAAAATGGTGGATCTGCTCACGACGAATCTTGAGCTTGATCAGAACGATGTGTATCGCGTAGACGGGCCGCTGGACCTCAGCCGGCTGCGCGCGCTTTTCAATATTGATCGGTCGGCTCTCAAGGATAAGCCCTTTGTGCCGGCCACGCCGAAGGCTTTGACCGGCATCTCCGGCAGCGAGATCTTCGCCGCGATCCACGAATCAGAGATTCTTCTGCACCACCCCTACGAGTCGTTTCAGCCGGTGGTCGACTTTCTGCGCGCCGCCGCCAACGATCCGGATGTGCTTGCGATCAAAATGACGCTATACCGCGTAGGCCGAAATTCGCCGATTGTCGAAGCTCTGCTCGAAGCGATTCAGAACGGCAAACAGGTGGCGGTTCTGCTGGAGCTGAAAGCGCGCTTTGACGAGGAGAGCAACATCGAGTGGGCGCAGAAACTGGAGCGGGAGGGCGTGCATGTGGTCTACGGTCTGCCCGGCGTAAAAGTGCACGCGAAGCTGGCGATGGTTGTTCGCCGCGAAGGAGAGATCATTCGCCGCTACCTGCATCTAGGAACGGGCAACTACAACCCCATCACCGCGCGGATCTACACGGATCTTGGCCTTTTTACCTGCAATGAGGAAATCGGGGAAGACGTCAGCGACCTGTTCAATCACCTTACCGGGTATTCGGCCAAGAAATCGTACCGCAAACTGCTGGTTGCACCGCACAGCCTGCGCGGCGGCCTCGAGCGGCTGGTGCATAAAGAGATGGAACGACAAAGGGAGCACGGCGACGGTCACATCATCTTCAAAATGAATGCTCTCGAAGATGCGGGCATGGTCCGGCTGCTCTATGAGGCATCACGCGCGGGAGTACGGATTGATCTCATTGTCAGAGGCGTATGCTGCCTTCGGCCAGGCCTGCCGGGCATCAGTGAGACTATCCACGTACGGAGCATCATCGGCCGGTTTCTCGAGCACGAGCGCATCTATTATTTCCACAACGGAGGCGAGGAGCTTATCTACATCGGCAGCGCCGACCTCATGCCGCGCAACCTCAACCGCCGCGTAGAGGTGTTGTTTCCGGTCGAGAACCAGCGCTTCATCCGGCGTCTGCACGACCGCATTCTCGCCAAATGCCTGGCAGACGACGCGGGTGCTCGGATCATGCAGCCCGATGGAAGTTACGCCAGGGAGAAGGCTCAGGCCGGGAAGCGCATGTTCAGCAGTCAAGCCTGGTTTCTTAATAATAATTAGGCCCTCAACTGTTTGGGCCAAACTCATTTTGAGTAATCGGCTCCCTGGTGAGCCAATGGTTGAATTGTGTGTTGGCACACCAGGTTTTACTTTGGTGACGAAGGAGAGAAATTATTCCTAGCCGATTGATTGGGGCATGGGCTGTTGTATTGGCAGCGCTGCCGGTCAGCTTAATCTGGCTGGCGCCGGATCTGGCGCCCGGAACAGAGCTGAGCGTTGTTCTCAAACTTCTGCTGGTACTGGCGGTCGCAGGCGCGTGCGCGATGGGATTGATCTATTCATGGACCCGCACCTGGCCGAAAGTGGCCGAGCGACTCGAAAACTTCGCCGACGCGCTGCCCGCTCTTGAGACTCAACTCATCGAAGAAGGACCGGAGGAAATGCAGCGCCTGGCTCGCGCCATGAAGGCCATGGCCGAACGCGTGCGCCAGGTTGTGGAGCGCGCCAACCTCGAACTTTCCCGTCGTGAAACAATTCTCGCCTGCATGGCAGAAGGTGTGCTCGCGGTGGATAAGAACCTGAAGGTGATCTTCTGTAACGAGGCGTTCGCCCAAGCCTTCAGTACGCGTATTCCGATTGGGGAGGGGCGCAGCTTATATGAGGTTGTCCGTGAGCCGGCCTTGCGCGACATTCTTGAACGCGTCGTCCGGACCCGCACACAGGAGAAGGATCGCTTCCAGTTACCCACCGCTGCCGGACGCTCGTTCGAAGCTCGTGCACTTCCCATCGGAGAACAGCCGAAACAGGGCGCCGTCATCGTCCTGCACGACGTCACCGATATCGAGCGCCAGGAACAGGTTCGAAAGGATTTCGTAGCCGATGTCTCGCACGAGTTGAGAACCCCGCTTGCGGCCATCCGCGGCTATGCCGAAACACTGCTCGATGGAGCGATCGAAGACGGCGAGAATAACCGCAAGTTTCTCGAGATCATCCATTCGCATGCGGTTCGGCTGAATAACATCGCATCTGATCTGCTGGTTATCTCGGAACTCGATTCGAATGTTCCGCCGCCTGTTCCGCCTGATCGCGTACCGCTTCTCGAAGTCATCGAGTCAGCTTTGCATACGGTGGAGAGCGCCGCGGCCGTACGCGGTGTTCGCGTTATCAGCGAACACTGCGTGGATTGCAGTGTTATGGGCTATCGTTTCCGCCTGGAGCAGGCGGTTGTGAATCTGCTGGACAACGCCGTTAAGTTCAATCGTGCGGGCGGCAGCGTAACGGTTGAATGCGGCCCGACCGAAGACGGACAAGTTCGTATCACCATCTGCGACACAGGCATCGGCATTCCGATGGAGGATCTGAAACGCATCTTCGAGCGCTTTTTCCGTGTTGATAAAGCCCGCTCGCGGCCAGCGGGAGGAACCGGCCTCGGATTGTCGATCGTCAAAGAAGTTGTCGAAAGCATGGGCGGAATGGTTACTGTTGAAAGCCAACTCGGCCGCGGCTCCAAATTCAGCATCCTGCTGCAGGCGGCATAATTAGAAAACCATCATGGCTGACCGTCAAAACATCAGCTCCGGCGCTAAGTGGGAAGATATCGTCGGCTATAGCCGCGCAGTCCGGGTCGGTAAGCGGATTTACTTCACAGGCACCACCGCGACGAACGAGCATGGCGAAATCGTAGGCATCGGGGATGCGTATGGGCAGACCGTGCAGATCATCCGGAACATCGAGCGCGCACTCGCACAGGCCAACGCGACCCTCGCGAACGTGGTGCGCACACGTATGTTCGTAACGGACATATCCCGATGGCAGGAATACGGCCGAGCTCACCGCGAGTTCTTCGGCGGCATCCGCCCTTGCGCCACCATGGTTCAGGTTTCGGCGCTGATCGATCCGCGTATGCTGATCGAGATCGAAGTCGAGGCTGAACTGGATTGATCGGCAACAGGGGGGCTTCCCCATCTTTGCGATATCCTCAACCATCCATGCGACTGGCCTGTATCAGCTTTCTTCTGTTCACTACCTCTCTCGCCGCTCAGACCGGAACGTACGCCATCAAAGCCGCGCGACTTTTCGACGGCAAGAGCGACACCATCGTTCAACCCGGCCTGATCGTCGTATCAGGCAGTAAGATTCAGTCGATCGGCGGCACCATTCCATCAGGCGCCACCGTTATTGATCTTGGCGACGCCACGCTCACACCCGGCTTTATCGATGCCCACACGCACCTGACGATGGGCTTCGATCCCGACTACAACGGCGCCAGGCTGCGCCTGCAGAGCCGTACCATTCCGGAACAAGCGATTCGCGCCACGGTGAATGCGCGCACCACACTCATGGCCGGCTTCACCACCGTTCGCGACGTCGGCTCGAGCGACTTCCTGGACATCGGCCTGCGAAATTCCATTAACAGCGGCGTCGTGCCGGGCCCTCGGATGTTGGTGGCAGTTCGCGCGTTGGGATCCACCGGCGGTCATTGCGACGATGGGGCCGGCTTCCGCTTTGGCTTCCTGAATCACGAAACCGGGCCCGAAGACGGAGTGATTAATTCTCCAGACCAGGCGCGATTTGCCGTTCGCTTCAATATCAAGTACGGCGCGGATGTGATCAAGACCTGCGCCACCGGTGGCGTACTCTCACCCACCGATGACGTCGATGTTCCGCAGTTGAGCCAAGCCGAACTCGATGCACTGGTCACGGCCGCTCATGAACTGCGCCGGAAAACCGCAGCACACGCCCATGGAGCCGAAGGCGCCAAGCGCGCCATTCGTGCGGGCATCGACTCGATCGAGCACGGAACATTTCTCGATGATGAGGCACTGCGCATGATGCGCGAACATGGAACCTATCTCGTGCCCACTCTTTCCGTACGTGAAGGTCTCGCTGAATCCAAGTTTCCGCCGCTCGTGCAGCAGAAAGCCGATCTCGCGGTCAAGGCACAAGACGATATGGTGCGCCGCGCCTTACGGATGGGTGTCAAGATCGCGCTCGGAACCGACGCCGCCGTATACCCGCACGGAGACAACGCGCTCGAATTTGTCCTCATGGCGAACGACGGCATGACGCCGGCTCAATCGTTGCGCGCCGGAACCTCTGTGGCGGCGACCCTCCTCGGACTCGAGGAGAAGACCGGCACGCTCGAAGCTGGCAAATTCGCCGATATCGTCGCCGTTCCGGGCAATCCGCTTGACAATATCAAGGTGACCCAAAGCGTGATGTTCGTCATGAAAGAAGGCGTCGTTTATCGCAACGACCGCCGCCTGAACCGGGACTAAGGCACGATGTCAAACGTTCCACGTTTGCCCGGTACATGTCGAACACGTTCCGCAGGATTTTCGGCATTTGCTGAGAATCCAACGTGGCGCCGCAATCAACCTCCCTTCTTTCAGGAGCTTAAAAAATGGGCGGTTAATTGCTCATTTAACATGGTGTTTGAATTTACTGCCGATTTAGCGGGCGAGTTTCCGTTTGTGAATCACGGCTACGTCCCCGGCCAACTTTACTTTTCTGGTACTAGCCTCCTCCCCAATTAACGCGTTTGTAACATCCACGTCATATGAAGTTTATGACGAACTCACCATACTAGGAAGGCATCAACCCAACTCTGGTAGTGTGTATTGCCGTTGCGGGTACCGCATACACCGTATATACAAGGACAAAACAGGAATGAGATTGCTTGGCTTAACGAGGTTTTCTCGCGGAAATTTTGCCGCCGCGGCTGTGACTGTCATGGCTGCCGCCCTCCCCATGACTGCGCAGGTCAACCTAACCGGTGCTGGCGCCACTTTCCCAGCCCCGATTTACCAAAAGTGGTTCAGTGATTATCAATCGATAGGGCACGTGCAAATCAACTATCAAGCGATTGGCTCGGGTGGGGGCATCAAGTCTGTTACGGAGGGTACCGTCGATTTCGGCGCCAGCGACGCTGCGCTGACGGATGCTCAGATCCAGAACTTCAAGGACAAGCACAACGGACACACGATTCTTCTGTTCCCGACGGTCCTAGGCGCTGCTGTGCCCACCTACAACATCCCCGGCGTCACGCAGCAACTGAACTTCACACCACAAGCCCTCGCCGGTATTTATCTGGGCACCATCACCAAATGGAATGACAAGGAAATTGCAAGCGCTAATCCGGGTGTAAAGCTGCCCAGCACAGATATCGTCGTGATTCATCGTTCCGAGGGCAGCGGCACGACCTATTGCTGGACGGACTATCTATCGAAGGTAAGCCCGGAGTGGAAGTCCAAAGTTGGCAAGAACGCCTCAGTCGATTGGCCGACCGGCCTCGGCGCAAAAGGTAACGACGGTGTGGCCGGGCTTCTGAAGCAGCAGGCAGGATCCATCGGCTACGTTGAATTGATCTATGCGGTTCAGAACCATCTTCCCTTCGGCAAGGTCAAGAACGCCTCCGGCGAGTTCGTCAAAGCAGATCTTGCGTCCGTGACCGCCGCGGCCGGTGCCCTCAAGGAAATGCCGGCAGATTTCCGCGTCTCCATCACAAATGAGACCGGGAAGGGGGTTTACCCCATCTCCACCTTTACGTGGCTTCTGGTTCCTTCCCAATGGTCTGATCAGGGCAAGAAGAATGCGATGGTGAGCTTCCTGAAGTGGGCCATTACCACCGGTCAGAATTCCGTCGAGGCGCTCGACTACGCTAAGCTTCCTGCAAGCGTTGTCGCCAAAGAACAAAAACAAATCGCTGACATCCAATAAAAACGGGGCGGCATTGTCCGCCCACTCATGCCTCATGGCAAGCTCTTCGTATATAACTGACATCCTGCGCCGGCCTCCGGAGCGTACCTTCCTCGGGAGGTTGAAGGCCGGCGACGAAATTTCCTACCTGACCACACTCGCCTGCGCCGCCTCGATTCTGCTCATTGTCGGGTTGATCGTCGCCGAGCTGTGGACAAAATCTCAGCCCACCGTTCAGACGTTCGGCTGGAAGTTCCTCAGCACCTCCACCTGGAACCCGAATAGCGACCAGTACGGCGCTCTTCCGTTCATTTACGGAACGTGCGTCACTTCCGCCGTGGCCTTGATTATCTCCATTCCCCTGGGCGTAGGAGCGGCAATTTTCCTAGCCGAGATGGCTCCGCCAAGGCTGTCGAACATGCTTACGTTCCTGATTGAGCTGTTAGCAGCGGTCCCCAGCGTGATTTACGGGCTACTGGGAATCTTCATCCTGGTCCCTCTCATCCGCGAATACCTCGTGCCAGCCCTGCGCAACACGTTCGGTTACCTGCCGATATTTGAAGGCCCGTTTTATGGCGTCAGTATGCTCTCAGCAGGCCTGGTGCTCGCGGTAATGGTTGTTCCCTTTATTGTTTCGGTCTCGCGCGAAGTTCTACTGGCCGTCCCCACCGACCAGCGTGAAGCCGCGCTGGCCCTCGGTGCAACCAAATGGGAAACCACCTGGGACATCGTCCTCCCAAATGCCAGCACGGGCATTCTGGGCTCTGTCTTTCTTGCGCTCGCGCGAGCCCTCGGCGAGACCATGGCTGTCACGATGGTTATTGGAAACACTCCGAAAATTGCTGCTTCCCTGTTCGCGCCCGGTTACTCTATCGCGGCAGTCATCGCAAATGAATTTGCCGAAGCGAACGGGAAGCTTTACATATCGTCGCTCATCTTCCTCGGTTTGGTACTTTTTGGCCTGACGATTGTGATTAACGCCGTCGCGCGAATCCTGATCCTCATGACTACCAGGAAGGCTGCCTAGAATGACCATGGAAATTTCGCTGCGGCGCCGCGTGGTAAACGTACTGATGCTGTCGTTGTCGGGCCTGTGCACCGTGCTGGCAGTGAGCGTGCTGTTCTTTATCCTCGGTTATCTCCTCGTTCACGGCGTGCGCTCGCTGAGTTTTGCGTTCTTTACACATCTCCCGAAGCCTTCCGGCGAAACCGGCGGAGGAATGGCCAATGCTATCGTGGGCAGCGGCAAAGTACTTCTGCTTGCCGTGCTCATCGGCGTTCCCCTCGGTTTTCTGGCAGGGGTGTTCCTGGCCGAATACAGCAACAAGGCCTTCGCCTCTCTCATCCGCTACACGGTCGATCTGCTGAACGGCGTTCCGTCGATTGTCATTGGAATTGTCGGGTATGCGTTGGTCGTCCTGCCGATGAAGCATTTTTCCGCACTCGCCGGCGGTGTGGCACTCGGCATCATGATGATCCCGATTGCCGTCCGCACCACCGAAGAATTTCTGCGCTCGGTGCCCAACTCGCTGCGCGAAGGAGCCATGGCCCTGGGCGCCACAAAGGCGAAAACCATTTTTACTGTTGTAGTTCCGGCTGCCATTTCGGGCCTCATATCCGGCATGATGCTGAACCTGGCTCGAGTCGCCGGCGAGACCGCTCCGCTGCTGTTCACCGCCCTCGGCAACATGTTCTGGAGCAAGGGTTGGCTGCAACCGATCGCTACCCTTCCCGTGATGATCTACAACTATGCGCTGGCCCCGCAAGAGGACCTGCATCAACAGGCCTGGGCCGCCGGCTTTGTACTGCTTACTCTTGTCCTCGTGATTAACATAACCGCTAGACTGATAATTGCCCGGGGACCTTCGTCCTCAAGGAGATAAGCTGTGACGACTCCTGAGCAACCAATCGTAAAAGAACGCGCTCCTGCCCGCGCCTCCGATTCCGATACGAACACATTACCTTCGACCTCCAAGCTGAACGCAAAGAATATCAATTTCTTCTACGGCTCATTCCAGGCCTTGCATGACATCAGCATGGATATTCAGTCCAACAAGATTACATCCTTTATCGGCCCGTCGGGCTGCGGGAAGTCAACGTTCCTGCGAACCATGAACCGGATGAACGAGGCGCTCCGCAATACCCGGGTCGAAGGCGATCTCCTGCTTGACGGCGAGAACCTTCTCGGTATGGATGTCACATACGTTCGCCGCCGTGTCGGCATGGTATTCCAGAAGTCGAACCCGTTCCCCAAGAGCATTTTTGACAACGTCGCTTATGGATTGCGGGTCAACGGCATCACCAAGAAATCCATCGTCGAAGAGTCGGTTGAAAAGAGCCTCACCCGCGCGGCCCTATGGACCGAAGTAAAGGACAAACTGCACAAGCCTGCCTCTGCCTTGTCGGGCGGACAACAGCAGCGCCTGTGTATTGCGCGCGCTCTCGCCGTGGAGCCCGAAGTTCTTCTGCTCGACGAGCCTTGCTCTGCTCTCGATCCCATCGCGACCCTCAAGATCGAGGAACTGCTGTTTCAGATCAAAGACATGACTACTATCGTCATCGTGACGCACAATATGCAGCAGGCAGCACGCCTCGCCGATTACACCGGCTTCTTCCTCTTGGGCAAGCTGATCGAGTTCGATGACACCCGGAAAATCTTCCAGAACCCTAACAAGAAGGAAACGGAGGACTACGTCACTGGCCGGTTCGGTTGATTGTCTATTCTGTGCTGTGACCGGAGGATCTCGTGCGCCATTTTGAACAGGAATTAGAAAAACTGAAAAGCAAGCTGCTGGAGATGAGCGCGCTTGTCGAAAGCGCGATTTATCGGAGTGTGCAAGGCGTTGTAGAGAAGAACGAAGAACTGGCCCAGCAGGTTCTTCGCAATGAGAGCCGCGTCAACCAGCTTGAAATTGAAATCGACGATGCGGCCATCAGCCTGCTTGCTTTACAGGCCCCGCTTGCGGCCGATCTCCGGCTGGTAACCGCGACCATCAAGATCAACAACGATCTTGAGCGCATGGGCGACTTGTCGGTCAGCATCGCCCAGAGCGCGCTTGCGCTGATCAAAGAGCCGGTAATCCGGCCGTTGATCGATATTCCGCACATCGCGGGCCTCGCGCAGGGAATGGTTCGAAAAGCGTTGGATGCTTTCGTGAATCGCGACCCGGAACTCGCGCGCAGCGTGCTCGCGTCAGACGACGCCGTCGATAACATGCGCACCGCCAGCTACCACGAGCTGATCAGCTTCATGGCGACCAACCCGCAGCAGATTCCGCAGGCGCTGTATCTGCTCTCTGTAATCCGCAATCTCGAGCGCATCGCCGATCACGCGACCAACATCGCCGAAGACGTTCTGTTCCTGGTGAAAGGCATCGACGTTCGCCATCACAATGAGGAGCGGAGCGCCGTGCCTCAGCGCTAGGGTAGTGCCGGAACTGAGAATCCTTCCTCTGATCTCGAGCGCGACGGAAATTGTCCACGCGCTCGGGCTCGGTCCTTATCAAGTCGGCCGCTCGCACGAGTGTGATTACCCGGCGTGCGTTCTCGATCTGCCAGTCTGCACTCGTCCGGCGATTCCAGTCACGGTCTCGAGCGCCGAGATCGATCGTCTCGTAAGAGAGCGTGCTGCCGCGGCCGTCAGCATCTATGAAGTCGATTCCGCGCTCATCCGCGAACTTGCTCCGACGCACATTCTCACGCAGACCCAATGCAAAGTCTGCGCGGTCAGTTTAGACGATGTCGAAAACGCGCTGCGGGACGAAATGGGTGTGAACGCCGAGATCATTGCGCTCGAGCCCTATGCCCTGGCTGATCTTTGGCGTGACATCGACCGCGTTGCCAATGCCTGCGGCTGCTCCAGTGCCGGCAGGAATCTGATTACGAACCTGAAGCACCGCATTTCCGAGATTCAAAATCCAGCCAAGAGCGCGCCAGAATGTCCTACGGTTGCCGCCATCGAATGGCTTGAACCGTTAATGGCCGGGGGCAACTGGGTCCCTGAGCTCATTGAAGCAGCCGGCGGCAAGAACCTGTTCGGCGTCGCCGGGCGGCATTCACCCTGGATGGCTTGGGAAGACGTCACGGCAGCCGATCCCGATGTGATCGTCGCGCTGCCCTGCGGATTCGATCTCGAGCGTACACGCGCCGAAATTTACTGGCTGACCGGGCGCGACGGCTGGGACAGTTTGAAAGCGGTGCGGACAGGACGAGTGTTCCTCTGCGACGGCAATCAATACATGAACCGACCGGGGCCGCGGCTGGTTGAATCCCTTCAGGCTTTCGCTGAAATGCTGCATCCCGGGCTGTTCGAACCGGCACTCGAGAACATCGCCTGGCAGCGATTCCGCTAAAAGTGCAGCTCTGCCACGGGCTCCGGCTTCCGGCCGCACTGTAACGTCCGCATAGACCCAGCGAGCACGGCCGACACAAGACAGCAGACGACCACCACCCCGAGCGCATAACGCAGCGTGAAGAGTTGCGAGACAAAACCGATCGTCGGCGGGCCTATGATGAAACCTACATAGCCGATGCCGGTGACGGTTGCGATTCCCGCACCGGGATTAACGGACTCGACGCGTCCGCCAGAGCCGAACACCAACGGGATGATGGCCGAAAAACCGGCGCCTACCGCGGCAAAACCCGGCAGCGCCCAATGGGGCGAATGCATGCTGAGCGCCCATAGCAATCCAGCGGCTGCCAGCAAGCTGCCTGTTCGTACGGTCAGCATCGGACCCAGCCGCGCCGTGATGATATCGCCCAGGAATCGGAAGCATGCCATTGCTGCCGAGAAGACGGCATAACCCTCTGCCGCCAGGCCGGGTCCGGCCCTCAAAGCCTGCTTGAGATATACGGCGGTCCAGTCCGCCATTGCACCTTCCGAGAGCAGAATGCAAAACCCGATCGCGCTCAACGCAAATAGCACACGCGGCATTTTGTTGAGCGGCAGACGATGCCCTTCGGTCACGCCGGTATCGTGCGTGTCGAGCATCGCCGGCCAGGCAAGCAGCACCGCTGCGAGATTGATGACAGCACTCGCGGCAAAGTGCGGAAGAGGTGTTACCCCGCGCGCGGCAACCCATCCGCCGATTGCGGCGCCGGCCATGCCACCCAGGCTGAACATTCCGTGAAAGCGCGACATCGTGGGCGTGCCAAGTTCCTTCTCAACTTCTACGCCTTGCGCGTTCATCGCCACGTCCATGCCCGCCGCCATTGCGCCGAAAAAGAAGAGCGCCAGCGCGAGCGTAACCGCATTGAAGGCAACCGAGAGCAGCACCAGCCCGCAGCAAAAAGCAATGCTGGTAACCGCAGCCACCTCTTTGCTGCCGTAACGCGTGATGAACCAGCCTGTTAGCGGAATGGTGGTGACGGCGCCTACCGCTGAGCTCAGCAGCGTGAGCCCGAGGATGCCGTTGCTGAGGTGCAGTTCCGTTTGGATTGCCGGAATGCGTGCGACCCAGGTGGCAACCACCAGCCCGTGAACCAGGAACAAGATGACGACGGCCCACCATGCGAGCCGAACTTTACCCATGTTCGCAGTGTACGGTGTGAAGTTGAATGGACCAATTCTCCAGGCATGCGCGGCAGGTCACCTCTCACGTAAATCGAAATTTCCTGCCCTCGCATGCGCAGAGAGACCACTTGCCGAAGCCCGAGTTGTTGGCATTGCTCCGGCGTAATTTCCGGCTGCCAATCGTAGAAGCGTGTAAGAAAGCGACGAACCGGCGGCCACGAAATAACGCTCCAGTGCGGAGCCCATGTACGGCTGTAGGTAATGAGAGCATCGAAGCTCGCGGGCGCCAATGCCGCTATGGAAGAGAAGTGGAAATCATTGGTCTCGACCGTCCGCAGCTTATGGCTGACGAATCCGTAATCGGTGCTCTCGAGTCCGGCGGTAAACGGCCATGCGGTCGCAATGGTGCGGTCGCGCAGATTCTGCTCCGCAAACTGCGCAGCGGCTTGCTGCAGCCGGACAAAATCCACCATGGCATAGTTGTTCTCATATGGAAACGGGTAGGGCGGATTCCAAAAGAGGTTCGCGACGAGTCCGACGAGAAGCGCCGCAGCGGTGGCCATGCTGATCCGTCGCGGCAAGTATGTCAGAGCTACTCCCATCGCGATGTAGAAGATCGGGAGAACCGGCAGCAGGTAACGCTCGAGTTCGGCTCCGCCCAGCACTGAGACCAACACGAGAGTGCCGGCTGCAACGGCCGCTGTCACGCCCCAGGCCCCAGTGCGAAACACATCCGCCCGCTTGAAAGCAAACAGCAAGGCGAGCGTGCCGATCCAACGGAATTCGGCGAAGAACAGGTAGTAGATGCGGCGCGCGAAGGAAAGCGCCATCCGGACCGGGTGCAATGAATACTCAACGTTGTAATGACCGAAGCCGGGGTTACCAAGCCAGTAACCAGTCGCACGATGCAGCACCAGCAGCCAGCCGGCAAGCGCGATGGCAGGTGCAGCAAAGAGCGACGCGTGTCTCCAGTCTTTCCGGACTGCAAGAACAATGAAGAACACGAACGGCGCGACGATGCCCGTTTCTTTCGCCAGAACCAACCCAATGCATGCCCAGGCCGCAGCCACATAACGACCCTTCACGAACAGCAGCAGCGCGAGCAAGGTGAGCACCATCGCCGGCATATCCAACTGTGCCATCATGCTTTGCGTGAAGAAGAGCGGCGAAGCCAGCAGCAGAACCGGCGCTATGAATGCAGGCGCGCCGCGCGTACCTTTGCTCAACTCAATTGCCAAGAGGAACGTGAACAGTATTCCAAAGCTCGCCAGCGCCAGCATGGCCACTCGCGTGATAACAATCGAATAGCCGAACAGCTTGTACCAAAGCACCAGGTAAGCCTCAACTCCCGGCGGATGCACGTTCGGAACAGTGGAGTGCGCTACCCAGGCGCCGGTGCGCAGCAGATCGAGCGCTGTTGGAACAAACTGCCCGTGCTCATCCCAAAAAAAAGGCAGGTTCAGCAGTGGCAAATGCGCCGCAAACAGCGGTGCCGCAAAAAAGAGAAAGAAGATCGCAACGTAATAAGGCCGCGGGAGTCGCGCGGAGGCAGCATCCGCCGAAGCGTACGGCGCGAGTTTCGGCATCGGCGGTCGAGGCTGCACAGGCATTTGCGGCTACTGAACGACGCCGCCCTGTGTCTGCGATTCCAGGCGGATCTCGCCAAAAGCCGCCTCGTATTGCTTCAGATTCTGGGTAAGAAGGTTCGCGAGCGCTTTCGCTTGCGGCGGGCTGAGATACACGCCTTGGAAATTCGCGATGTTTACTGCGTCCGGCGACGTCTGGTTCATCGTGCCGAAGATCAGAAAGAAATCCCACAGGCTGACGCGCATCTGCACGCTGTTGGCGTAGTTTTCGCGGTAATCAGGGGTGGCGGTAAGTTGTAGTTTTGGCTGCGGTTGTCCCGGCGTCATCTCTTCAGTATCGATGAAGCGGTTTACAGCGGGATCATGCAGGCCCAATAAGCGCTATCCCATTCGCCTTGCGAGAACCGTACGGGTTAACGCCGCTAGGGGCTCCCATGCCTATGTGAACTAATGGAAGAAATGGCGGGGACGACGGGGCTCGAACCCGCGACCTCCGACGTGACAGGCCGGCGTTCTAACCAACTGAACTACGTCCCCTTTTTGCGGAATACGTCGGACAAACGCAGGATAGCATACTCACTCCCCCTGGGCGGGAATCCTCATGCCGTCCTTATGACTTTTTTACCCTATTGACCCTAAATTGGGCTGTAGATATGGCAGATGCACTCTACATCCTGGCAGCCCTGGTCTTTTTTATCGTGACCTGGGCCTTCACAAAGGCCTGTGACCGTCTCTAGCCTAACCCCGCGGGAGTTCCCCAAATGAATCTTGACTATATCCTCGGTGGCGCCACCACCGTGGTGCTCTTCGTTTATCTGATCTACGCGCTGCTCAAACCGGAGAAATTCTAACGTATGACTACCAACGGGATTCTTCAGATCCTTGCCTATTTCTTGGTCATTCTGCTGCTAGCGAAACCGGTGGGCACGTTTATGGCCCGTCTCTTCGAAGGCAAGCGGACCTTTCTGCACGGTGCACTTCGGCCACTCGAAACGCTGGTTTACAAACTTGTCGGCGTAGATGAGACTGTGGAGCAGCGGTGGACGCACTACACCGCGTCGCTGCTGGCATTCAGTATCTTCAGTTTTCTGTTCGTGTATGCCCTGCAGCGGCTGCAGGGCCTTCTCCCGTTAAACCCGCAGGGTTTTAACCATACCAACGTCTCGCCCGATCTGGCCTTTAACACAGCAATTAGCTTCGTTACGAACACGAACTGGCAGGCATATACGCCCGAATCGACCCTGAGCTATTTCGTTCAGATGACTGCTCTCACGGTGCAGAACTTTGTGTCCGCTGCCGCGGGAATAGCGGTTGCGATTGCCGTGATTCGGGGGTTCGCCCGCCAGCAGGTGAACAGTCTGGGCAACTTCTGGGTCGACCTCACGCGCGCAACCCTTTATATTTTGCTGCCCGTCTCGATCGTTGCGGCTTTGCTCCTGTGCGCAAACGGCGTCATTCAGAATTTCGAGCCATACACGGTCGCCAAAACGCTCGAAGGCGCCAAGCAGGTCATCGCACAAGGTCCGGTGGCATCGCAGGAAGCCATCAAGATGCTCGGCACCAATGGCGGTGGATTCTTCAATGCGAATTCCGCCCATCCATTTGAGAACCCGACGCCGTTCACGAACTTCATACAGATCATCCTCATCTTCTTCATTCCCGCGGGCCTCACATACACCTTCGGTGTCATGGTGGGCGATCGCCGGCAGGGCTGGGCGATCTTCGCCGCCTGTGCTGTCCTGTTTTTTGCCGGAGTCTTTACCTGTTACTGGGCAGAGCAAAAAGGCAATCCTAATTTCG
>Ga0213872_10001307_pt1 | contig 16583 bp, 14 predicted proteins | sample VelepicomBERX_R2_FD_160071 | JGI IMG/M metagenome (GOLD analysis project Ga0213872, IMG submission 160071) | Rhizosphere microbial communities from Vellozia epidendroides in rupestrian grasslands, the National Park of Serra do Cipo, Brazil - RX_R2 | ecosystem: Host-associated > Plants > Roots >...
AAGGTAGCATCGAAACCGCCACCTTCCACGCTGCCAACGACTCGGCGTATTGCTACGCCGGGCTTGGCGGCCGAGGAATGAGTGGCGGTTCTTGGGATTGACGACATACCTCGCGCCGACGTCGAAAGGTGCCGAGCGCGTCTCGATCTGCGTCACGCACTGCACAAACAACACCAATGCGTAAGCACGGAATCCTACGTGCAGCCATGGCCACGGCAACCAGTCCGCTTGTGGCGACCGATTGCAGCGATGCGACTCTTCCTGCGGCGAGTGGTGTTGGTATGCATGGCCAGGGTCGCTTGATCTAGGTGCCTGCCGGCGCAGACCGTGCACAGTCTCAATGCACAGCTAGGGTCGCGCGGAAAGTTTATGATTCCATATCCGGTAAGATTTATGGTTCCAGTCACAACGATTTATGTGACCGGCACCATAAACTTGCCGTGTTTGCATGCATATGCTTCCCTTTTGGCATGGTTTCGCCAAGGTTTGATGGCAGATTCGCGTAGTACTCAGATGAAGACGGCCCGCTGATGCGGGCCGTTTGCTTTGCTGGGTGCGGGTTTGCAGCGGGGTACGTAGTTTGGCTACGGGCGTGTCCGAGGGTAAAGGTTACGCGCCGAATCTGTCCCAATGAACTCGTGGTTAGTCGACGTCCAATAGTCCGGTCGAACTCGATAGGCGGGTCGGTAGCCATTGGACACTGTTCGCGGCTCGCCTGCTTCGGTGTTCGCCAGGAGGGTAAATCGAACGTGGAGGTCAGGTAGCCTTGGCCGGTTCATTTTTCAGCACTTACCCACACGCGCAGCGATACGCCACCAGGAATGCCTCTGCATTGCGGTGCGGTCCAGGCTTGCGTCACCACAAAGCGCCGTCCTGTCCACGCCCATTCCTCGCTTTCGTTGCAGTCGTTGAGTCCTCGCCCCTTCATCATTGAGTCTGCGTGACCAGACTTGGCGTCGAGCTCGAAGTTGTATTGCCCTGCGCCGCTGGTATTCGCAGGCCGTGCATCGGCAAATTCGACCTCCTTCGGGGAGTAAGGCGGCTTGTCATTTGCCAGCCACAGCGTAGGTTCGCTTTGGTAGGCAGCACGCGAGCACTCCCGCTCAACAATGACTTGGGTCGAGGAAACTCGGACGACACTGATCTGCGGCCCTTGGTCGTCAGGTAGATTGTCAAAGCAGTCGCGATCAGCGACCGCCGCAAGGACGGGGCCGGCGAGCGCATCGTCACCCTTGCGATTGGGCTGGAAGGGCACGGCGTGGACGACTGGGGCTGGTAGGGGCGGCGGCACCGTGGATTCGGGCTTGTTGCCCTTGCGCACAAGCGCACCAGGCGTGAACAAACGGCCCTGCATTTCGTCCATTTTGAGCGCTGCCGCCTTAAAACCGGCAAGCGACAGCACCCATGTCTGACCGGCGGTCGAGATTCTGGCCTCATTCTCGTTCAGCATGGCCGCCAGCAGCACTTTCAACGGCGCCGGGTCCAAGTCGCCATTGGGGGCGACGTTGAGCGTAAACCGCTTACCGCCAACCACTACCGATGCCTGGCTGGCTGCAGCATAGCTCCGGTCAGACAGCGTCAGCGTGCCTAGAACGGGCGTATTGGGCCCAGCATCACGGCCAATCCAAAGCGCCACAGCATGAGCTGTATCTCCATCAAATGCCTCTTCGCTTTCCGTGCCGGCTGCTTCGCAATGCTTCGTATTGTCGCAAGCGATATCCCAGTCCTTGTATTCATCGAGCGCATGGGAGTAGCTGCCAACAACTACAGCAAGGAGCGCCAGAAGCAGGCTAGGCATCGATCGGCGGGCGTGAGTCAGGAACGTGTGTTTCATAGACGATAGTCCAAAGCGGCAACGGCGCTAAAATCCATTCAACGCCTGCTCATATCCATACAACTGAAGCACGCGCGCTCTAACCAGCTCCATGGCCTCGTCTGAAGCCGCAAGCTGAACCGCCGTGCCGTATTGAGCCGCGACAATGGTGCCGATTGACTTTAGCTCCGCATCTCGGAACTGGAGCCACTTGCGTTGAGCATCGCGCAAGTCGGCCTGTTGCGAACTATCCAATCGCTTCATCAGGCTGCCGTACACGGCGTTCATCTCCGCATCCCATTTTCCCCGGCAGCGCCGGCAGCCTGGCGCAGGCCAGCGGCTGACGTGTCCCTTGCCGTTTCAGCCTTGTACCATGCATCGATTGGGTACTCCTCACCTGCGAATGGCGTGATTGCCTGCTCAGCTAGCGCCTCCTTGATGCGGTCCACGGCCCGACTCGCATAGTCTCGGGCGAACGTCGAAAGCTCTCCTCCGATCACTTTGACATGAAGCGGGTGGCGGGGAATGCGGCTCTGGCGGCGTAGTTCGGCCACGCTCGCTAAAAGCGTCAGCGCTGCCGCACCTGAGCCGCAAGGCAAGTCGGCCACCAATACCGTACCACCAGAAAAAATTCGAGCGAACGTATCCGCGACGTCTCCAAGCTCATCCTTCGGGTCAAGCAGGCCCAGTTGAACCTGGGCCGATGAGCCGGTGAAACACCATGCCAAGTGATCATCTGTTTCACCCTTGCTTATGCCGCCGACCTTGCCCGGGGGAACTGGCAGCAAAGCCTGTTCCTCAAGTCCCGCGTATTGGAGCAAGTGCATCCAGGCTGTGGGCAAGTCTGGTGGCAAATACAGGCATTCCGTACTGGCGTGCCATAATGTCTCCGGAATGTCAGCCGACTGGATGAGGCGGGGCATTCAGGTTACTTTGGCGACCAAAGCATCGACTCGATTGGTTTGCGTCTGGCGTACCGTGGCATTCTTCAACGTTGAGGTCGGGCTTAGCCAGCCCGGTTCGTAACAAACCCCTGCTTGGCCGCCCACAGATTGATATCCTGCTTCTGGATGGCGGCCGCCATCAGTGCCGGGAACTGGTCGGGCGTACAGGCGAAGGTGGGGATGTCGAGCGTGGCAAAGTGGGCAGCGTTCTGGTGGTCGTAGGCGGGGGCGCCGTTATCGGCCAGGGCGAGCAGGCAGATGACGTTGACGCCGGCGGCCTTCAGCGCCGCTGCGCGCTGCAGCATCTCCTGCCGGTTGCCGCCCTCGTACAGATCGGTGATCAGTACCATGATTGTGCGTTCCGGCCGGTCGATAGTCTGCTGGCAATAGCCCAATGCGCGATTGATGTCCGTGCCGCCGCCCAGTTGCACGCCGAACAGCAGGTCGACCGGGTCGCCCGCCTCGTCCGTCAGGTCGACGACGTTGGTGTCGAACACGACCATGCGCGTACGCACGGCGCGCAGCGAAGCCATAACGGCGGCGAAAATGCCGGCATAGACAACGGAGGCGGCCATCGAGCCGCTCTGGTCCACGCATAGCACGACGTCTCGCAGGGCCGTGCGCTTGCGCGCGTAGCCGACCAGCTTTTCGGCAATCACCGTGCGCTGCTCCGGCAGGTAGCGGCTGAGGTTGGCGCGGATGGTGCGATGCCAGTCGATCTCGTTCAGGCGTGGGCGATGGTTGCGTTCTGCGCGGTTCAGGCTGCCGGCGATGGCTTGGCGCATGGGCTCCTTGAGGCGGCTTTCCAGCTCCTCCACCACTTTGCGCACCACGCGCTTGGCCGTGTCGCGCGTCTTGGCGGGCATCACGCGCGACAGCGACATCAGGCTGGCGACCAGATGTACGTCGGGCTCCACCGCTTCAAGCAGTTCCGGCTCCAGCAACATCTGGCGCAGGTTCAAGCGCTCCAGCGCGTCCTGTTGCATGACCTGCACGACAGGCGTGGGAAAGAACTCGCGGATATCGCCCAACCAGCGCGCAACATTGGGGTTACTGGCGCCCAAGCCGCCCTTGCGCTCTGCGCCATACAGCGCACCCAGTGCATTGTCGGCACGCGTCAGCTCCGCGCCCAGACTGACGCCGCAACTGCCTTCGGCGTCGGTGCCCAGCACTAGGCGCCAGCGTTGCATGCGATCGGTTTCGATGGAGGAATCCATTTTTTGCCTCAATTGCCCAGTATGGCCGCCAATACGGGCAGCACGCGCGCGGCGCGCTCGTGGTCGAGTTCGATTGCAGCTGCCGCGGCAGGCTGCGGCCCGTCCAGGCGCTTGACCTTGCTGCCCATCTCGCGCCGTTCTGCCGGCTGGAAATCGGCAAAGGCGCGGCGCAAGAGCGGCAGGCGCTCCATGAATACCTCGTGACCAAGCGCGGCCAGCCAGGCATCGATCACGCGCCACAACGTGTCGTGCTGCAGCAGCAGTAACCCACTGCCACGCAAGAGGCCAGTGAGCCAGCCCGTCGATTCGGCCGGCGGCGCGGCAGCAGCCAGCGCGAGGCCGGCCTGGCGCGCCACCTCGTCGGCATCCAGGAGTTGGCGGTCGAAAGCCAGGCGCAACGCGAAGCCGCGCACGGCGGGCGCGACGGCGTCGGCGCCGGTCAGGGCCACCATGCAGCCCAGCCAGTCGTCGCGCAGGGCAGCAATGTCGAGCGTATCGAGCGCTGCCTGCACCTCGTCCATATGGCCGAGCAGCGTAGCCGCCATGGCCTCGTCGACCTGGCTCGCAGCGGCGGCGAAACCGACGACTATGCGCTCCACCAGTCCTTCCACAATGGGCTGCAGGGCGGTGGCGCCGGTGCCGCGCACGTCACCGTAGCGCGCCACGCGGGCCAGCGGCGGCAGGGCCGCCATCAGGTGGGTGAGGTCGGCCGCGACGGCGGCCTGCGTCTGCACGCAGTCGAGCAATACCTCGACCGCCTTGGGCAGGCGCGCCAGCACCGCCTGGTCGAGCATGGTGGTGAGCACGGGCAGTTCCGCACCGGCACGCGCCCGTTCGCACAGCAAATGGCCGGCGGCGTCTTCTATCGTGTTGCCATAGCGGCTGGACGCGATCAGCTCCACCACCATCTGCGGGTTCCAGCGCAGTTGCCAGGACTCGCGGAAGGTGCCCGTGCGGTTGCTGTCGCGCAGCAGCGTGCCCCAGGCCACGCCGAGCAGGTTGAGGCGATGGAGTAACAGGCTGCGCTCGCGGCCACCCTCCTCGCGCAGGTCGAGGTCCAGGTTCTTGATCTCGGTCGTGGGCTTCAGGCGCAGGCGCTTCTGCTGGGCTTCCAGGTCGCGCTGCAGCGGAGCGGCGGCGGCCGATTCGGGCACGGCGCCAAGGCGCTCGCCCACCTCCAAGCGGCGCCGAATGATGGCGAGCGGCTCGGGCTGGCCGTGGCACAGCACGGTGAGCATGGCTTCGCGCTGCTCGGCCAGGCCGGGCAGGGGCAGTTCGCGCATGGCGGCCAAGGCGTCGGCCAGGCGCACCGTTTCGATCACGCTGGCGGACGAAGCGTCCAGGCCCTCTTCGCGCATCAGGCGCGCGCCTTCCGCGATCCAGCGCAGGCCGGCCCGGTCCGGGCTCAGCCACAGGTGGCGGTACCAGCCGGGCGATTCCACGCCGGCCCCGTAGCCGCTGGCGTAGGCCAGACGGTCGTCGCTCCAGGGCACCCAGGTCGCTTCCACCTTGGTCTTGGGTAGGCCCTTGAGCAGGGCCGTGTCGTCCTTGATAGTGGCGGGCTTGACCAGCGCCGGCACGTGCCAGGCGCCGCACACGACGGCGATATTCGCGTAGCCGGCCTTCTGCGCCTCGCGGACACGCGAACGCATGTGGGCTTCGCGTCGTGCCTCGCGCAAATCCGGCGCAGGCGCGTGTTCGCGCAGGGCCGTCATGGCTTCTTCGATGGCGGCGAACAACTCGCCCGCGTCGCGCCGCTGCTCAATCTCGACTTCCCACCACAGCTCGTGGTCGTCGTAGCCGGCCGCGCGCGACAGCTCGCCTATCGGGTCCATGCGCCAGGGCGTCAGCGTTTCGGCCTCAGTCGCTTCTTCGGCATCGGCATCTTCTGACGCGACCGTTTCCTCAGTCTCTGCTGCGTCGGCCTTGTCTTTCACACCTATCGCCGCGGCATCCTCCAGCGCCTCGCGCGCGGCCAACTCCTGCTCGCGCGCCAGCGTTTCGGCGAAGCCGTGCATAGCGGGCAGGTCCATGAACCAGAGCGGCACGCCTTGGCGGCAGGCATGCTGGATCGCCTGCCATTCGGGTGAGAATTCGGCGAAAGGGTAGAACACGCCCAGGCGCGGCGCATCGGTCGGATAAATCAGCAGCGCCACAGGCGGCTTCATATCCGCGTGGGCCCCTAGCCAGACAATGTCGTCGGCCTCGGGCGGGCCTTCCAGCAGCACGATATCGGGCTGCTGCGCCGCCAGGGCCGCCTGCAGCGCGCGTGCGCAGCCGGGGCCGTGGTGGCGGATGCCGTAGTAGCGTACGGCCATCAGGCAACGTCCATGCAGGCGCGGTAGAAGTCCTTCCAGTCGTCACGTTCCTTCACGACCGTCTTCAGGTACTCCATCCACACCAGCTTGTCCTGTACGGGGTCCTTAATGACGGCGCCCGTCAGGCCGGCGGCCAGGTCGCCGGCGCGCAGCACGCCGTCGCTGTAGTAGCCTGCCATGGCCATGCCGTGGCCCAACACGGAGATGGCCTCAGCCGTGGAGAGCGTGCCACTGGGCGACTTGAGCTTGGTCTTGCCATCTTCCGTCAGGCCGTTGCGCAGTTCGCGGAACACAGCCACGACGCGGCGCACCTCCTCCAGGGCCGGCTTCTCGGCCGGCAGTTCCAGCGCGCGGCCCAGTTCCGCCACGCGGCGGCTGACGATGGTGACTTCCTCGTCGAAGGTTTCCGGCGTGGGCAGGATTACCGTATTGAAGCGGCGCATCAGGGCCGAGGACATCTCGTTCACGCCACGGTCGCGGTTATTGGCCGTGGCGATCACATTGAATCCGCGCTGCGCCTGCACCTCGATGCCCAGCTCGGGCACGGGCAGCGTCTTTTCCGACAAGAGCGTGATCAGCGTGTCCTGCACTTCGCTCGGCACGCGCGTCATTTCCTCCAGGCGCGCCAACTTGCCGTCGCGCATGGCGTTTAGCATGGGGCTGGGCACCAGCGCCTTTTCCGACGGGCCTTCTGCCAGCAGGCGCGCGTAGTTCCAGCCGTAGCGCAGCGCCGTCTCATCGGTGCCGGCCGTGCCCTGGATCAACAGCGTGGAATCGCCGCTGATGCCGGCGGCCAGGTGTTCCGACACCCAGCTCTTGGCCGTACCGGGCACACCGTACAGCAACAGGGCGCGGTCGGTGGCGAGCGTCGCGACGGCGATCTCGATCAGGCGGCCGCTGCCGATGTACTTGGGCGTCACCTCAAAGCCGTTGTCCAGCTTGCCGCCCAGCAGGTAAGTCTTGACCGCCCAGGGCGACAGCTTCCAATTGGCCGGACGCTGGCGCTTGTCCTGATGCGCCAGCTCCGCCAGTTCTTCGGCGTATTGCACTTCGGCATGCTTGCGCAGCACGGTATTGAGGTTGGCGCTCATAAGGGCATCTCCTTGATGATGGTTTGGCGTGCCTGCGCCAGGGTAACGATGTCCCGGGCGCGGTCCAGATTGCGAATCTTGTCGGTCAGGCCGGCGGCGAGTTGCCTGGCGTATATATCGATGAGGGGCGCCAGCGTGGCGAGGTCGGCGTCGTGCACACGCAGCAGCGTCAGTTGAACGAGGTTGGTCACTTCGTAGTGCTGCACGACCTCGTCCGGCTCGCGCTTGGCGAGCGCCTTGACGATGGTCTGTGCGACCACCTTGGGCCAAGGTGCCGCCATCGAATCCAGGCAGCGACGTGCAACGTGCAGATTGCCCTCGATCAATTGCCGGCATAGCAGCTCGATGCGCGACTCCTCGCGCACCACCTGGAAAAGCGGTTCCTGGTGTTGCAGCAGCAGCTTGGGTTCGGCCAGCGCGCGTTGCAGCATGGGCTCAGCCCAGTCGGCATCGCCAAAGCGGCAGGTCGCCGCCACACAGCCGGCCAGTAAGGTCTCGGCCCACTCCTGCGCGGCCATCAGGTCCAGTGTCGCGGCCGGCGTGGCCGCGGCGCGCGCAGACCAGTGGGCCGGCGGGATGGCTGACACCAGTTGGCGCAACCAGAAGGCGCGTGGCCCCTCGCCGTACGGCGGGTTGACGACGATACCGTCGCGCTCCCAGTCCTTGGGCAGTTCATTGGGAACGTCGAGTTCAAGCACCGGCTCGGCGCGCTTGCCCAGGAAGGAGGCCAGCTTGGCTACGGTACCGCTCGGCGCCGCTACAGGCTGCCAGCGCAAGCAGGCATCGGCCCGCGCCACCATGCGTTGGCTCAGCGCAGATTTGGGCAGGCGCAGCAGCAGGTCGGCGACAGCCTGGCGCACGGCCTGGCTGCGGTCGTCCAGCAGGCCTTCCAGCATCGCTTCGTCGTCGGCCGATAAGCCATGCAGCAGCACGGCCACGAAGGCCTGGCGCTGCTCGGCTTTTTCCTTCGGCAGCACGGCTGCCAGCAGTTCACGCGCCTGCGCCGCATCACGGTTGCGGAGGGCGGTGAGCGCACGCACGCGGGCAGGCATGCCGCCCTCTTCCCAGATGCGCTTCAAGCTTGCCTCATCCTCGGTCGGGGCCTGCTTGGCCGCCAGCATGGTGCGCCAGTCCGGGTGCTGCGTCGCCAACCAGTGCCCACGGCGCCCCATCACGGGCCACCACAGATCGAAGGTCGCCGGCTTGGCGAATACGGCAGGCAGTAGGGCATGGGGCAAGCGGCGATTGGCGCGTGCCGTGCGCGCCGCCAACCAGTCGGCCAGTCCACCCAATTCGCCCGCTATGCATGCCGCCGTAATCGATGTGAGCGTGCCGGGTATTTCCGGTACGGGGTCGGCCTCGGCCGGAGGCTGCAAAGCGGCCTGCCCCGGCAGCATGCCGGCCGCGGAATAGACGGCCAGGCCGCCTGCCTGCCATAGCAGGCGTTGTTCCGGCGTGCCCGCGGGCAACAATTCGTCAACGGCCGCGATCGTCGCGACGTCGCCCCCCATATTGGCCGTGCCGACCAGGGCGGTACGGGTAAGCGCCTGCATCACTGCACTCCAGTCAAGACTTGATAGCGGCCGTCCGCATACAGGCCCATGGGCCGCAGGGCCTGGCCGTCCCACTCTACGGCGACGGCGTGGGGCCGGCCGCCGGCCAGGGCCGTCCACAGCCAATGGTCGCGCCCGGCCAGCGGCAGGGCATGGCCATCGGCACCAGCTACCAGCCATTGGCCATTCTGGAAAGCAGGCACGCAGGCGTCGAGCACAGTCGCCCAACGCTCGTGCCAGGGGTTGGCGGCCAACAGCGTGGCAGTGGCATCGAGCAGCTGCTGATAATTGCGCACCAGCGGGAAAGCGCTGGGCGATGCGGCAGGCGTTGCAACACCCTTGAGCAAGGCGCGCTGCGCCCCGGCGCCGGGCCAGAAAGCCAGCTCGCCCTCAAAGGCCGTACCGGGTAGCCACGAGGCAGCGAAGGCCTGGGTGCCCACGGCAAATTGCAGCATCAGGGCATGGCGGCCGCTGCGCGTACCGATCAGCCAGCTACGTTGCACGCGCACTCGCTCGTCTGCATCGACGCACTGGCCTATCACCTGCCAGCAGTCCTGCTGCACGTCGCCGTGCGCCAATACTTCGTCCTCACGCAGGGCGTAGCCGATCAACTGACGCAGTTGCTGCTGGATAGAAGGATCGAGTTGCTCGATGCGCTCGTAGGCGCGCACAGCCAGGGCGATGCGGCCCAGCTCGGCCAGCAGCATCTCGGGCCAATCGGGCCGGCTACCGGGCAGCTCGGCCAGCGCCCGCAGGCGCGTCGCGAGGCCGCTGGCCTGTGCATCCACCAGCCGCGCCGCCGCCTGCTCCCAGAACGCCGGACCTTCCGCCGGTAGGCGCGCCAGGCCGTTGCGTATGAGGTCCTCCAGCCATACCTGCAGCGCCGCCAGACCATCGCGCACGCGTTGGTCGCGCTTCTCGGCCCGCTTCTGCTGCGCCGCCTCGTCGACGGGCGCCTCGGCCTTGGCGACGGCGCGGGCTTCCTTCTTGGCCGCGTTGTCGGCGCGCTTGTCCAGCCAGTCGCTCACCCACTCGGGTTCGTCTGTCTCGGCCACGGCGGCCGGCTGGTTGGCCGCGAGCACCAGGAGGCCAAGGGCGTGTTTGCAGGGGAATTTGAAGCTGGGGCAGGAGCACTTGCTGGCGAAGTCGGCCAGGTCCACGCGCACCTGATAGGGATTCTTGCCGCTGCCCTGGCACTCTCCCCAGATGGCACGGACGTTGCGCCCCAGGAGCGGCCATTGCTTGGCCTGGGCCAGTTTCTTGCCGTTGGCGGCCGAGCCACTGTCGGGCGCGAGCGCGAGGACTTGCTGTTCGGTTAGCTGCATATGTGCCGCAAGGGGATGTGATACAAACTATCAGAGCACGCACGTTAGCACAGCTTGCAGTCACCAACACAAGCTCGGGAAAGTTTATGCTTCCACACCCAGTAAACTTTATGGTTCCGGTCACAAATCACTCACGAAACCCGTATGTGATCGATATCGTCATTTCTTGCCGCGCTGCTGCACATTTGCTGCAGTCTACGGCAAGCACCGATCCCGTTCAGGAAGTCGCGTTGGCTAGCCCCTTCACCAACAGCAAAGGTGAAAAAATGGCCAGCATTACCAAGCGAGGCAAAGGCTACCAAGCCCAGGTGCGCCGGGTAGGTCACGGCACAATTACGCGCAGCTTCAAGACGGAATGGGTGGCGTCAGATAGATTCCGCCGCGCGCGATGTCACGGACGGCGCGCACCAGCTCATCGGCCTCAATATCCTTGGAAACGTAACCGTTGGCGCCCGCCTTCAGCACCACGATCGCATACTGGTCCTCGGGGTACATTGAGCGCATAGGGATGGGCAGGCCCGGAAATTGGGCGTGGACGCCGCCAAGAGCATCCAGGCCGCTGCGATCCTCCATATTGATATCGAGCAGGAGCGCGTCGCAGCGGCGCTCACGCAGCCTCGCCATGGCTTCCGTGTCGCGTTGTCTATACTGTCGAAAACACGGTCTCGATGGCAACGAGGAGACCAGGCGCATTGCCATGTTTGGTACTGGAGTGAGGGCGCGTCCAACGAAATCGGGCTCTACAAGCGAACCAGCGATTCAATCAGCACCGCATCATGGGCCGACTTGAAGCCTTACCCGCCGTTCCACAGAAACCGTAGCGTGGCATGTCCGATCGGCGATGAGTGAGTGCATGCATCGGCTGAAAGTGATCGTTCACATTACCCTCGTTGAATTGAAACGATAGCCTTGGGGGCCATATGAGTCAGTTGGCATTTGTTGTCGCGCTTCTTGTTGTCCTGTCTGTCGCACTGGCGTTCATTGGCATGCGCTTCAGGAGCACGGCGGCAAGACGACTTGTACTGCTGCGCAAGTTCGCTCAACTACGCATATCGGAGGCCGAAGGCCGCTCCGATCTTGTGGGTGCGCTGCGCCGTGAAGGCATTGTGGTGAGCGCGGACTCGGCTTTGCTGGGTGGTCCCACCGAGCTGGCGGCGAGCTCGACCGATACTGTTAGGAGGATCGCCCAGGGACTTGCCGATTCAATCGTGTTGGCCAAGGCCGCGATCACAGAGCAGTTCGGTCGTGCGCACGAGATACAAGACACCATGAGCGATATGCTGACCGCTATCGACAATGTCGCGAGCGACGCCAAGGAAAGCTCCTCGGTTGTCTGCCGTGCCGTAGAGATTGCGGAAGAGGGCGACAGCCTGGTGGCGGCAGCCAAGGGTGAACTGGGCCAGCTCGCCGATAGCCTGGCAAGTGTGGAGCTCAGCCTTAAGACCTTATTCGAGAGCACGAGGGACATCAGCGGCATCCTGGTGGTAATCGACGACGTGGCAAAGCAGACCAATCTGCTTGCATTGAATGCCGCCATCGAAGCCGCCCGGGCGGGTGAAGCTGGTCGTGGCTTTGCCGTTGTGGCGGACGAAGTACGGAAATTGGCTGCAAAAACTGCGAGTTCTGCGCACGAAATCGAGGGTATGGTTTCCAAACTCCAGAGCCAGACCGACGCAACCTGGTCAACGATGGCCGATACCAAGGCCAGAGCCGACAAAGCGATTGAAAGCTCCTCAACGACCGGCGCCGCACTGCAGCGGCTCGCCGCGTTTTCCGATGAAATCAATCAATACGCTACAAAGATAGCGGCAACTGCCGAGGCGCAGAGCAAGCTCGCGCATCGCGTAAACGAGAACTTGGCAGTCGTCACTGACATCACCGACAAGATCATGATTGGCGTGGAAAAGGATCGGGGCTTGTCGGAAGAACTTACAGCGAGCGTGGCAAAGCTCGGGCGCTAGGCTGAGGCCGTGCGATCCGGTAGATCGCGGCGCGAGACTGCGAATTTCCCAAGGAGGGTGTGTGAGTCAGTCTTTGCATGGGCTCCTCCATGTCAGACTCCAAGCCATCGCGAGCTGCTTGCGACGTGTAGCCGTGGACATGAGCGAATCGACACGGATGGCGAATGCACGATCAGCCGGGGTGGCTTGCCGGCTGGTTTGGCTGCTTTCACTGTCCTCGGCAATATCGGTTTGCGCCGACGATATCAAAGTCAGCGTGCCGGAAATTCCGCCGCTCGTGCAGAGTACGAGAGGCGGTCAGATTGTTGACCTGGTGCACGCCCTGTCGTCCCACTATGATGGCGGCCGCTTCCTCATCGAGGGCCCCTACCCGTTCAAACGGTCGATTGACAATGTCGCATCGGGCAAGAGCGATATGCATATACCGCTACTGTTCAACCCCGCTGCCCCGAATCCGCCACCAGGCTGCATTTACTCGACGGAATCCATGTTCCACGTGGTTTTTGTCCTCTATGTGCGCAACGACCACCCGATCCGATCGCTGTCCTCGCTCTCCAACCTCAAGCTCGAAGGATTCAGCATCGAAACAGATGCGGCGCATATTCACCTTTTCCCATTCCCGCTGGAACCGGCAGTCAGCATCGAGAGCGCCTTGAGAAAAGTCGAAGCGGGCCGAATCGACGGCTTCTTGTTTGCCATGAAGGAAACCGATGCCGTGCTGAGGCGACTGGCATTCCAGGATATTCGGCGCATCGAATATGGCAGCTTCGACGCCCGGGCGATATTTCCCGATACGCCCAAAGGCCGACGCCATGAGGCGATCTACTCCCAATTGCTCAGGGATTGCAATACATCAGGGGAGTGTCCTCGTCTTCTAGGGGATTTGGCCCATGAAAGGTTCGTCGAATCCATCTGGTGAGAATGCGAGTTCCTTGGCCCAAATTGAAGAAGTTCAAGCTTGATCTGACAGACACCCCCTCTCGCGCATTCTCACGCAACGCGTCACGTCGCCTGCTGCCCCGGCTTGCCGGGCTCAGCACAAAGCAGTAAGGAATTCCTACAGGAAAAACGGCGATTTCTTGCGCGCGTTGCAAACCGTCTCTGCCTACGATCCATTCGCATGGCCGTAATTACAAAGGAGACAACGGTGCGATATCTGCCGCAACTTCCGCAACCGGCTTGGCCGGTATGGAGGCCAACGTCAGCTCGGACGTATTCAGCGCGCCCTCCACGAAACCCTGGTAGTCGGAATAGGCTTCGCCCACGATGTGCACGTTCTTTGCGCCGTTGCCGAAATCGAAGGCCTTGAACAGCTCCATCACCTTCCACGACCGTACGCCGGGTTGCCAGCCGTGGTTGGCGGCGCCGTAGGGTGCGCGCGCCCAGTCGCGGATGCCATAGGTGACGATGGATTCCTTGATCATGTCGCGGGCGCGGTCGAGCGACTGCTCGGCAAATAGGCTGCGCGCACGGTCGGTCAGCTTGAAGCTGGTACGCCGCTCGTCGACCAGGCGCTTCACGTCACGCGCCACAAAGAGCGAGAACGCGTCGACGATGTTCACGTTGTGATCCATCTCCGCCCGGTCGTGGTTGTTAGGTTTCGTCACATAGTGCTTCCAGAACTCGGTCGACGGCCGGTCCATATAGAGCAGCACCATCCCGTGGCCGTCGCGGTCGTCGTCGCGCGGGCGGCGGAAGTAGTGGATCTCGCGCGTGGGCAGACAGTTGGCATACTGCTGCGGGCGCTGCTCGTAGTCCCACCACGGCGTATCCGTGACGAAGAAGACCTTGAGCATGGGGAAGCCGTTGACGGCATTGAGCCGGGCGGCGACGTGCTCGGGCAGGTGCGACGCAAGCTTGACCAGCGGCAGGCGCGGCAGGGCGAGGATCAGCCGGTCCGTTTCGAGTTTGAGCGTGCCGGACGTCGTATGGACGTCCAGCTCCAGGCGCGACTTGCCGAGCGCCACCGGGCGGAAGCCCGTCAGCGTGTGGCCGCCGGCCAGCGTGATGTTTGGGTGGACGCGCAGGCGCGCCATCAGACCGTCAGTCAGCTTGGCCGTGCCGCCGTCGACTGACGCAAGTTGCTGGCCGACCGTCTTCAGCGCGCGCAGCCACCAGATGATCCACTCGATGGCGTTCAGGTTCTCCGGGATCATGTGGTAGAAAGTCCCGGTATCGCGCAGCTTGGTCAGTGCGAGGTGGCTCAGCACACCCTCAGAAGAAAGCGCATTCCAGAAGCCCATATTCCACAGCGGCTGGCCGTTGAACTGCGCGTGCTTGCGCATGCGGGCGTAGTCGGCCTCCGTCAGGCTGTCTATCCAGTCCTGGTCGCTGGGGTCGCGCCCCATGATCAGCATGATGCCGCGCTTGAGCAGCTGCAGCGAGTTGAGGCCCTGCTCCTCGGGCGGCACGTCGTAGCTGGGTGCGTTGACCTCTTCACCTTCCGGGCCGCTGAACTCCGTGAGCTTCACGCCCAGTTCCTGGCACAGGCTGCTGAAGCGCGGCTGCAACGTCGGCTCGAAGCGCATGGGGCCGTATTCGGCGACAAAGCCGTCCATGTCCTCCGTTTCGATGCGCCCGCCCCAGCGGTCGAGCGAGGCTTCGAGGATCAGGACCTGGTGCCCGGCATCCGCCAGGCGCCACGCACAGTAAAGACCGGAAATGCCACCGCCGGCTACGATGACTTCATGGAAGCTCATGGATATTTCTCTCTCTGGAATTCGGCATAATTGGCCTAGCGGGCGGGGCGAGATAATATCCGGTCGCCACTGGAGGGCCAACGTTTTTTGCGCATCACCGCTTCTATTGGCGTTCTATTTACGCACAGGATAGCAGCCATGAACCCGACCGCCTCACTTCCCCTGATGTTGCGAGAAGTGCGTGCCTGCACGGTCTGCGCGCCCTACCTCAGCGACGGCGTACGCCCGATCGTGCAGGTGGACGCCCAGGCTCGCATCTTGATCGCGGGACAGGCGCCTGGCCGAAAGGTGCACGCCAGTGGGATACCCTTCGATGACGCCAGCGGGGAGCGACTTCGGTCCTGGATGGGAATCGGACGCGAAGCGTTTTACGATGCCTCGCGGGTCGCAATCCTGCCCATGGGTTTCTGTTACCCTGGCACTGGCAAGTCGGGCGATCTGCCGCCGCGCAAGGAGTGCGCACCCCTGTGGCGCACGCGCCTGCTGGACGCCATGCCCAATATCGAGCTTCTGCTGGTGATCGGCCAATACGCCATCGACTGGCACATTCCAGAGTGCGCCGGCAGCACCGTGACCGAGACGGTGCGCGCGTGGCGTAGGCTCGACCCACGCCTTGTACCTCTACCCCATCCCAGTCCGCGCAACAATATCTGGCTTAAGGCGAACCCTTGGTTTGCCGATGAATTGCTGCCCCATTTGCAGGCGCGTGTGGCGGCGATCTTGGGGGTATCACAGAATTCTTGATGGGATACGCTGGTTTTGCGCGATGGCGTAATAAATGAAGACGGCCTGCAATTGGCAGGCCGTTTTGCTTTGATTGCCTTTGCGCCCCGGCGATTAGCTCAGCCGCACCATGGTGCGCGAGCCGTTGCAGATGCGCTGCTGCGTGGCGACGACACTGCCAGCCGCGTTGTATATCGTCTGCGTCTGGATATCCGGTGAGATGCCAGCCATGGTCAGCGCCTTGCCATCCTGGCTGATATAGGCCTGTTCCTGCGTGTTGCTGACGGTAAATGTCTGCCCCTTGCGTGCACCGGTCAGGAAGGTACCGACAAAGGACTGCATCGTTTCCGTGAACCCGCCGTCTGCGCCGTAACCGCTGCTCTTGAAGGTGGCCTTGACGCTCACCGAGCTGGCGCTGGGCACAAAGCCAGTGCCGACGGCCGACGGGGCGTAGCTGATCGACACGATGGTGGCGCTCAGTGCCGAGTTGCCAGCACCATCCCACACCCAGGTTCCCGTAACGGAAAAGTTGGAGTTGGTGCTATTGCCAAGCGTCGTCAACGCCACGGGATCGAACCCGGCCGGCGAATACAGGCAAGCGCCTTGGCCCGTATAAGAATACGTACCCTTGAGGTGCGTCTTCTGATGCGCGGCCTGCATGACTTCGGCAGTCACGGTCGTCGTGGAAAGGGCGAAAAGGCCGGTCGCGATCAAGCCGGCTGCCTGCGATGCTTTCATGGTCACTCCTCTAGTTGGGTTGGAGCCAACCCGGAGCAGGGAGCGGGACGCATTTGCAAGAGGCAGCATTGTCGGCGCACGGCATCCGGAGGACGTTGGCGCCGCGCATCATAGGGATTGCGCCGACGGCAAGAAAATACAATATTTGCCGATCGGTAAGTTGAAAAAACTATCAGAGCCGGGGCGCGCGTGCCCGATCAG
>Ga0213872_10001308_pt1 | contig 16569 bp, 11 predicted proteins | sample VelepicomBERX_R2_FD_160071 | JGI IMG/M metagenome (GOLD analysis project Ga0213872, IMG submission 160071) | Rhizosphere microbial communities from Vellozia epidendroides in rupestrian grasslands, the National Park of Serra do Cipo, Brazil - RX_R2 | ecosystem: Host-associated > Plants > Roots >...
AGAGAGGAGAATCAATCTATTAAAGAAATAGTAATGCATATTAAAGGAGAAATAGCGGCATGAGTTGGCAAACGTTTATATTGCACTTTTTCACCTACGGCATTCTGCTGTATTCTATCATACTTTTGATATGCTATGTGCTTATAGGCGCATTTTCCATCAGCGAGACGCGTTCTTATCTGCATAAAAACAGCTTTACCGACTACAGGATGCTTGCTTCGTCAACCGAGACACCAAGCATGAGCATACTGGCGCCGGCCTATAACGAAGGGGCGAATATTATTGAAAATGTGCGCTCACTACTGTCGCTGCACTATAACAATCTTGAGGTTATTATTATTAATGACGGCAGCAAGGATGATTCGTTGGAGAAGCTGATCAACGCGTATGATCTTTATAAAGTAGACTTCTTTGTCAACCAGCAAATAAAAACCAAGCCTGTTCGGGGTGTTTACAAAAGCTACAACCCGGTATACCGTAAGCTAATTGTAGTCGATAAGGTGAACGGCGGCAAAGCTGACGCACTAAACGTAGGTGTGAATATTGCCAAGAATGACTATTTTGTTTGTATCGACGTGGATTGCGTATTGGAGCAGGATTCACTTTTAAAACTAGCTAAGCCTTTTCTTGAAACCACCAATCAACGTGTAATAGCAGCAGGTGGAGTAGTTCGTATTGCTAATAGTTGCGAAATTGAAGGCGGGCGATTGGTGAAAGTGCATCTCCCCAAACAATTCCTGCCAAGAATACAGACGCTTGAATATATCCGTGCATTCCTGCTTAGCCGCATGGCCTGGACCAAGTTGAATGGCCTATTGCTTATTTCAGGTGCCTTTGGTGCTTTTGATCGTGAGATTGTGATCAACTGCGGAGGTTACAATACCAATACCGTAGGTGAGGATATGGAGCTGGTGGTGCGCATGCGCCGCTATATGGAAGAACGCGACGAACCTTATAAAGTGGCCTTTATTCCTGACCCGCTATGCTGGACCGAAGCGCCATCGACATTTAAAATCCTGGGCCGCCAGCGCAATCGTTGGACGCGTGGGACAATCGAGACCCTGCGTTTCCACAAAGTAATGCTCTTTAACCCACGTTATGGCATCCTGGGGATGTTAAGCTATCCTTACTGGCTGTTCTTCGAATTCCTGGCGCCGATCATCGAATTTTTCGGAACCATCGGCATGATCATTTATTGCTTTACTTATGCTATCAACTGGTCGGCTATCTTGATTATCGTTGGCGTACTATGCATGGGTATACTCTATTCCATTTTTGCCATCATGATGGAGGTTCTCACCTACAATCAATACAGAGGCCGGAAAGATATTTTACGTTTGGTGGGTGTTGCGATATTGGAGCCGTTTGTGTTCCACCCGTTTGTGGTATGGTCGGCAATTAGGGGTAATATAGATCTGATCAGAAAGAATAATTCCTGGGGCGAAATGACCAGGACAGGTTTGGCTACTGAGAAAAAAGGGTAATAGTATTTTGAGTAATGGAAACTAAGAAAACTAAAGGGAAACAGCTGACAAAAAAGATAGTGCCTGCGGCTTTATCGTTCGCGCAGCTCTCTATCATATGGCTGATGATCATTTTTGTGCTGAGCATATTTGAGATCATCTATAACGGAACGACGCATCAGTTCCCCAAAAGCATTTTTGCCGTGCTGGGCTGGTCTTTTTTGAATGACCTGATCTTTTGGTGCAAAGGCCTGATCTATTTTTTCCTGGTTTATGTGGTACTCCATTTCATCTCGGCACGGTTCGCACGCATAACTTATTGTGTATTCATCGTTTTTATGGCGATTGTCCAGCTTAGCCTTACCTCCTACTTCACAACGGCATTGGTTCCGCTTGGCGCCGACTTGTATGGCTACTCTATAGCCGATATTAAGCAGACCGTTGGGGCAGCAGGAGGCGTTAACTTTTTCCAGATTATAGGCATTATTGTAGTATTAGGCGGTGCCGTTACAGCTTTATGGATGCTACCTGCAAAACTGAAGTTGCCGAGGTATATTGTGATTGCCTTACCGGCATTGTCATTCCTTTTATTTGTGACCGATGCACAGGCCATGATCCAACCCGGAAACTTTAAATCAGACTACGCCAATAACCTGGTTATTAATAAATCTGATCATTTCTGGTCTGAATCATATAAGCATTTTTTCTCATCAAAAGAAGAGCTGGATATTTATACGGATAGCTATGTTAACGATTATGATAATGGTGCAACCAGCAAAATAGCGGCATTCAAATACACAGATCCAACACATTATCCATTTTTACATAGCGATCCCTCGTCGGATGTGTTGAGTCCATTTATCAAGGGAAATACCGCACCTCCGAATATTGTGATCATCCTGGTTGAAGGCTTGGGCCGCGCATTTACCAATCAAGGCGCTTACCTGGGCAATTTTACGCCGTTTATTGATTCGCTATCTGGCAAAAGCCTTTACTGGAAAAACTTCTTGAGCGAGGGCGGACGTACTTTTGCGGTTCTGCCTTCAGTATTAGGCTCACTGCCATTTGCCAAAAATGGGTTCCTGGCATTGGGCGATAATATGCCTTCGCATATATCCCTGCTAAGCCTGTTAAAATATAATGGCTACCATACTTCATTTTACTACGGCGGCGATGCCAGTTTTGACAACATGGCTACCTTCCTGAACAAAAATTCTATTGATGAACTGAATGATGAAAAATCATTCCCTGCAGGTTATACCAAATTACCTGCTCCTAATGGGTTTTCATGGGGTTATAACGATAAGGAGCTGTTCAGGCATTATTTAGTTACCCGCAACGAAAAAGCAACCGCGCCTCAACTAAGCATTGTGTTAACGGTAGCAACACACAGTCCGTTTGCAATAAATGAAGAGGATAAATACCTGGCCAGGTTTGAAAAACGCCTGACTGAACTGGGTTTTGATGATGCTAAAAAGAATGAATGCCGTAATTACAAATTGCAATACGCCAGCATTTTGTACCTGGATGATGCGCTGCGCGGGTTCTTCAATGCCTACAGCAAACGAAGCGATTATAATAACACCATATTCCTGATTACCGGTGACCACCGTATGCCTGAGATCCCGATGAGTGATAAGATCGACCGTTATCACGTGCCGCTGATTGTTTATTCGCCGATGCTTAAACGTACTGCGCAGATATCGTCTGTTTCAACACATTTTGATATCAGTCCAAGCTTAATGGCTTATTTGCAGCATAATTATCAAATCAAAGGCCCTTCACTGGTAAGCTGGATGGGACAAGGTTTGGATACCAACCGCAATTTTGAGAATATCCATAACTATCCTTTGCTGCAGACCAAGACGGATATGATCGATTTTATTATGGGCGATTACCACCTAAATGGCGATAATCTGTTTAAACTGAATGCAGAACTGGGCGAAGATCCTATACAGGATGAGGGGAAAGCCAGTCAGCTTAAAAACGCTTTCGACCAGTTCAAGAAAAAGAACTCACAGATCGTGACCGGAAACTGGATCATACCAGATTCCATTCACCAGCATTATAATCCGGTTAAGCAATAAAACATCCAATACCGATAAAACAAAAAGTGACCCTTATAAAGCGTCACTTTTTTTGTGTCAACATATTTAGTAATTATCAAAACTCGTAACAAATTCCGCCCTGAAATATAAATGAATTTTGGCGGTACGATATATTAGCTACCCGGTCATTAAGTTTATTAACACCATCAAACGGCACCTTCTCCTGTCAAAGCTATCTGTAATACCCAGCGGTCGTTTCTCTGACGCATAGCTACATAATTAGGAAGCCCCGATGGGGCTTAAGCTTTGTTTCGCTTTTTCTCTATAATCAGGTAGTCCCTATGGGACTTTAAAAAGTTAAATGAGGCTCCATAGGAGCTTCCTGTTTATAGCCAATTATAATGCAGGAAGTTAAACTCCATAGGAGTTACCTAAAAGGGAAAAGAATCAATCTAATTTTTGTCGGCCGCCTGCTCCTTTAGAATGGTGGTGATCATCGGGCGATAAAACGTCCAGAAGAAGCTTTTACGTTCGGCCGGATCGTCGGAGTTGTAAAACATCCATCTGAACAGATTGATACCCTTAAAATAAGAGGTGCCCATCCCTATAGGGTTATCACAAAAATCACCAGAAAAGTAATAGAACTGGTAATCTTTATCCTTATGCATAATAATAGCTGGGAACGTAGTAGGAATATTGTATCTCTTCAGTTCGGCGGTACCTGTGGCATTCAAGCTAATATCAAACCGGGACACCGCATGATTTATAGTCAATGACGGGGTAATAATATCAAACCAAAAAGGGTATTTCATTCTTTCAGGCAATCCTAATACCTTTTGTCCATAGCCAAATGTGATGATATGAGGTACAGGGTCGGTTAAATGCGTGCTGTCTTCCAGGATTACAATCTGGTCGTCATTGCTTACAAATGCCAGTCCTGCTTTGTGGAACGGCCATTTTTGTTCGTGCTGTTTCTTGTAGTTTCCGATAAGCCAGTGGGGCAACTCTTTATTCTTTACGGTATCAAAACTATCAAAATAACGTGCTGTCCACCCGGTCCAATGCATGCCGAACATGTTCTCAAACTTGTTGCGGTTATCAGCATTGGTTGGCGAACCTATCGTATTAAATTCGGTAATGATCAGCTTATGCCGGTCCTTCATATTCTGCAAAAACTCCACATCCTGGGCACTCATCCCGCCGTAGATCACGTTTGAACGTTCAGTACTCTGCTTTTGGCTGTACCACTCGTTCCGGTAAATCCCGTAGGTGTCGGTAAAGTAAGCCACATCGGCGTCGTTACTCAATTGTTTTAATTGTTCCGACGAAAATCTTTCCAGACCCTTCAGTTTGAACTTCTCATCACCTTTTGGGAAAAACCCAAAATAATCACGGCTATTCTTATAGGCTTGTGTTGATGTTTTGGTAAATCGGTTATGATTTAGTATCCACCAGAGCGATGTGTGCTCCTGGCAATCGGTGGTCAGTACAGTTTTATCAACTATGGCGACAACCAGCTTTTTTTTAGGCGTAAAATACCAGCCGAGCCACATCACTATCGGGAAAATTAGGAGCGCGGGTATAATCAGTTGCAGAAACTTTCTCTTCCTCATCGTAACTTAAAATCTTCTTTGATAACCGATACCCAAATCCAGCTGATTTCCCCAGGTCTGGAACCGGTATTCCTGGTGATCTAAACTTGCCGTAAAAAATATGATGTTGCGTCTTTTGAATGAGCGCCAATAAGCGGCGGTGATATTATTTGAAACAAGCTTATAATTCTGACCATTGTTCAGCAGGATGATATTGCGCGGATCATCCGGCGAGACACCAGTACCTATACCCAGCGAAATATAATCATCGGCCCCTCCGGTATAATATCTTGCCTTTATCGAATAAGACTGCGAAATCGAGCTATTGGAAGGCGTCAGGTAGGTGCGGAAATTGAACCAGAAACTTTTGTAATATTTACCGATAGAAGCCGTGTATATCCAGGTGTCGCCTGTAAAATGCAGGTACCTGAAACCGGCTTCAGCTTCAAAGCTCGCAGGTAAGTTAGCATAAAGCGAAAATCCCGCTCTGGTCTTTGGAAACACACCCACATTGCTGGAATAGGCCCCGCTTATGTATGCATAAAAAGTTTTTGATATATGCGGATAGGCGTCGATCTCATACTGCCACCCGTTTGTATTAAAACGATTTGCATAATTCAGGTACCCTATAATAGAACCGATACCGGTTTGCCTTACATATTCAAGGCTTGCCAGGTGCCATGGGGCACTGAATTCTTTATCGAAATAGATATAGTCGTAGGTTACCCCGACCTTATTTTTTGAGGTGTTATCTTTTATCCGATCTGCTAATGCACGTGCATCCGAATTACCTGCGTTGGCTTTTATCAAAGTATCCAACGTGTTGCTGGCTTCAGGGTACCGTTTAAGATCATTCAATACTTTTGCTTTCAGTAATAACAGATCGCTCGAGCGAGGATGATATTTTAATCCGCTGTTAACAATACCCAAGGCGCCGTTTGAATTGTTATTCCAGTATTCAAGACTGCCGTAGGCAAAAGAGCCATCCTCATTGTCCGGGTGTTTGCTAAGCACTTTTTTAAATTCTGCCCGCGCACTATCCGTTTTACCCGACCAGGTGTATACCCGGCCCAAAAAAACGCGGATATCAGAATAATCCGGGCTTTTTGCTAATGCCTGTTTACTTAATCGTATAGCCTTGGGATAATTTTTCTCATCAAAAGCAGTTTTGCGTGCCTGCTGGAACAGCTCGTCTGAAGAAAGCCCCGTTTGAGCAAAAGATGCTTTGCATAAAACGATCAAAATGAGGAAGACGGATAATTTAATATTCATATACTGCGAAAACGCGTGCTTAGTAAAGGCTTACTTATACGGCAAAACCCGCGTATAGGTTATTATAAATCAATGATTAATAACCAGCATTTGAAATGGGTACGCCTTAGTGAATTCCCTCCGTGGGGAGGGGTGCGGTTGCATGTGAAGCGGCGGGGAGGGGTTTGTGCGCCTGCAATGTAGGAGAAACCCCATCTTCAACTAAATATTTTCTGCGCAAAAATATTCAGCACTTCCAGTAGGATCAGTATGATGACTATCAATTCCAGACGGTAACTGTTTTTGTACTGCAGTAGGTCTCTGAATAGTTCCAGGTTGTCTTTTACGATATTCAGCCCTTCCTGTATATCCCGGAATCGTTCCTGCAGATCGAAGGTGCGCTTCAGATCAGTATGGATCTTGTTTAAATTTTCATCGTCCCAGGTTTCGGGCGGCGAATCGAAAATGTACAGGTTTTCAGCAATGCGGTTTTTAAGGACCAGGCTTTTACCGATGTATTTTTTAAGGTTAATGGCCGATATGTTTAGGCGTCCTTTCGCTTCCAGCATTTGGGTATGCCGATTGGTTTCTTCCAGCATTTTATTTGTTTGTTCTTCGTAATAATCCAGCGCAACGGACTGTGAAACCGTCAGCATGATCAAACGCAAAACCTCTATATCCGATCCTGCAATCTCAATTGAATTAAAACCGATCTTATTTTTCCCGGCGTTGGTTTGTATTTCAAATTCTTCTGTTAGGCTTTGGTCGAATGCGTTTCTGCAATAGGATGATATGAGCCGCAAAAATTCGCTGATCTTAAGGGCATCATAATTTAAAAAACACACCACGCCATATTTAAAAACATAGATAAACTGATCGTGACCGGTTTTGTAGAACAACTCGTCGGCATCGCTGTAATGCAGATCAGCCTTAAAAGCCGCTTTAAATGCTTTTATGTCGATACTATCAGCTATCTGGTATGATAAAACTTTTTGCAACATTATTTTACTACTCTAAGTTCATTAATATGCCGGTGATACCTTCGGCAATTGAGGAAGAAGTTAAGAGATCGTAACAAGGTTAAGACCTTTTAATAGAATAAGTATTTTATAAAGCTACGTAAATACTTTGTTAAGCAGCCTGCCGGAGGCGCTTTTCGCTATTGATGCTATTATTTTGCTATCAGCCTTCATACACACAGACCCCGCCGACAAACGTTTTTTCAACTTTAATAGAGGATAATTTCGCCGAATCAGTTTTTAAAGGGTCATCACTCAACAGGATGAGATCAGCAAATTGTCCCGCTTGTAATGACCCCATTTTCGGTGTTCCACTAATCACGGCAGCGTTTACTGTATACGCCTTTAGAGCTTCCTGTACACCAATCGTTTCATGCGGCGCAATGGCATAACCTTCATTATCCTTTCGTGTGACTGCCGCTTCTGCTCCTTTTAGCGGGTTCAGATCACTCACTACGGGGGCGTCTGATGATAGCGCCGTTAGTATTCCATGCTTCAAAACCGACTTTACCGGGTAACAATGATCCAGATATTGCTGATCGAGATACTGCCGGAAGTTTTTGCCCAATTCGCTTATGAAGATGGTTTGCATGGAAGTTGCAATGCCATATTTGGCCATCGTCTCCAGATGCTTCTCTTCGGGCAAGCCCAAGTGTTCAATGCGTTTGATGATTTCGGGGAATGATGTACTTAGCTCACGATAACAATCGATCACAAATTCTATAGCAGCATCGCCTATCGCGTGCGTGGCCAAACCCAAGCCTTTTTCCAGCGCTGCCCGGCCTAGTTGCAGGTATTGTTGCTTTTGCAGGCGAAGTACGCCCTGATCGGTCGAGTTTTTATAAGTGCGTTTCAATGCTGCTGTTTTACCGCTCAAGCCACCATCGCTAAAAAACTTAACGGTATTTACATTAAACCAGTCGGACGAATAATATTCAGGTAAATCGTACGGTCTTTCACCACCATCAGGCAATAGGATCGGAATCGCATTCAGTCGCAGACCCAGTTCATTTGCTTCATGCATTTCATAATATGCCCGCAAAAGCAAGGGATCAACAGCAGGGTCGGTAGCGGCGGTAATGCCCAGACTGTACATCTGCTGACGGGCCGTCCTGACCATCACTTTCAACTCCTCTTTAGTGTATCCGGGGATATGCTTATGGATCAACCCTAATGCTGTTTCCGAGAAAATTCCATTAGGTTTTCCATCAGCGCCTTTGTACATCATTCCGCCAGCGGGAATAAGAGTATCAACTGTCACATTACTCAATTCCAAAGCCCGGGTATTTGCCACCGCGATGTGGGCGCAGGTGCGGACGAGATATATTGGCTTTTCCCGCGTTATTTTGTCCAGATCGTTCTTATCGGGCATTCGGCCTTCTTTCCAACCTGCTTCATTGAACCCGCGGGCCGTTATCCAGTTTACCTGTGGATTTTTCTGGTGATAATCCCGCAACATATCTAGTAGCTCATCCATACTGCGCGCAGAACGCACATCCAGCATGAAAGTCATCAGATTACCCACCTTCCAAACGTGAATATGCGAATCGTTAAAACCCGGCATAAGTGTTTTGCCACCTGCATCGATTACTTGTGTGCCCGGTTGAACCAATGGCTTCAGTTCATCCCATCTGCCAACTGCTTTGATCTGTCCATCTTCAAAAGCAATGGCGTCACCACCCTCCTTAAATCCCTGATGGAAGGAAAGCAAATTGGCGTTATGGATGATTAATGATGACATTGTATATAAAACTATGATTCAGAAAAATTTAAACCATGTCATGCCGAATTTATTTCGGCACCCCACAGGACATTCACGCATGCAAGGTCTGCGATTTATCGGTAGCAGACTCGTCTATCTCTCACCTTTCTGATGGGTTGCCGATCCGCCAGCTGGCGGACGGCATGACGTTAGGATCAATAAGTCGCTTTAACCATTCTTTTCTCCTGCGCACGCGCAATGGCATCCTCCAGCACCTGCAAACCTTCGGTTAATTGCTCATCGGTGATCACAATAGGTGGCAATAACCGTATGCAATTGCTAAACAATCCCGCACGTATCATCAGTAAGCCATGAGCTACCGCATCTTTAATGATCTCTAACGTTACTTCAGCATCCGGTTCTTTGGTATCCCGGTCTTTTACAAATTCAACCAGTCGCATTGCGCCGATACCTCTTACATCGCCTATTAACGGGTACTTTTCTTTCCAACCCTCCAGCGTTTTGCGGATAATTTCGCCTACCTCGTTTACCCGCTGCAAAAAAGCCGGACTCTTGATGATCTTTATCGCTTCAATAGCGGCTACACAAGCCACCGGACTGCCGCCATAAGTCCCGCCAACCCCTCCTAAATGTGGTGCGTCCATTATTTCTGCCTTACCTGTAACGGCACTGATAGGCATACCTGCGCCGATCGATTTAGCACTGACAATAATATCAGGTGCCACGCCGCTATGCTCAACAGCAAAGAACTTACCGGTGCGCCCAGCTCCGCACTGTATTTCATCGGCAATGAACACAATGCCGTATTTATCACAAACTTCCCGGAGTTTATGCAGATAGCTCGCTGGCATAGGTAAAAAACCACCTTCGCCTTGTACAGGCTCGATGATGATAGCCGCCAATGATTCCGGATCGACTTGCGAAATAAAAGCTTCCTCTAATTTTTTGATGCAGAAGGCAATGTATTCTTCTTCGCTTAACCCCTCAATGCCACGATAAGTATTTGGGGCAGGAATACGATAAATATCCGATACATAAGAACCGAAACCTTTTTTAAACAGCGAGTACTTACTGGTTAGGCTTAAAGTTAACAACGTACGTCCATGATAAGCGCCCTCAAAACACAAAACAGCATTACGTTTGGTATAGTATTTGGCAATATTCACTGCGTTCTCCACCGCTTCTGAACCTGAATTTGCTAATAAGGTCTTCTTTGGAAAATTGCCCGGCGTTAAGCCGTTCAATAATTCAGCTAGGTCAAGATAAGGTTCCATCGTGGTTACCAGCGAACAGGTATGAATATATTTATCCAACTGATCCTTTATGGCATTCACCACATACTCGTTACTGTGGCCCACATTGATCATCCCTATCCCCCCGGCAAAATCAAGTAATTGGTTACCGTCTACATCCCAAACCAGGGCGCCTTCTGCCTTTTCTACTACGATTTCTGTTGACTTAGCCAACCCATTTGGCAATGCATTTTTCCTTCTCTCTAGAGCGGCCTGACCTTTAGGGCCGGGCAATGCTGTTTTCAATTGAATATATGACATGTTTGTTTTATTTAGTCCGGAAGTCGGGAAGTCCCAAAGACCGGAAGTTTGTAACATTTATTATATCTCTTTACCGCTATCAATTTTTATAAAAACTCCGTAATTGCCGCAAACCGGATCGTTCAGATAATCGGGTATCAGGGCGATCGGTTCAAAACCAATTTTCATTTGTGGGGTAAGGGTTGGGTCTGATCTCAAGCCTGCAATCAGTTCCTGGTAATAATCTTCCCCACTCATTAAATGACTTACTTTGCCGTAGCCGCTCATCATGCCTACGGTAATTTGTCCTTTCAATCCTAACTGGTTAACAACATCGTGCCTTGCTCGATAAAGTAACCGGGCCAGACCTTTACCGCGATAATCGGGATGCACGCCTATATCCAATCCGTAAAGCCATTCACCTACAGGGTTATGGTTGGTCATCCAACCACCTGCAAAGGTTTCCTTAAAAGAGTGCCGCAGATCGTTCAGATCAAAGTTACTGCGCATGGTCGAGGTCATGCCTATTACTTTGTCATTATCGGTGATCACAAACTGCCCCTCCGGGAAAATCTCAAGGTGTTTCAGGTAATGTTTAGCCAGGATCAGTTCGTCATCTGCCAGTGTTGGAAATACGATCCTTTGTAGCTCCTCCAATTGTTCAGCGTGTTCAGCCCTGGTGTTTTGAACTAACAATCCTGAATTATCCGTGGCAGTATAGGTTTTAATAATGGTTTGCATTTTCTTTTTATTAATGGATAGTATATCCGAGTATCACATAAACCATTGACGATATGATGAAGGCTATAGAGGCATAAGGTAGTTGCGACAACCCGTGATCGAGGTTATTACATTCGGTACTTTGGCCGGTAAGCACGGTGGCATCCGAATATAAACATGCATTAGACCCGAATGCCCCAGCGCTGATCACCGCGCCGCAATTCAGCAAAACATTTGAGCCGAAATGCTGCGCCAGTGGGACCACCAGTGGAATAGCAATAGCATACAAGCCCCAGGACGAACCTGTTGTAACCGAAATAAGTGATAACGAAACGAATACAATGACCGGCAAAAGCTCCTTATTGAGGTATGGCGACGCTGAGTGCAGGATATATTGGGTAAGCCCCATCTTGTCGTTCACATCCTTCAGCACATAGCTCATCATCAAAATAGCCAGGGCAAACACCATGCTGTTGAAACCGCCAAAAACGGTTTCAGATAGTTGCTTAAATGATCCTAGTTTGATGATCAGATAATAAACAAAAGTGAAAACCACAGCCACCATCACCCCTTTCAACGCATCAATATCAAAGTAAATAGTAGCCGCAAGCAATACGATAATAGGTAACAGAAAATAGATCACTTTTGGTGATTTCGCTGGGTTCATTGCGCTAATATCAATTGACGCTGTGTCGCTAAATTCAGCCGCGGTAAGTTGCCCGGTCTCCCTGGCACGTATATCAGCTTTTTTGATCCTGCCAAACCATGGTAAGATGCCATAGATAAACAAAGGGATAATGAGTACCGATATGTAACCATAAGTTACATAAGGTATCATCTTCCAATAGGTGGACAAGCCCTGTCCCCTTGGCGCCACTTTCGAGCTTTCAAGGATATTAGCGATAAAGATTGTCCAGGTAGAAATCGGCACTACCACGCACCAGGGTGGCGCAGTTGTATTAACGATATAAGCCAGTTTTTCGCGGGGAATCTTAAAAGCGTCCGTTATTTTGCGCATGGATAAGCCAACAGTAAGCGCGCTCAGGTAATCATCCAGAAAGATAAACAGACCAAGTACCCAGGTACCCATTAAGGCACTGCGTTCGGTTTTTAATCTTTTCAGCGCCCACTCGCCAAACTTGAACGTCCCGCCGCTACGCACCATCAACCCAATTAATGAACCATATAAGCCACAAACCAAAATCACCCAAACAGAATCCTGTTTTCCCATCACGCCCTCAAAAGAGTTAACAAAAATGGTGAATACATTGGTATGATCATGATAACCAATAATAGCATAACCCACCAAACAACCGATGAGCAGCGGCTCAAAAGAGGTACGCTGTTTTATGGCGAGTATGATGACTACTGCCGGTGGTATTAATGCTATTGCGCCGTATCCCATCTATTTAATTAGTGAATGAGTGAGTTAGTGAATTAGTGATTTGGGTTATTGTTCTATTGTTTTATTGCCGGATTGTTAAAGGCTTCCAATACTTATTAATTTCTTCTCCATGTATTCAAACAAGCCTTCGCTACCACTTTCGTGGCCCTGGCCGCTTTGTTTCCAGCCGCCAAAGGGTAATTCTGTTCCGTGCGGTGCCCATTCATTAATGCCGACAATGCCAAATTCTAATCCTTCTGAAACCTGTATGGCTGTTTTTAGATTGTTGGTGAATGCATAGGCTGCCAGTCCATATTCTGTATCATTTGCTTTCACGAGCGCGTCGTTCAAGTCATCAAAAGGAAAAACGGGCAGAATAGGGCCAAATATTTCTTTTGCAGCCAGGGTTGATTTCTGACTGAGATTGGCCACAACTGCCGGCTGCATAAAATAGCCTTTATCCATACCTTCAGGTTGATGACCACCGGTTAATATTTCAGCTTTTTCGGCTTTGGTTTTTTCAAGCAGATCGAATACGCTATCGCGTTGCTTTGCGGTTATCAGCGGACCGACATTCACGCCTTCCTCAAACCCACTACCCACTTTCAATTGCGAAACATATTTGCTCACCAATGCAGCAAACCCATCGTAGATATTTTTATGCACGTAAAACCGCTGAGGCGCAATACAAACCTGTCCGTTATTACGGAAGCGGGCTATGGAGGCGGCTTTGGCTATGGCGTCTACATCCACATCGTCAAAGATGATCACAGGCGCATTGCCGCCCAGTTCAAGCGACAACTTGGTATTAGTACAAGACGCCCCGTCCATTAATATTTTGCCCACTCGGGTGCTGCCGGTAAAGCTGATCTTTTTTAATCTGGGATCGTTTAGCATAGCCTCACCTACAGGCGCTGCATCGGCTATCAATAGATTAAGCACACCAGCTGGCAAACCGCCATGAATCAATGCGTCCACCAAATGATAGGCCGATAATGGGGTATTTTCTGATGGCTTAGCAACCACCGTGCAACCAGCAGCCAACGCCGCAGCCCAGGCACGGGCAGGGTTGTATGACGGGAAATTCCAGGCGGTAATGACGCCTATCACACCCATCGGCTGCCAGATCACCGAGCTCCTTTTATCGACGCGGTTCGTCGGGATCACTTTGCCATAAGCACGCTTGCCCTCCTCGGCATACCATTCAAACAGATTAGCCGCAACCGTCCATTCCCCCCGAGCCTCTAATAAGGGTTTGCCGCTTTCCAACACCATATCATGCGCTATTGCATCCAGGTTTTGCCGCAAATAATCGGCTGCTTTTTTTAATATTTCAGCGCGATAGTATGGCGTGGTTTTACTCCACGTCTTAAAAGCCACGTGCGCTGCATCAATGGCCGATGTAGCATCCTTATCATTACCGAAGCTGATATTAGTGATCACTTCTTCGGTTGCGGGATTGATCAATGGCAATTCATGCTTGTCTACTGCGTCCACCCACCCACCATTGATGAATTGTTTATTTCTACTTGATTTCACAGATTTTGATCTTTAAAGTTCGTTATCCGATTACACCGATTATTCTATTTGATTGCACCGACCTTTTTCTGATCACCCAATAACTGATGCAATCCGCCTTCGATAATATCCAGTCCTTTATGTAATAATTCCTCTTCAATTACCAACGGACTCAATACACGGATAATATTACCATTCACCCCGGCGCTGATTACGATCAGGCCATTATCTGCACAGTACGAGATCAGTTTCTTACACAGATCGGCATCAGGCTGAAACGGATCACCATTTTTTACCAGCTCAAAAGCCATCATAGCACCCAATCCCCGGACATCACCTATCGCAATGAATTGTTGCTTGAAATGATTAAACCGATCGCGAACAATATTGCCGATACGCTCGCCCAGTGCATTGATATTGATGTCTTCCATATAGTTCAGCGTAGCCAGCGATGCGGCGCAGCAAACCGGGTTACCGGGATAGGTACCGCCAATAGTTGATGGTTTGCAGGCATCCATAATATGTGCTTTACCGATTACCGCGCCGATGGGCATACCACTGCCCATACTTTTGGCCCAGGTAGATATATCGGGAACGACATCATAATGCTGATAAGCGGCCCATTTGCCTGTACGTCCAAACCCGCTCTGCACTTCGTCCAAGATAAGCATGATGCCATATTTATCGCAGACCTTACGTAATCCTTTCAAATACTTTTGAGGCACGACATTAAAACCACCCTCACCCTGAACAGGCTCTATGATGATGGCTGCAACCTGTTCGGCAGGCACATTGGTATGGAAAAAATCTTCCAGTTCTCGCAGATGAACATCTGAAAACTCATCCAGATCGAGGCCATTACCGTAACGATAGTAATCCGGGAACGGAATACGATAAACCTCTGGGGCGAAAGGACCACAACCCAGTTTGTAGCCAACCTTTGAGGTCAGCGTCATACTCATCATGGTACGACCGTGGAATGCGCCGCCATAACAAATAACAGCCGGACGGCCAGTTGCCTGACGGGCAATTTTGATCGCATTCTCCACGCTTTCGGCCCCGGAGTTGGTGAGCATTACTTTGGTATGATCGCCATGCGGGAACAGCGTAGCCAGCTTTTCGGCCAACTGCATGTATAGGTCGTAAGTTGCCACATTAAAGCTGCAGTGGATCATCTGTGCCGCTTGTGCTGCAATGGCTTTTACAACAGGCTCCGGACAATGCCCGGCGTTTACCACGCCAATCCCGCCCGCAAAATCGATCATTTCCCTGCCGTCTGCATCGGTTATCACCGCGCCTTTTGCACTTACCGCCGTAGCCGGATTGAATATACCTATTGCATTAGGTACAAACTGTTTTCTCCGTTCTAATATCTCTTTACTTTTCATTTTTCTTTGGATTACACCGATTGTTGTGTGATTACACCGATTTTTTTTAATCATTAGTCATTCACAGCTCACCATTCACTATTCACCACTTCAGTCACCGCTCACTATTCACTGCTCTGCTGCTATTGTTTTGGCATTCATAAATTCGAGTATGCCGTGCCGGCCTAGTTCGCGGCCGTAGCCTGATTTTTTGACACCTCCAAAAGGTAAACGCGGATCTGATTTTACCAGCGAGTTGACGAATACTGCTCCGCTGTTGATCTTACGCCCTAAAGCAATGCCTTTTTCTACATCCCGTGTCCAGATACTGCCACCCAAGCCGTAGTTGGATTGATTGGCCATTGCAATTGCTTCGCCATCATTCGCCACCGACATCACAGATGCCAGGGGGCCAAAAGCTTCCTCTTCAAAAGTGGCCATACCTTTGTGAACTTTTAATAGCATCGAAGGCTGAAAATTAGCGCCGTCAACTTCGCCACCTATCTGCAATACGGCCCCTGACTTTATGGAACTTCTCATCTGTCTTTCCAGTTCATGCGCCAGGTCAAGCCGCGCCATTGGGCCGGTTGTAACGCCTTCAGAAAAAGGATCGCCTTGTTTTAATTTCAAAATTTGTGATTGAAGCTGGTGGACAAATTCATCTTCAATGGCTTTCTCTACAATAAATCGTTTTGATGCGATACAGGACTGACCCGCATTCAGCATACGCGACTGAATAGCGACAGCAGCCGCTTTTTCGATATCCGCATCCGCCAAAACAATCAATGCGTCGGATCCACCTAACTCTAATACCGACTTTTTGATATGTTTACCCGCAAGCATGGCTACGGATGTTCCGGCGCGTTCGCTGCCAGTTAATGTGACGGCCTGCACAATGTCGGCAGCAATAATTTTCTCCACTTCGGGTGTATCGATAACAAGCGATTGGAAG
>Ga0213872_10001309_pt1 | contig 16550 bp, 13 predicted proteins | sample VelepicomBERX_R2_FD_160071 | JGI IMG/M metagenome (GOLD analysis project Ga0213872, IMG submission 160071) | Rhizosphere microbial communities from Vellozia epidendroides in rupestrian grasslands, the National Park of Serra do Cipo, Brazil - RX_R2 | ecosystem: Host-associated > Plants > Roots >...
CCATTCCACCAACTGGCTCATGCCCATCTGGCTGGCGTAGAGTCCGCGCTCGCCCACCGACGCCGCCACGTTGACGGTGAACAGGAAAGGCTTGTCGAAGGCCGCCCGGGGCACCTCGAGCCAGACCTTGTCGTCCTTGCGCCAGATCGGAAACAGGCCTTCCAGCACCTTGGCGCCCTTGACGACATCGGCAAACGGCCGCGGCGCGCCGGGGTCGGCCGCAGCCGCCGCAGCCGCTGCGAGAGACGCCGGAATCAGCAAGGGCGTCGCAGCACCTGCCTGGCCGGGGCCCTGACCGGGCTTGAAGACCATGGGGACCGCGCCGCCGAGAGGGTTTGCCGCCGATGGCACCTGGGTCTGATGTGTGGCGCAACCCGCCATGCCGAGCGCGGCGAGCAAGAGGGTCTTGGCTGGAACGCCCGCGCGTCCCGACCCGTTTTTTACAAAAGACATTGAAACGCTTTCCTCGGCATCAGCAAGACCGTAAGGGTACACAAAACAGACAACTGTCCGGCCGCACCCGGGTGCCGTCAATTCGGCACAACGCTGAGCCCCCAAGCGACTTAGGTGCGTCCCTCTACAAACGCACGCTCAAGGCACGCCCGACCGGGTCCGCTAGACTCCTGCGCCATGCCTGCGTTTGCACCGCCCACCCCGACGTCCAGCTCGCGCTGCACGCATCTGCTCTACCTGCACGGATTCCGGTCCTCGCCGCGCTCGGCCAAGGCCCGGATCATGGCCGACTGGGTGGCCCGCCACCGGCCCGACCTGGTGTTCGCCTGCCCGCAGCTGCCGCCCTCGCCGCGCGAGGCCATGGCGCTGGTGATGGACCTGGTCCAGGCCTGGCCGAGAACCGGCATGGCCGCGATGGGCAGCTCGCTGGGCGGCTTCTACGCCACCCTGGTGGCGCAGCGCACGGGATGCCCGGCCGTGCTGCTCAACCCCGCGGTGGAACCCGCGCGCGACCTCGCCGCGCACATCGGCGAGCACAGCTGCTGGCAGGATCCGCAGGAGCATTTTTTCTTCCGCGCAGAGTTCGTCGACGAGTTGCGCACCCTGCACCCTGGCGCCCTGCAACGTCCCGAGCGGCTGCTGGCCGTGATCGCCAAGGGCGACGAGGTGCTGGACTGGCGCGAGATGCACGCCCGCTATGCGCAAGGCACGATCAAGCTGCTCGAAGGCAGCGACCATGGGCTCAGCGACTTCCCTGCCTATCTGGACGAATTGACGGACTTTCTGCGGCTGTGAGAATCGGCGGCAGGATCTGCATCGCGGGATTTCGCGAACGGGTTCTCAGCGACAATCGACCGCTATGTTTGCCCTGTTTGATGACGCCGGAAAATTTCTTGCCGGCCGCGTGATGTCCGAAGCCGAATCCTCGATGCAGATCGAACTGGATTCCGGCAAGCGCGTCAAAGTGAAATCCGCCAACGTGCTGCTCAAGTTCGACAAGCCCTCGCCGGCCGAACTGATGGCCGAAGGCCTGCGCCTGGCCCAGGAGATCGACCTGGACCTGGCCTGGGAATTCGCGCCCGAGCAGGAGTTCGGCTTTGCCGAATTGGCGCGCGACTACTTCGATGCCCAGTGCGGCGTGACCCACCAGGCGGCGGCGCTGTTCCGCCTGTTCGAGGCGCCGCATTACTTCCGCCGCGCCGGCAAGGGCCAGTTCAAGAAGGCCCCGGAAGACATCGTCAAGGCCGCGCTGCTGGGCATCGAGCGCAAGCGCCAGCAGGCCCTGCAGATCGAGGCCTGGGCCGACGAACTCGCGGCGGGCCGCTGCCCGGCGCCGATCCAGGACCAGATCTACAAGGTCCTGTTCAAGCCGGACAAAAACGGTCCCGAGTACAAGGCCGTGGTCGAGGCCACCAAGCGCGCGCACAAGGCGCCGCTGGACCTGCTCAAGGACGCGGGCGCCATCAGCAGCGCCTACCAGTTCCACTGGAAGCGCTTCCTGTTCGAGAACTTCCCCAAGGGCGTCGGCTTCCCGGCCCTGCAGGCGCCCGCCATCAAGGACGAGCTGCCGCTGGCCGCCGTGCAGGCCTTCTCCATCGACGATTCCGCCACCACCGAGATCGACGACGCGCTCTCGGTGCAGGGCCTGGGCAGCGGCACGGTGGTCTTCGGCGTGCACATCGCGGCGCCGGGCTTGGCCATCGCGCCCGATTCGCCCGTCGACAAGGTGGCGCGCGAGCGCCTCTCGACCGTCTACATGCCGGGCTGGAAGATCACCATGCTGCCCGACGAGGTCGTGCAAGCCTACACGCTGATTGAGGGCCGCGACTGCCCCGCCGTCTCGCTGTACGTGACGATGGACGAGGCCACGCTGGAGATCAAGGGCAGCGAAACTCGCTTGGAGCGCGTGCCCATCGCCGCCAACCTGCGCCATGACAAGCTCGACGGCATCATCACCGAGGCCAGCCTGAGTGGCGAGGCGCCGTCCGGCTACGCCTTCGCCCCCGAGCTGGCCTTCGCCTTCCGCCTGGCCCGGCACCTCAAGGCGCAGCGCGAGGTGGTGCGCGGCAAGCCAGAGACCTTCAACCGGCCCGACTACAACTTCCGCCTCGACAACAGCGGCGAACCCAGCGGCAGCGAGCCGGTCAGCATAGTCACGCGCCAGCGCGGCACGGCGCTGGACCTGATCGTCGCCGAGGCCATGATCCTGGCCAACTCCACCTGGGGCGGCTGGCTCAACGAGCTCGGCCTGCCCGGCATCTATCGCAGCCAGGCCAGCCTGGCGCCCGGCATCAAGGTGCGCATGGGCACCAAGGCGCTGCCGCATGCCGGCATGGGCGTGGCGCAATACACCTGGGCCACCTCGCCGCTGCGCCGCTACGTAGACATGGTCAACCAGTGGCAGATCATCGCCTGCGCCCGGCATGGCCGCACCGCCGCGCTGGCCGCGCCCTTCAAGCCCAAGGACGCGCAGCTGTTCTCCATCATCTCGGGCTTCGACGCCGCCTACAGCGCCTACAACGGCTTCCAATCGGCCATCGAGCGCTACTGGACGCTGCGCTACCTGGCCCAGCAAGGCATCACCGAGCTGACCGCCTCGGTGATGAAGGAAGGCCTGGTGCGCGCCGACGAGCTGCCGCTGGTCTTCAAGGCCCTGGGCTGCGACAGCCTGCCGCGCGGCACCCACGTGCGGGTGCGCATCACCGGCTGCGACGAGATGACGCTGGACGTGCACGCCAGCCTGATCGAGCGCCTCGATGCCGACGTGCCCGTCGCCGAGGCCTCCGCCGATGAAGGCGAAGACGACGAGGGCAGCACCGTCAGCGGTCCGCTGACCCTGGCCATCGACCTGAACGATTCGGATACAGTCGCGAACCCAGAGGCCCCAACCCCAACCACCAGCCCCTGACCGCTTCAACACCTTCGCCGTGCGCAAGCTTTCGACCCTGCATTACACGCTGCTGATATCGATCGGACTGCATGCCGCCCTGCTGGCGCTGCGCATCGTCGACCCCGAGCGTTTCGACCGCATCCTGCAGGACTCGCCGCTTGAAGTCGTGCTGGTCAATGCACGCGGCAAGGAGCCGCCCGTCAATGCGCAGGCGCTGGCGCAGGCCAGCCTGGCCGGCGGCGGCGAGGCTGTCGCCGGCCGAGCCGCCTCGCCGCTGCCGCCCTCCGCCACCGCCGAAATCGGCGAGGCCACCGAAGAGCAGCACGCCCAGCTCACCGAGCTGCAGAACACGCAGCGGCAGCTGCTGGCGCAGGTCCGGCACGAACTGGCCATCCTGCCTGCGCCCGATCCGCGCAAGGAGGCCAAGTCGGAGCAGGCGCGCCAGCAGGCCGAACGCCGCCGCCAGCTGATCCAGCTGCTGGCGCAGATCGAAAAGCGCATCAACGAGGAAAACGCCCGCCCGCGCCGCCACTACGTGAGTCCGGCCACGCGCGAGGTCGTCTACGCGCAGTACTACGACCGCATGCGCCGCCGCATCGAAGAGCGCGGCACGCGCGATTTCCCTACGTACCAGGGCCGCAAGCTCTATGGCGAGCTGACCCTGAACATCAGCGTCGACCAGACCGGCCGGGTCGTGCAGATCGATATCGTGCAAGGCTCGGGCAATGACGTCCTGGACCGCCGCTCCGTGGCGCTGGTGCAGGCCTGCGCCCCCTTTGGCGGCTTCACGGCCGCCATGCGGCGCAACGCCGAGGTGCTGGTCATCACGTCCCGCTTCCGCTACACGCGCGAAGACGGCCTGGAGACCACCGTCAGCAACAGCCCCGGCCGCCCCCAGCCATGACATCCGCCAGCCCAAGCAAGGACCTGTACGCCGTGGCCGGCAACCCGGTCGCGCACAGCCAATCGCCCTTCATCCACGCCCGCTTTGCCGAGCAATGCGGCCAGGACCTGGCGTACGAGCGCCTGCTGTGCCCGCTGGACGGTTTCAAAGCCAGCATCGAGGCCTTCGCGGCGCAAGGCGGGCACGGCTGCAACGTCACCGTGCCCTTCAAGTTCGAGGCCTATGCACTTGCCGCGCGCCGCAGCGAGCGTGCCGAGCTGGCCGGCGCCGTCAACACCCTGCGCTTCGACGCCGAAGGCTGGTGGGGCGACAACACCGATGGCCTGGGCCTGGTGCGCGACATCGAGCACAACGCGGCGCGGCCGCTGGCAGGACTCGACGTGCTGCTGCTGGGCGCGGGAGGGGCGTCGGCCGGCGTGCTCGGCAGCCTGGTCGCTGCCCGCCCCGCACGCATCGTGCTGGCCAACCGCACGGCGGACAAGGCCCTGGCCCTGCAGGCCTCGCACGCAGCCTGGGCCACGCAGCACCAGGTGACGCTGCAGGCATGCGCGCTGGCCGAAGTCGAGTCCAAAGCGGGCCAAGGTTTTGACATGCTGATCAACGGCACCAGCGCCAGCCTGAGCGGCGCCGGCGTGCCCGTGCAGGGCCGGGTGCTCAAGCCTGGCGCGCTGGCGCTGGACATGATGTACGGCGGCGCCGCCCAGACCTTCCTGGACTGGGCCCGGTCCCAGGGCGCGCAGACGCGCGACGGCCTGGGCATGCTGGTCGAGCAGGCCGCGGAAGCCTTTTTCCTCTGGCGCGGCGTGCGGCCCGACACCGCAGCGGTGCTGCAGGCCTTGCGCGAGCGCCTGACACCGGCATGAAAAATTTTCTCGTCCGGTCGCTGGCCTTGGCCTTGCTGAGCGCCCTGTCGCTGCAGATCTACTTTGCGGGACGCATCGCGCTGATGCGCTGGGTAGCGCCCGAGTCGACCAGCTTCCAGCGCTCCGAAATCTGGCGCCTCGGGGTTGAGAAGCACCATGTCGACTGGAGCCAGCAGTGGGTCGATGGCGAACAGATCGCCGGCGCGCTGCAGCGCGCCGTGATCGCCAGCGAGGACGCCGGGTTCACCGAGCATGGCGGCGTCGACTGGGACGCGATGGAAAAAGCCTGGGAGCGCAACCAGCGCGAGCAGGCCAAGGCCCAGCGCGCCTCCGCCGCCAAGGCATCCAGCAGGAGTGCGAGCAAGGCCGCCGCCAAGCCCGCCAAGGTGGTGGGCGGCTCCACCATCAGCCAGCAGCTGGCCAAGAACCTGTTCCTCAGCGGCGAGCGCCAGCTGCTGCGCAAGGGCCAGGAATTCATGCTGACCTTCATGCTCGAGGCCTTTCTCGACAAGGACCGCATCCTGGAGATCTACCTCAACAACGTGGAATGGGGCGAAGGGGTTTTTGGCGCGCAGGCCGCCGCGCGGCACTATTTTCATGAAAATGCAGCCCAGCTGAATGCCAGCCAGGGCGCCCGGCTGGCGGTGATGCTGCCGGCTCCCAAGCGCTTCGAGAAGAATCCCGCCTCACCCTACGTGCTGAGCCGGGCCGCCACCATACAGGCGCGCATGGCCGGCGTTGAGCTGCCCTGACGCGATCCTGCCCTGACTCGCCATGTCCACCGCCAACCCCCTGAGCTCCGAGATCGCCGCCGCCGCCGCCCGCATGGTGGTGGAGGAAGGCCTGGAGTACGGGCCCGCCAAGAAACGTGCCCAGCGCCAGCTCGGCCTGCCGCGCCAGGTGCCCCTGCCCAGCAACGAGGAACTCGAGGCCGAGGTGCGCGGCTACCTGGCCCTGTTCTGCGCCGACACCCAGCCCGCCGAGTTGCAGGCGCTGCGCGAGCTGGCGGCGCTCTGGATGAGCAGGCTGGCCGAATTCCGGCCGCACCTGTGCGGCGCCGTCTGGCGCGGCACGGCCACGCGCCTGTCCAACATCCACCTGCAGCTGTTCTGCGACGACAGCAAGTCGGCCGAAATCGCGCTGATCAACATGAATATCGACTACGAAGTCGGCGAAGCCATGGGCCCGCGCGGCCCGGTGGACTGCCTGGCCTTCGCCGCGCCCTGCAAAGCCCTGAACGAAAGCATCACCGTGTGCCTGACCATTCTTGACTACGACGACCAGCGCGGTGCGCTCAAGCCCGACGCCCGCGGCCGGACCGAGCGCGGCGACCTGGCCGCACTGCAGCGGCTCATGACCGATGCGAAGGCCACGCCATGAACCGCCGCCAAATACTGACGGGTGGCGCGGCCGCCGCGGCCGCAGGCCTGGGCTTGTGGACCGCCCTGCAGCGTCGCCAGGAGCCGGCAGCGCTCTCCAGTGCCGCCGCCCAGTTCTGGGCCGCCCGCTTCGACACCCTGGACGGCGGCCCGCAACTGGCCACCGCCACCTTGCGCGGCAAACCGCTGCTGGTCAATTTCTGGGCCCCCTGGTGCGGCCCCTGCGTCAAGGAATTGCCCGAAATCGACCAATTCCATCAAAGCCGGGGCTGGGCCGTGCTGGGCATCGCCATCGACAGCGCCGAGCCCGTGCGTGCCTTCCTGCAAAAAACACCGACGCATTTTCCACATGTGCTGGGCGGCCTCACCGGGTCCGGACTGAGCCGCCAGCTCGGCAACGACCAGGGCGGCCTGCCCTTCAGCGTGGCCTTCAATGCCGCCGGCGAGGTGGTCTGGCGCAAGCTCGGACCGACAAGCAGCGCGGAGCTGCAGACGCTGCCCGCCGCCTGACGGCCCCCTGCAAGAGGCCGCGGAGGGGCAGCAAAGACCTTGGACGCAAGCGCAAAAGCGCTTGCCGGGTCAAGCAGATTATTTTTCTCCGATTTGTCGTATCTGGTCCTAAAAAGCGTAAAGTCCAGGCTTTTCCGCTTCTCGTGTCTTTCCCATTGCGGCATGACACATTGGTCAATGCAGATTCTTGTGATTCACGGACCCAACCTGAACCTTCTCGGCACACGAGAACCTGAGGTCTACGGTTCGCGAACATTGGCGCAGATCGATGCAGATCTCATAGAGATGGCTGCAAAAGCTGGCGTCACGCTGAAAACCTTCCAGAGCAACCACGAAGGTGCCCTGGTGGACCGCATGCAGGCGGCAGCACAGGAAGGATGCGGCTACATCATCATCAATCCGGCAGCCTACACACACACCAGCGTGGCCATGCGCGACGCACTGGCGGGCGTGGCGCTGCCTTTTGTTGAGGTGCACCTGTCAAATGTACACAAGCGCGAAGCATTTCGTCACCACAGCTATTTTTCCGAATTGGCCGATGGCGTGATCTGCGGGCTCGGCGCCCAGGGCTATGCCCTGGCGCTGCAGTACGTACTGGGCCGCATGGGTGCGGCGACCTGATGGCGCCGGCACAGGCCCGGCCTGTGCGCGACCTCAGTCCCAGAGAAGCTTTAGAAGCAAAACAAACTTTTCCGTTGGAGAAACTTTATGGATCTGCGCAAGCTCAAGACCCTGATCGACCTGGTGTCCGAGTCGAACATTTCTGAACTTGAAATCACCGAAGCCGATGGCAAGGTGCGCATCGTCAAGTCCGACGGCACGGTGATGGTGCCCATGGCCCAGGCCATGCCCATGGCCGCAGCCCCCATGGCAGCCGCAGCGCCTGCCGCCGCAGCCCCCGCAGCGGAAACCGGCCATGTCGTGAAGTCGCCCATGGTCGGCACCTTCTACCGCGCCTCGGGCCCGAACGCCAAGGCCTTCGTCGAAGTGGGCCAACAGGTCAAGGAAGGCGAAGCGATCTGCATCATCGAAGCGATGAAGATCATGAACGAAATCGACAGCGACAAGGCCGGCACCATCACCAAGATCCTGGTCGAGAACGGCCAGCCGGTGGAGTTCGGCCAGCCCTTGTTCATCATCGAATAATGAATCGGCCCACCCCATGCCACCTTCGCCGACGCCCTCAAGGGGGCGGAGCCCGGACACAAACAGTCCCTGCGGACTGTTTGTGCCTGGCGACGGCCAGGGCCTCTGGCATTGGCGCCGCTGGTGGCCCGGCAAAGCCGGCTCCACAGCGGCCGCGGGATGGGGTCTGGTGCCTCCTTGCGCTCAAGCGTAGTGAGCAAAGATATGTTTAAAAAAATTCTTATCGCGAATCGGGGGGAGATCGCCCTCCGCATCCAGCGCGCGTGCCGCGAGCTGGGCGTGAAGTCGGTGGTCGTCTATTCCGAGGCCGACCGCGACGCCAAGTACGTCAAGCTGGCTGACGAAGCCGTCTGCATCGGCCCGGCGCCGTCCTCGCAAAGCTACCTCAGCATGCCGGCCATCATCGCCACGGCCGAGGTCACCGACGCCGAGGCCATCCATCCCGGCTACGGCTTCCTGTCGGAGAACGCCGACTTTGCCGAGCGCGTCGAGCGCAGCGGCTTCACCTTCATCGGCCCGACGCCCGACAACATCCGCATGATGGGCGACAAGGTCTCGGCCAAGCAGGCCATGATCCGCTCCGGCGTGCCCTGCGTGCCCGGCTCGGAAGGCGCCCTGCCCGACGACCCGAAGGAAATCATCCGCATCGCCCGCACCGTCGGCTACCCCGTCATCATCAAGGCGGCGGGCGGCGGCGGCGGACGCGGCATGCGCGTGGTCCACACCGAGGCGGCCCTGGTCAATGCCGTGCAGACCACCAAGGCCGAAGCCGGCGCGGCGTTCGGCAACCCGCAGGTCTACATGGAGAAGTTCCTGGAGAACCCGCGCCATGTGGAGATCCAGGTGCTGGCCGACGGCCACCGCAATGCCGTCTGGCTGGGCGAACGCGACTGCTCCATGCAGCGCCGCCACCAGAAGATCATCGAGGAAGCGCCGGCACCCGGCATTCCCCGCCGCATCATCGAGAAGATCGGCGACCGCTGCGCCATGGCCTGCAAGAAGATGGGCTACCGTGGCGCCGGCACCTTCGAGTTCCTCTACGAAAACGGCGAGTTCTATTTCATCGAGATGAACACGCGCGTGCAGGTCGAGCATCCGGTCACCGAGCTGGTCACGGGCGTCGACATCGTGCAGATGCAGATCCGCGTGGCCGCCGGCGAGAAGCTGCCCTTCACGCAGCGCAACATCACCATGCGCGGACACGCGATCGAGTGCCGCATCAACGCGGAAGACCCGGTCAAGTTCACGCCTTCGCCGGGCCGCATCACGATGTGGCATGCGCCGGGCGGCCCGGGCGTGCGCGTCGACTCGCATGCCTACACCAACTATTTCGTGCCCCCGCATTACGACTCGATGATCGGCAAGATCATCGTGCACGGCGACACGCGCGAACAGGCCCTGGCACGCATGCGCATCGCGCTGTCGGAAATGGTGGTCGAAGGCATCCAGACCAACATCCCACTGCACCGCGAGTTGATGGCCGACGCCAAGTTCATTGAAGGCGGCACGTCCATCCATTACCTCGAAGGCTGGATGCAGGAACATAAACGATGAAGCTCATGGACAGGGCCGCTCCCAAGCCGACCCGCATGGCGATGTGCTTGCCGGTCAATCCGGCAAGCATCGGCGTCCCCTCGGGGGACCGACCGAGTATTTTGCGGGCGAGGGGCTCACATGCTTCATGAATTAGTGCTGATTTGCAGCGAGGACGGCGTCGAGACCGTCAGCGACGCCTTGATGGAGCTGGACGCGCTGGCCGTGTCGGTGGAAGACGCCGATGCGGACACGGACTCCGAGCAGGCCCTGTTCGGCGAGCCGGGCATGCCGGCACCCAAGACCGGATGGCAACGTTCGGTCGTCAAGGCCCTGTTCGAGAACGAGGCGCAGGCGACCGAGTGCGTGACCCTTCTGCTGAGCCAGGACTGGGCCCAGGACGTGCACGTGCAGACCATCCAGGCCGTCGACGAGCAGGACTGGGTGCGCTTGACGCAATCGCAGTTCGCGCCGGTCGACATCACGCCCGAGTTCTGGATCGTGCCGTCCTGGCACGAAGCGCCGGCCCAGGCGCGTACCGTGATGCGGCTGGACCCGGGCCTGGCCTTCGGTACTGGCACGCACCCGACCACGCGCATGTGCCTGCGCTGGATCGCCCGGCATGCCGCGGAGGCGGCGCAGTGGCTGCGCGTGCTCGACTACGGCTGCGGCTCGGGCATCCTGGCCATCGGCGCGGCCCTGCACGGGGCCAAGGGCATCGACGCGGTCGACATCGATCCCGCCGCCATCGTCTCCAGCCAGTCCAATGCCGAGGCCAATCAAGTGACGCTGAACGCGGCAATGCCCGATGCGGCCCATGGCGAATATCCGGTCGTGCTGGCCAACATCCTGGCCACGCCGCTGAAGCTGCTGGCGCCGCTGCTGTGTTCACACCTGGCACCTGGCGGCCATCTGGTGCTGGCCGGCATCCTGGAGCGGCAGGCCGAGGAGCTCATCCAGGCCTATGCACCCTGGGTCCAACTCGAGGTCAGCGACCGTGAGGACGGCTGGATTCTGATGACCGCGCAGCGCGCCTGAACGCGCCCTTCTGGCGGTCAAAAACCGCTTCGTTCCGTGGCATCATCTCGGCCATGAGTTTTGCGACCCGTTGTACCGCTTGCGGCACCATTTTCAGAGTGGTGCAAGACCAACTCCGGGTGTCAGACGGTTGGGTGCGATGCGGCCGCTGCTCCGAGGTCTTCAACGCCAGCGAGCAGCTGTTTGACCTGGAGCGCGAAGCACCGCCGCCCTGGCCTCCGGTCGCAACGCAGGCTCCATCGCATGGTCCGCGCACAGACCTTGGCGAGCCCGAACGGAAGACCTCGCCGCACACGCGCTTTGACGAAACGGAACACCAGGGCTGGTCCGACCCTGAACGCCGGCATGCGGCGCCTCCAGAGGCGCATGCCTCTGCACCCGAGCCTGCGCCAACGAGGCTGGCCGCCGCCCCCGCCTATCCTGAGCCCAAGCGCAGCGAGCCCGAGGCGCCCATCTCGGAATTCGAGTCCGAGCATCGCCGAGACCCGGTCTGGTCGCCGCCGCCTTTGCCGGAAGATCCGCGCTCGCATCTGCCTGAGCCGCGCGGATTGAAGGCCGAACCTGATCCCGCGCCGCTGCCCGACATCCTGACCCTGGACGGCATCAACCGGCCCGATGTGGTGCTATCGCCCAGCCTGTCACGTTCAGCGGCAGAGCTGGGCAAGGCGCCAGCGCCGTCGGCGCCCGGTCGTCTGCGCGCCAGCCTGGAACAAGGCGCACAAGGCCTCATGCAGCGCATGCGGCAACGCGCCAAGCCGCGCACAACCAGCACAGCTGCACCCGCGCAAGCGAGCGCCACGCCGAGCTTCGTCAAGCGGGCGGACAGCAAGGCGCGCTGGCAGCAACCGAAGGTCAAGCTCGGCCTGAGCGTTGCCAGCGTGCTGCTGACGGCCTGTGCGGCTGCGCAATTGACCTGGCATTTCAAGGATGCGCTGGCGGCCCAGTCTCCGCAGGCGCAAGCATTTCTTTCAGGACTTTGCACGCAATTGGGCTGCGAACTCGAACCCTGGAAACGGCTCGACGGACTGAGCGTCGAAAGCAGCACCCTGACGCAGGCGGGCCTGGGCAACAGCTACAAGCTGAGCCTGAACCTGCACAACAAGAGCGACTGGCCGCTGGCCGTGCCCTGGATCGACCTGAGCCTGACCGACCTGAGCGGCAACCAGGTCGCCCGGCGCGACCTCACACCCGCAGACTTCGAGCTCAAGAGCAAGGTCCTGCCCGCGCGTTCCGAGCAGACCCTGCAAGTCGTGTTCAGCACCGGTACCGCCAAGGTCAGCGGCTACACGGTGGAACTCTTCCATCCGTGATGCGCGCCGGGCCCAATCCGGCGCCATAAAAACCCAGCCGAAGCCGGCGCCATAAAAATTCAGCCGAAGCCGGCGCCATAAAAAAACCCGGCCGAAGCCGGGTTTCGCAGCGCAATGCTGTTTTCGATCAGGGCTTGTTGCCTGTCGGGAAAGGCCATGCAGCCTGAGGGCTCAGCGCGGTCTTGGCAGCGGGCGCTGCGGGCTTGGCGGCAGCAGGAGCTGCAGCCTTCTTTGCCGGAGCAGCCTTCTTCGCAGGTGCAGCGGCCTTCTTTGCCGGAGCAGCAGCCTTCTTGGCAGGCGCAGCGGCCTTCTTTGCCGGAGCAGCAGCCTTCTTGGCAGGTGCAGCGGCCTTCTTCGCCGGAGCAGCCTTCTTGACAGGTGCAGCGGCCTTCTTCGCCGGAGCAGCCTTCTTCGCAGGTGCAGCGGCCTTCTTCGCCGGAGCAGCCTTCTTCGCAGGCGCAGCGGCCTTCTTCGCCGGAGCAGCCTTCTTCGCAGGCGCAGCGGCCTTCTTCGCCGGAGCAGCCTTCTTCGCAGGTGCAGCGGCCTTCTTCGCCGGAGCAGCCTTCTTCGCAGGTGCAGCGGCCTTCTTCGCCGGAGCAGCCTTCTTCGCGGGTGCAGCGGCCTTCTTCGCCGGAGCAGCCTTCTTCGCAGGTGCAGCGGCCTTCTTCGCCGGAGCTTTCTTCGCAGTTGCCATTTCAGTTCTCCTTGATCAAGTCGATAAGAGCACTGCCCGCAGCGGACCGGTCCGCCACAGCGCAGTTATTCATCGCCGCCAAGTCGCCCAGGAGGAGCGCCAGCGTGCGATGAATGGGGGCGCGGCATCCCGACGCACTGGCGGCGTCTTTCTCTTGGAATGCTGCAAAGCTTGAACTCATCAATCACCTATCAACAGGTCCTGTCATGGCACTGCCTGGCCCATCGGGTCAGGGTCCGGCCATTCAATCCCAGGACAAAGCGCCACCGGATTGGTATTCGATGACGCGGGTTTCGAAGAAGTTGCGTTCCTTTTTCAGGTCGATCATTTCGCTCATCCAGGGGAAGGGGTTCTCTTCGTTCGGGAAGAGTTCCTCCAGGCCGATCTGGGTGGCGCGGCGGTTGGCGATGTAGCGCAGATAGCCCTTGAACATCGATGCGTTCAGGCCCAGCACGCCGCGCGGCATGGTGTCCTCGGCATAGCGGTATTCGAGCTCGACCGCCCGGGCGAACAGAGCCTTGATCTCGGCCTTGAACTCCGCGGTCCACAGGTGCGGGTTCTCGAGCTTGATCTGGTTGATCAGGTCGATGCCGAAATTGCAGTGCATGGACTCGTCGCGCAGGATGTACTGGTACTGCTCGGCGGCACCGGTCATCTTGTTCTGGCGGCCCATGGCCAGGATCTGCGTGAAGCCGACGTAGAAGAACAGGCCTTCCATCAGGCAGGCGAACACGATCAGGCTCTTCAGCAGGGTCTGGTCGGTCTGCGGCGTGCCGGTGTGGAAATGCGGGTCCATGATCGCGTCGATGAACGGGATCAGGAACTCGTCCTTGTCGCGGATCGACTGCACCTCGTGGTAGGCATTGAATATCTCGCTCTCGTCCAGTCCCAGCGACTCGACGATGTACTGGTAGGCGTGCGTGTGGATGGCCTCTTCAAAGGCCTGGCGCAGCAGGAACTGCCGGCACTCGGGCGCGGTGATGTGGCGGTAGGTGCCCAGCACGATGTTGTTGGCCGCCAGCGAATCGGCGGTGACGAAGAAGCCGAGGTTGCGCTTGATGATGCGGCGCTCGTCCTCGCTCAGGCCGGCCGGGTCTTTCCACAGCGCGATGTCGCGCGACATGTTGACCTCTTGCGGCATCCAGTGGTTCGCGCAGGTGGCCAGGTATTTTTCCCAGGCCCACTTGTACTTGAAGGGCACAAGCTGGTTGACGTCGGTCTGGCCGTTGATGATGCGCTTGTCAGCGGCGTTGACGCGACGCTCCGTCGCGGCGCTATCACGCTCGGTCGACACGGGGGCGACAGATGCTGCCGGCTTTGCAGCAGGGTTCACAGAACTGGCAGGTTGACGGTCTTCTTCCCAAACCAACATGGTGCTTTCCTATCAGGGCGGATTATCAGAGTGTTGTGTTCAAACACAAAGAACTTCTTGACATCAAGACGACGTCGTTGTTGCTGTGTTACATCGAGAAGGGCCCGTGAGAACAGCTCGCGCGGCCCTGCCTCAAAACCGTCGATCGCCGGCAAGGCCGATGAACACGGGGATCTCTCGATTCGAGGCCACAGCGAATGCCGCAACCCGAGATCGATCTTCAATCATTGGCAAGCTTCGCAATCAGGGTTGTCGATTGAACAAAACTTGATGTCGGTGGCGGGCGTCGCGTCGAGTTCAGGCTCAACAGCGGGCGCTGCGGACACCGAAGCCGGCACCGCTGCGGACGTGGCCGGCGCCGCCAGCATGCCGGAAGCGCCGCTGGACACCGCGTTGAGCTGGCCGGACTTGTTGACCGTGCTCTTCTCGGCATGCGTGGCGCCCACGGTGCGCAGGTAGTAGGTGGTCTTGAGACCGCGCTGCCAGGCGAGCTTGTAGGTTTCATCGAGCTTCTTGCCCGATGCGCCGGCCATGTAGATGTTCAGCGACTGGGCCTGGTCGATCCATTTCTGGCGACGTGCGGCGGCTTCCACCAGCCACACCGGCTCGACCTCGAAGGCCGTGGCGTAGAGCGCCTTGAGCTCGTCAGGCACGCGGTCGATGCGGCGCAACGAGCCGTCGAAGTGCTTCAGGTCCATCACCATCACGTCGTCCCACAGGCCCAGGCGCTTGAGGTCGCGCACCAGGGCTTCGTTGATCACCGTGAACTCGCCGGACAGGTTGGACTTGACCGAGAGGTTGCCGAAGCAAGGCTCGATCGAGGCGTCCACGCCGATGATGTTGGAGATGGTCGCGGTCGGTGCGATCGCCACGCAATTGCTGTTGCGCATGCCGTGCAGCGCGATGCGGCTGCGCAGCGCATCCCAGTCCAGCGTGCTGCTGCGGTCGACTTCCACGTAGCCGCCGCGCTCCTTGGCCAGCAGGTCGATCGAGTCGATCGGCAGGATGCCGCGGTCCCACAGCGAGCCCTTGTAGGACGAGTAGCGGCCGCGCTCTTCGGCCAGGCGGCTGGAGGCCTCGTAGGCGTAGTAGCAGACGGCTTCCATCGAACGGTCGGCGAACTCGACGGCCGCATCCGACGCATACGGCGTGCGCATCGCATACAGCGCGTCCTGGAAGCCCATGATGCCCAGACCCACCGGACGGTGGCGCAGGTTCGAGTCGCGGGCCTTCTTGACGGCGTAGTAGTTGATGTCGATGACGTTGTCGAGCATGCGCATGGCCGTGGCCACGGTCTTCTTGAGCTTGTCGTGGTCGATGGCCTTGCCGCCGTCGACTTCCTTCAGGTGCTGCACCAAGTTGACCGAGCCCAGGTTGCAGACGGCGATCTCGCTGTCGTTGGTGTTCAGCGTGATCTCGGTGCACAGATTGGACGAGTGCACCACGCCGACGTGCTGCTGCGGCGAGCGCACGTTGCAGGCGTCCTTGAAGGTGATCCAGGGGTGGCCGGTTTCGAACAGCATCGACAGCATCTTGCGCCACAGGTCCTTGGCGGGCATGCGCTTGAAGGGCTTGATCTCGCCGCGGTCGGCCTTGGCTTCATACGCCACGTAGGCGGTCTCGAACGCCGCGCCGAACAGGTCGTGCAGGTCCGGGCAGCTCGAGGGCGAGAACAAGGTCCAGTCGCCGCCTTCGATGACGCGGCGCATGAACAGGTCGGGAATCCAGTTCGCGGTGTTCATGTCGTGCGTGCGGCGGCGGTCGTCGCCGGTGTTCTTGCGCAGCTCCAGGAACTCCTCGATGTCCAGGTGCCAGCTTTCCAGGTAGGCGCAGACGGCGCCCTTGCGCTTGCCGCCCTGGTTGACCGCCACGGCGGTGTCGTTGACGACCTTCAGGAACGGCACCACGCCCTGGCTCTTGCCGTTCGTGCCCTTGATGTGCGAGCCCAGGGCGCGCACCGGCGTCCAGTCGTTGCCCAGGCCGCCGGCGAACTTCGACAGCAGCGCGTTCTCCTTCAGCGCCTCGTAGATGCCGTCGAGGTCGTCGGCCACGGTGGTCAGGTAGCAGCTGGACAGCTGCGAGCGGCGCGTGCCGGAGTTGAACAGCGTGGGCGTGGAGCTCATGAAATCGAAGCTCGACAGCACTTCATAGAACTCGATGGCGCGCGCCTCGCGGTCGATCTCGTTCAGCGCCAGGCCCATCGCCACGCGCATGAAGAAGGCCTGCGGCATTTCGATCCGCTTGCCTTCGGTGTGCAGGAAGTAGCGATCGAACAGGGTCTGCAGGCCCAGATAGTCGAACTGCAGGTCGCGCTCGGCCTTCAGCGCGGCGCCCAGCTTGGCCAGGTCGTACTGGGCCATCTTCTCGTCCAGCAGCTCGGCCTGCACGCCCTTCTTGATGAACTTGGGGAAGTACTCAGCGTAGCGCTCGGCCATCTGTTCCTGCATCACCTCCTCGC
>Ga0213872_10001310_pt1 | contig 16534 bp, 18 predicted proteins | sample VelepicomBERX_R2_FD_160071 | JGI IMG/M metagenome (GOLD analysis project Ga0213872, IMG submission 160071) | Rhizosphere microbial communities from Vellozia epidendroides in rupestrian grasslands, the National Park of Serra do Cipo, Brazil - RX_R2 | ecosystem: Host-associated > Plants > Roots >...
CGAGGCAATGGCTGGCCGCCGCCAGCGTTTTCTGAAAATCGCCACTGTATAAAACGCTCATATGCGGGTTGGGCACGTAATAGGGTTCGGGATCGGCCAGTTCGATAATGCGTTTGCACAGCGCAAACGGCGTTTCATGCCGTTCAAATTCGTAATACAGGTTTTTGTTAAACAGCACGCCATGGACCAGTTGCGTCACACGCAGCGTGAAGGGCGCATGTTCTGCCGCCGCACGCCGCACCGCGTCCAGCGTGACATCGTCACCCTGCTTGCCGCAATAGACCGTAATGTGCGGGTCAAAGGGTGCCGCACCAAAGGCACCGGCGATATCCTCAATACGGCGTCGCCATTCGCCCAATGACGGTTTGGCCAACATAGCCCATACGGAAAGCTCGCGTCCCATTTTAACCCCCGGTTCTGAATGGGCCGCAGCATGGCATAATCCTCCACGTGCGCAAACAAAAACGGCCGATTTTACCCGGCCGTTTTGAGCAATGGCGATTATGTTTAGTGATTAACGAAGCCGGCCGTACGCAGGGCTTCCAGCTTTTCCGGATGCTCGGCCAACTCGGACGGGATCATGCCGCCCGCGGTCGCGCTGCTCAGTTCCTGAGCGATTTTGTTCAGCAGGGGGGTGGCGTCCGTCGGGTGCTGCAACGCATCGCGCACCAGACCGCACAAACCCAGATAAGCTACGGGTGATAGTTCAACCAACACTTCTTGATTCCTTTCAAAAACCGTTCCGTTGACGGTTCTAATCTCAACTCGTTAATTCAAGCTTAAACGGAAAACCTGAAACTAAAAAACTTATTCAGCCCTATTTTTTCGTTATAAATCATGAAAGTAATTCACGTCCAAGTGTTGGTTTTAATTAATCTTAAAACCACATTTCGTTGACATTATAGACCAATAACCAAATCCATTGCCTTCCCGTTGTCGGGATGTTACGCGATAGGCGCACGTTCAAAACACCAACACAAAGGATAAACGGTCCCATGAATATCAACGTCATGATGCGCAAGGTTCAGGAAATGCAGGCCAAGATGGCCGATATGCAGAACAGCCTCGACTCGGTTGATATTACCGGCCAGTCAGGCGGCGGTATGGTTGTTGTGCAGGCGAACGGCAAGGCAGAACTGCGCAAAATCACCATCGACCCGCAGTTGATCAACCCGGCTGAGAAGGATCTGCTGGAAGATTTGATCGTCGCCGCCGTGAATGACGCGAAAAAGCGCGCCGAAGAACATATTGCCGGCGAAACGCAGCAGATCATGGGTGACATGGGCCTGCCCCCCGGCATGAAGCTGCCCTTCTAAACATTGTTGCCCGCGCGATGCTGTCGCCGCTTGAACAACTGATACAATTACTGGCGAAACTGCCGGGCCTTGGCCCACGTTCGGCAAGGCGCAGCGTTCTGCACCTGCTGAAACGGCGCGAAGTCCTGATGCAACCACTCATCGACGCCATGCAGAATGCCGCAGAACAGGTCAAACCCTGCGGCACCTGCGGCAATTTGAGCGACAGCGATCCCTGCCCCATCTGCCGCGATCCTGCCCGCCAGAACGGTGTTTTGTGCGTGGTCGAAGATGTGGCTGATATTTGGGCGCTGGAACGCAGCCATGCGTTTCGCGGACGCTATCATGTTCTGGGCGGCACCTTATCGGCACTGGAAGGCATACGCCCCGAAGATTTGCGGATCGATGCATTAATCACGCGCCTGAACCAAGGTGACCTGACCGAAGTTATTTTGGCACTGAACGCCACGGTCGAAGGACAAACAACGGCGCATTATGTGGCGGAAAGACTGGCCGCCACGGGCGTAACCATCACGCGTCTGGCACATGGCCTGCCGGTTGGGGGAGAGCTGGATTATCTGGATGACGGCACGCTCATCGCCGCTTTTCAATCACGACGCAAGACGGGATAGCTTTACGCGCAGTCTTTGGTTAGAATCAGTGTTGATTGGTTCACTTTTGGTACACGAAACCCATGACGCGCTCCGGCCTTCACCCTCTTCGGCAAATCACCCTTTTCGGCGGCACGGGCTTTATCGGTCGTCATCTGGTGCGCAAACTCGCTGAAACCGGCGCACGCATTATCATACCGACACGCCATCCTGACCTGGTCCTGCCGCTTAAGACCTGCGGTGACGTTGGACAGATTGTCGCCCTGCCCACTAACATCCGCCACGAATCCGCTGTAGCGCGAGCCTGCGCAGGGTCTGATGCCGTCATTAACCTGATCGGCATTTTGTACGAAAAGAAGAACCAGAGCTTCCAATGCCTGCATGTCGAAACGGCGGCGCGTATCGCGCGACAAGTACATGACGCAGGCGCCAGCCAGTATATTCAGATGTCATCACTGGGCGCGTCGCCTAACGCAGCGGCGGCCTATGCACGCAGCAAGTTTGCGGGCGAAGAAGCGGCGCGCACCTTTTTCCCGCACGCCACCATCCTGCGCCCCAGCATTGTGTTCGGCGCCGAAGATCAGTTTTTCAATCTGTTCGCCCGCATGGCTCAATTCGCGCCGGCGTTGCCTTTGATCGGTGGCGGGCAAACGCGGTTCCAGCCTGTCTATGTCGGCGATGTCGCCGCGGCTGTGATGAACATCCTGCAAAACGCCAACCTGCAAGGCAGAACTTATGCCCTGGCGGGCAGCGAAATTGCAAGCTTCAGCGACCTGATGCAAAAAATGCTGTCTGTGACCGGACAGAAAGTCGCGCTTGTCCCCGTTCCATGGGCCATTGCCTATCTGAAGGCGTTCTTTCTGGAGTGGATGCCGCACCCGCTCTTGACCCGGGACCAAGTGACATTGCTAAAGACAGACAATGTTCTGGACATTGCGTCCGGGATCGGTACGCTGGCTGACCTTGGCGTTACGCCCGTGACGCTCGACCTCGCGCTGCCTTCGTATCTGACCCGTTTTCGTCGGGCGGGATAAACGTAGCGATTTGCGACAGCATAGCATCGGCCCCCTGCCCATACACGTCACGCAGCACGCGATAAAGCCGCCGCGAGAAGACGCGTATGCCTTTGTGCTGCAATTCATGGGCAAGAATAAAGGCCAATTCATCGCGCGTGACCCACGGGTGTCTGGCATGCGCCCGGTATCGACGCAGGGCCGGCAATGCTTTTCGGCGGGCGGATAAATCTGAATAATCAAACCAACACGACATCTGACAACATAACATCCTGATCATAAGTATATGGGATTTATCCTACATACTATGGGATTCAGACGTTATCAAGTGTTTTATCAGCGAGCGCGGTCTTGCAAGTACAAACGTGCGGCACGAAAATCCGCCAGGTTCATATCCTCAAGGTTGACAATATTCAGATGGGCCGCGACCTCATGCCGCAGTGACGATTCATCAAGGTTTTTTTCATGCGCCGCATAGAAAATCAGCGCGTCCAGTTCCGTACGTTCATAACGGTTAATGGGGCGGTGCAATTCAACAATCCAGCCCGTCATCATACTGCCGGCGGCCGCGCTCAGTACCGTCGTCAGGCACACAATACTCAGGGAAAGTTTTTTGTTTTCCTGCCGCACCGGCTGTTGCTTCGTCATCATATCGGAACGCAACATTTCACGCGCCAGCGTAATAATCTTCTCACTACGATCAGTCATGACTATACCTGTCCTGTAATAACAATCCAAAGGCACGCCATCTTGTCGGATACAAGGATGGTAGCACCAAACCATGAAACTAAATAATGCCTGCTGAGCCCAATAATTATGGTTTCAGAAGGTTACCGACGACCGCCCTGCTTGCGCAGTTTTTCATAATCCAGCAAGTCGTATATCTTGGCGCCGATATTCTGTATCGCCGACGCGGCGCCATGTTTTTTCTCTTCATCCTGCATGCGTCGATAGATGGTGGCCGCCATGGCGGCAAATTCACGGGGCGAGAGCGGATGTTCCAGCTCTTCGCTGATTTCCTGCAGGCGCGCAATAATTTCCGTCAGCAGGCCTGTGTCATCCATCGTGTGCTCTTCGGCGCTGTCATTGCTCATCAGAAAGGCGGGCGTCGTGCCTAGCGCACGCGCCAAAGCCTCTGCCGTATCATAGCGTGGGAAGCGCGAACGCCCTTCCAGCATATCACGCACGGCTGTCGGGCTAAGCCCGGCCTTCAACGACAGGCTGCGCGGGTTTAACCCTTCGCTTTCCATCAGGTCACGCAGGGTTTCGACCCAGCGCGGCATTGTTTTGTTTTTTGAACGCGGCATGGCGCGGATTATGCGGAAGGCCCCCCCGGCTCGTCAATGGGAAAAATACTATCATGCAATGTTTTTATCCCATTTTGCACAACACCCTGTCTCAAAATGATAAAACAGGCCCATGCCACGGCAGCGGCCATAAAAATATCACTGACATAATGCGCGTTAACGAGCACGCGGCTGAGCGCCAGCACAAACCCGCCAACCGTCCACAAGACCGCAAGACGCGGCCAGCGCGCCGATAAAATAAGAATAAGGGAAAAGGCCGTCGTCGCATGGCCGGAGGGCATAGCGTTCCACGCCGCCGTAAAGCTGAAAGGATGGAAGCCGTAGACGCCGTCACGCAGCCATTCAACGGGACGGGCCTGCCCTATCAATGGCTTCAGGATATCGGTGATAATGCCGGACGCGGCTATGTACAGAAAGAACTGCAAAAGCCAGCACGTGTTCCGCGACAAATTCTCGGTTGGCTGCACAATACGCGCGCGGCAAAGACAGGCGGCAACGATAAGGACGACACCCGCAGGCCACAAATACCATTTCGATTTGCCAAAATCCGTGAACGCACGAAAAGCGTCGATCAACGCGTGATGCGATTGATCCAGATTCCGGAAATAGAGCGATACCGGCAGATCGACATACAGAACGGTCAACACCACCAAAGCCGCAAAGGCCGCACCCGCCGCCACTGTCCGCAAAACTTTGGGCAAGTGTTGGTGTGTCATGGCAAGGTATAAACCCCATAACGCGCCAAATGGCCATGGCCCATATTCAACCCTTCAACCGTGGCCGACAGGCGGGGCTTAACGGCACCCGTAAATGCATTCAGGAAAGCCTCGCGGCGGCTGTCGTCAATAATGGCAATGGCGCAATGGTCGTTTTGCAGGGCCTGCGCCGCCGCCGCGCCGTCATTCAACAAGAGGCTGTGCGTGCCGCCCATGAAGACAAGGCTGGGTTCGTTATAGGAAGCGGTAATAAGCTGCAACTGCCCGCAAGGCTGTACCGCCTCTGCCGCCTGCACCAACTGGCGCGACATCCATAACGGCTTGAGGTTCGGTACTGTCATGCCGAATGCCAAAGACATAAAGAACAGGCTGCCGATAACCATCAAGATAGGTGCGCTTTCGGTGCGCGATGTCGTCAGTTTATAGAGTACCGCCGCCTGTAGCAGGATCAAGGCGACACTGACACCCATTTGTGGCCACGACCACTGCCCCTGCGCCACGACCGGCAGGGCGACGCCAGCAACCGCCAGCGCAAAGCCGACGATCAACCACAAAAAGACAACCAGCACAGGCCAAGCGCGGAACCAACCGCCATCGGCCAGCTTTTGCCGCATGACGGGGTAGCCGTCGCACACAATCTTGGCGGCCAACAAAGCAAAGGCCGGAAAGGTCGGCATGGTGTAGTGCGGCAGCTTGGTCAGCGACAGTTCAAAAACGATCCATGTCGGGATAATCCACCCCCACAGGAAGGCATAGGATGGTTGCCGCCGCAGCCGCCATCCATCGGGCAAAGCCAGCAGCGCAAACAGGGATGACGGGAAGAACATCGCCGTGAATAGCACCGCATGCGCGCCCGGCGGCACGATCCCGCGATTTTGTCCCTGCCAGATTTTGGCCAGCATATCATGCCCGGCAGATTGTTCGGCAAACGCGCCATGGCTGGCATGCATAATGGCCACAAACCACGGCACAACGATCAGCAGCATCCAGGGCAGGCCGATGACAGGTTTTGTCACGCGCAGCCATTGCCATGTGCTGGCCCCTTCGGCGTTATCCCGACGCCACAGCCAGAGCAACGTCGCGGCAACCGGCAACAGGACCATCGGCCCTTTGATCAATATACCGATGCCAAGCGCCGTCCAGAAAGCGAGGCGCACCCCCCATTGCATCGCCTCACGCCGATAGGCTACCGCCAACCCGTATTGCGCGACCATAATGGTTGCCAGCAACGACGCGTCTGTCTTTGCCAACCGCGCTTCGACATTCGCAATCAGACAGCCTGCCAGCATCAAGGCGGCCAGAAAGCCAACCCGCGCATTGAACAGAACACAGCCAAGCGCCGCCGTCATCAGCACGGCAATCGTCATGCCGATGAAGGACGGCACACGATAAGCCCAGATCTCATTCAAATGGTCGCGGTCCAGCAGGCGCACACTGGCCGCCTGCAACCAGTATATACCGATGGGTTTCTGATAACGCGGTTTGTCCTGCAACCGGATATCGACATAGTTACCCGTCTCGACCATCTGCTTGGTCGCCTGCGCGAACGAGGATTCATCGCGGTCGGTCGGCGGCAAGGCCGCAAGGCCGGATAAAAACATCGCCGCGCATAAAAGCAGCAGCATCAGCCAGCCGACAGGCGTCAGCCTTTGACCCTGCGCTACTTTATCCAGCAGGCGCGTCATATGTTAACCCTGCGGCGCGGCTTTTTTGTGCCGCCAGATGAAGTACATGTTGCGCAGATAGATGAACAACCCCAGCCCCTGCCCCAGAATAAAGACCGGGTCGCTTTGATGCAGAGCATAGACGAACAGAACGACACCGCCAGCCAGACTGAAATACCAGAAAAGTTCCGGCACAACGCTCTTCTTCTCTTTTTCGCTGGCGATCCATTGCACGACAAAGCGCATCATGAACATGGCCTGACCGCCAAAGCCAACGACCGTCCACCAGTTGAAATGCGCCTGCACCCAGGCGACCAGATTTTGCACAATTTCCGACATTTTTAGTTCCCGTTTTAACAAACGCCGTTTATAGCCGCCCCGTTCGCGTTTGGCGAGGGGGTGGATTGTTTGTTGCCTTTCCCCCCGACGGCCTTATGATCGGGCCATGCTTGCTTATATACTTCGTCGTATTCTGCTGATCATCCCGACCCTGTTCGGCATCATGGTGCTGAATTTCCTGATTGTTCAGGCGGCACCGGGTGGCCCGATCGAGCAAATTGTCGCCAAACTGCATGGTAATGACGTGGCCGCCACCGCCCGCGTGGGCGGCAGTGCCGCGGGCGAAACCGCCGCGCCGCAAGGCCAGATGATGAAAACCGCCGAGGACAACAGCGCCAGCCATTACCCCGGCGCGCAGGGCGTTGACCCCGAATTGATCAAGGAACTGGAACACCAGTTCGGGTTCGACCTACCGCTCTGGAAGCGCTTCACGATTATGATGCAGCATTACCTGAGTTTTGATTTCGGCAAATCCTATTTCCGTGATGAAAGCGTGATGCATCTGGTCATCAGCAAAATGCCGGTTTCGGTGTCGCTTGGCCTCTGGACCACACTCATCATCTACCTGATCTCCATCCCGCTTGGCATCCGCAAGGCGGTCAAGGACGGCACGCCTTTTGATATATGGAGCAGCGCTGTCATCATCGCCGGATACGCCATCCCCAGTTTCTTGTTCGCGGTGCTGCTGATCGTCCTGTTCGCTGGCGGCCGCTATCTGGGGTGGTTTCCACTGCGCGGCCTTGTGTCCGACACATGGTCGGACATGGATTGGCCGCATCGTATTCTGGATTATTTCTGGCATATAACATTGCCTATAACGGCGATGGTGATCGGCGGTTTCGCCAGCCTGACAATGCTGACCAAAAACTCGTTTCTGGATGAGATTAACAAGCAATATGTCCTGACGGCGCGCGCCAAGGGCCTGCCCGAAAGCCGCGTTTTGTACGGCCATGTTTTCCGTAACGCGATGTTGATCGTCATTGCCGGTTTTCCGTCGGCTTTTATCTCGATCCTCTTCACTGGCTCGCTGTTGATCGAGGTGATCTTCTCGCTGGACGGCATGGGCTTGCTGGGGTTTGAATCCGCCATCAACCGCGATTATCCGGTAATGTTCGGCACGTTGTATTTCTTCACGCTGCTGGGACTGGTGATGAATCTGCTGGGCGACATCGCCTATATGCTGACCGACCCACGCATCGATTTTGAATCACGCGAGGGATGACACCCGCAACACCAGCGGCGGTCTGTGCACAAAAAATTAATCCACATTCACATCGAATCATTGCATTCATGCAACACGCATGATTTTCTTAACAAGTCGTTTCCATGATTCGCAGACAGGTGCCTTGTGAACGAGAAATTTGCCGAACTTGGCGCTCCGCGCCGTATATGGGCTGTCGCCGCCATTCATGGCGATGTTGACCGACTGGCCACCCTGCATGACCATCTGGCCACGCGCTTTCAGGTGCGTGACAAGCTGGTTTACATGGGCAATTACCTGGGCGTTGAGGCCCGCAATAACCGTGCCCTGGTCGACGAAATACTGGCTTTCCGCGCCGCGTTGATGTGCAAACAAGGGCTGGAGCCCTCCGACATTGTTTACTTGCGTGGCACTGCCGAAGAAGCATGGCAGCGCCTGCTGCGCCTGCAATTCGCGCCCGTGCCGACACAGGCACTAGAACGCACGCTGGCATCGGGGGTTGAGGCTTATCTGCGCCTGTATGGCGTCAGCGTTAACGACACGCGCTCTATCGCCCGCGCGGGCAGCATGGCCATCACGCGCTGGACCAACCAGTTGCGCGCCCTGCAGCGCAATACAGCGGGCCATGAACCCCTGATGTGCGGCATGCGCCGCGCCGCCTATACAGGCATGGGCACCGACCAGAAACGTACCTTGTTTGTACCGGCCGGTTTTGATTGCTCGCGCTCGCTCGATGACCAAGGCGAAGCACTGTGGTGGACGTCAGCGTCTTATCGCCTGTCGGGCCGCGCGCAAGGCACCTATAACCGCATCATTCGCGGCTTTGACTCCGTCAATGGCGGCGCATGCCTGGATGAAGCGGCCGTTACGCTGGATGCCGGTTGTGGCCGCGGCGGTCCGTTGATGTGCGGCAGCTTTACGCCCAGCGGCAAGCTGGTTGAGGTAATCGCGGTCGGCGGTCAGGGTGTTCTGGAATCAGCGCCATTCGAACGCGAAGCCGCGAACGACACGCACCATATGCCCCTGCCCACCAATACGGTGCCGGCGATCGATACCGTTCTGGCCGCCAGCAGCCAAAGCCGTCCGCCCTATGTCATTCCGGGCGATATCGGCCGCAGCCTGTCCCGTCAGGTCAGCGCCTGAACCGGGCTTTGGGCTCTCTTCACACTGGCGGGAAGCATGAAGAATCGCTAGGCTGTCCCGTTCTTTGGTTCCGTCAGTTTGCGATGCTTTAACACCGATGCCCAGCCCCTTTGTCCGCCCCCAACGTCCTGAAAAATCCCGCAAGCGTCGCTGGATGCCCGACAGTATGCGCGACGCCGTTGGCCAATTCCTGCAAACCACACTGGGCGGGGCGCTTTTTCTGGTGGCTTTCGCGCTGGCACTGGCGCTCTTCAGCTATGACGCGGCAGACCCGTCATGGAACACGGCGACCAATTTAAAAGATCTGCATAATTGGATGGGCGTGCCCGGCAGTTACATCGCCGACCTGCTGCGCCAAAGTTTTGACTGGGCCGGGTTGCTGATGATCCCTATCATTGCCGCCTGGGGATGGCGCGTTATCAATGGTCAGGGGTTGGAAAAACTATACTGGCGCGTGCCTGCCTGTTTGGCGGTCATGATATGTGCCGCTATCGCCATTCATTGCCTGAGCGGCACCACGGAACATGCCCTGCCTGCGGGTGGCACGTTCGGCTTTATGCTTGGCGGCGGCCTGTTATCCCTGTTACCGCACGAGTGGTGGACCACATACGCTGTCAGCATTCCGTCTATATTGCTGACGCTTGGCGGCCTCTATCTGGCATGCAATCTGTCGCTGGACGAATGGCACGGCTTTGGGCTGGGCCTGAAAGACGGCATCGTCTGGATTTATGGCAAGGTCCATGCTTTCGCGATGAATATCTGGAGCCTGGCGCGAAACGACCGCAGCGGTAATCTAGACGAAGAAGCGGAAGACGAAGAGATACCCGAAGAACACGAAGCCGAAAATCTCGAAGAAGAAGCGGATGAGGTTGAGGAAGAATCTCCACCGCCGCGCGCCGCCAAAAAGAAAGAGCCCAAGATCAAGGCCCCTGCCATCAAGAAACCCGCCGCCATTGACCGGCAGGGCAAGATGCAGTTGTCGGAACATGACGGCACGCTGCCGCCACTGGATTTGTTGCAATGGCCGGAGCATGCCTGGCGCAATACCAACAATGTTTCCGAAGAAGCGTTGCAGAAGAACGCCAAGCTTCTGGAAGCCGTTTTGAACGATTTCGGCGTCAACGGACAGATTACCAACGTGCATCCCGGCCCCGTGGTCACGCTTTATGAACTGGAACCCGCACCGGGCACGCGCGCGTCACGCGTTATTTCGCTGGCCGACGATATCGCGCGCAACATGAGCGCCGCCTCGGTTCGCGTTGCCGTGGTGCCGGGCCGTAACGTCATCGGCATCGAATTGCCGAACGCGAAGCGTGAAACCGTTTATCTGCGTGAATTACTGAGCTGCGACGAATATGTGAATACCAAGGCCAACCTACCGCTGGTGCTGGGCAAGGATATCGCGGGCACAGCCATCATTGCGGATCTGGCGCGCATGCCGCATTTGCTGATTGCCGGCACAACCGGTTCCGGTAAATCGGTCGCCATTAACACCATGATCCTGTCATTGCTGTACCATCTGCCGCCGCAAAAATGCCGCTTCATCATGGTTGACCCGAAAATGTTGGAGCTGTCGGTCTATGACGGTATTCCACATCTGCTGGCCCCCGTGGTTACAGAGCCGAAAAAGGCGATTATGGCGCTGCGCTGGGTTGTACGCGAAATGGAAGACCGTTATCGCGCGATGTCAAAACTAGGCGTACGCAATATCGAAGGTTATAATGTGCGCCTGCGCGATGCCGCCAAGAACGGTGAAAATCTGACGCGCACGGTGCAAACCGGCTTTGACCGCGAAACCGGCAAGCCCGTTTACGAAGAGCAACCGCTGGACCTAACCGAACTGCCGTTTATCGTCGTTATCGTCGACGAAATGGCCGATTTGATGATGGTCGCGGGCAAGGAAATCGAAGCCGCCATTCAACGTCTGGCACAAATGGCGCGCGCGGCTGGCATTCACATCATGATGGCCACACAGCGCCCGTCCGTGGACGTCATCACGGGCACCATCAAGGCCAATTTCCCAACGCGCATCAGCTTCCAGGTCACCTCAAAGATCGACAGCCGCACGATTTTGGGCGAACAGGGAGCCGAACAGCTTTTGGGCCAAGGTGACATGCTGTACATGGCGGGCGGCGGGCGCATCACCCGCGTGCACGGTCCCTTTGTGCGCGATCAGGAAGTTGAGGCCATCGTCAAATTCCTGAAAGCACAAGGCGAACCGCAGTATCTGGACGCCATCACCGCCGATGAGGGCGAAGGCGACATGGGCGGCGAAGGCGGAGATATGTTCGCAGGCGGTAACACCAGCTCAGGCGACGCACTTTATGACCGCGCTGTCGATGTTGTGTTACGCGAACGCAAAGCCTCGACGAGCTATGTGCAGCGTCAGTTGCAAATCGGCTATAACAAAGCGGCGAACCTGATTGAACGCATGGAACGCGAAGGGATCATCGGCCCCGCTAACGCCATGGGCAAACGCGAAGTTTTTGGCCGCAGCCCCGAAGAGGAATAATGCTGCGCCTGCACAGTGAGCAGTGCAAAAACTGTACGCTATGGCGTGACAGGCAACGCGGTCTGGTTTAGAATCACGGTGATTGGCTAACATCGCCTGCAACACGCAACCGACAGGGGCCGCGATGCCGTTTGAAGATCCAGCGCTTAATATCGACACCGCATCGGACGGGTTGATTGCTGGCAGCCGCAAACACCTTGGCACCGTCAATGAAACCTGGGCCCAGCATGCACGCATGTCGCTGGGCTTTGCCTTTAAATTCACCTGTTATGCAGTGCGCAGCCTGTGGTGCACCATAACTGCGCAACCCATCGCGCCAACACCCGTCGGGCAGGCGATCAAAGCGTTGGCTGAACAGATGGCAACGCGCAATCCCTGCGCCCTGAAGGCAGCACTTGCGGCACCGGTCCTGAAAGACCGTGACATCTGGGACCACATGTTACGCGCCGCCCTTTGTGCCGTTGTACATGCCCTGTGCCCCGGCGCACACTGCAACAGCGCGTCGGTTTGCATATTACGCGCCGCGCGCGGCCTGTATCCTGATAGTTTTATATAACAACGGGAGCAACTAGCTGAAAAGCTTTGCCGCCTGACGAATAACCACATGCGCACCCGTTACATTCATGATAACGGATGCGCCTATCGGCAACGTGCGTTTACCCACCATGTGTCCGAACGGCATATTCATAACAACGGGGATGCCCCTGTTCGCAAAATATTCAGCAAACATAGCGTGTTCGTCATACATAAAGGGGCGTGATGCCTGTTCAGTCGCGACAAAGGTGCCGATGATAACGCCTGCAAGGCCATCGAACGCATTTGCCAACTTGAGGTGGCGCAGCAGACGGTCGATGCGATAGGGCACTTCACACACATCTTCGATCAACAAGATTTTACCGCGCATGTCGATCTGATAATCCGTACCGACAACGCTGTTGATCATCGCCAGATTGCCGCCACAGATGGGGGCCGTGACACTGCCTGTCGCCACTATATCGGCGGCGGGCACATCAGCGTCGAAATAGGTCCCCGCCCCCTGCATCAGAATATCCAGCATGGCATTGAATCCATCCGGTTCCTGCCAGTCGCGCGCCATGGGCCCATGGAATGTGGGGATGCCAAGGCGCGGCAGGTAATTCAAGAAAGGCGTCAGGTCGCTGTAGGCGACAAAGGGTTTCGGATTGTTACGGATCAGGTCAAAATCAATCCGGTCGATAAAGCGCAGCAAGCCATAGCCACCGCGCGACAGGATAACCGCCTTGATATCCGGATCAGCAAACACACGATGCAGCGCGTTCAGACGCGCGTCATCCGTACCCGCCAGCGGGCCCCATCTGTCATGATTGACGGGATCAATAACGGGTTGCAGCCCACGCGCCTGTATCAACGCCGTGGCACCCGTCAGTATTTCATCGGTCGGCCAGTAACTGGTAGAAACAATCGCTACCCTGTCGCCTGTGGATAAAGGGTGGAAGGGCACATGTTTCATAACGCCTCACGCAGGGCGAGCGTTTTTGTCACGTTCCCATTCGTCTATTTCCCACGGGAAATAGACCCAGACATTCTGGTCAATACGGGAAACAAATTCATCCACCGCATCTTCGCCGTCCGGTTTGGCATAAATTGTTGCGTAATACGCCTTGGGTAATATCTGGCGCAGGAAACGCAAAGTGCGGCCACTATCCACCAAATCATCGACTACCAGCCACCCGTCACCATCTCCCACATAAGAGGGCGCTTCCTTCACAAGCGTGATGGTAGGTAACGGTTTTTTATCCAGGTCGCGCGGATCGTAACCAACGGTGCCGATGGTTTCGATCACATAAATATCCATTTCCCGCGCCAGTGTCGTGGCGGGGATAAGACCACCGCGTGTCACGGCAATAATGCCCTTCCACGCGCGCTTGCCTTTCAGTTTATGTGAAAGCTTGGCGGCTTCGTTTTGAATATCAGACCAGCTGACGTGAAAAAACTTCTTGAGTTTCTGCATCAGCCTGAACCTGATTACTTGGCCGGGGTCAACTTGCCGGGCAGTGCAGGCGCAGCAGGTGCTGCGGCAGTACCCGCCGGAGCGTTTTCACCGATGTTGATGCCGGCCTGCTTCATACGGGTGATGATGGTTTGCGCATCCTTGTCACCACCGTCGGCCAGTTTCTTGGTACCAAGGGCCAGCGCGTTCAATTGCGCCTGAACCTTGGTGGTTTCTTCAAGCGGTTTGTCCTGCTGGCTCTTCACGCTCTGCAACACCGTGTTTTCACGCACGATCTGCGTTGTCTGAAAAGCGAGCGACAGGGCCACCACAAAGGCGACCAAACTGACTGGGAACAAAACATGCGCGGCGGTCAATTTGCATTCGGTTGTCATGATACGCTCCCTTACTTCTTGGATTCAGTGGCGGCGTCTGCTTTGTCGGCGCCCTGTTTGACGGTAATGCCCTGTGCAGCCAACAATTCGCGAATACCATTGTCGCCATGCGTCACAACGGCTTCGGCCAGCGCCTGCACCAGCGCCTGATTAACCTGGCTGAGCGTCAAGCCCTTGTTCAGGTCCGCCTGACGGGCGTTGACTTCTTCCTGTAACTTGCGATTGCTGTCAATAAGAGAGACATCGGCGATCAGCAAACCAAGGGCTACAAAGCCCAGGATAACAGACGCCCAATAAGTAATCTTGCCGTTCATGTGATAACTCCCCGGAGGTATCAAGAGATGATTCGTTATAGTTAACATGCGATCGCACGTTTGACAACGAATTGGGCCTTAAAAAGATTAACTACGCATTAACATGATGGATTTATTTTTAAGGCACTTCTCACTGCGCCAAGGCAGGCGTAGCATCCCGGAACCACCCCGCCCCTGAAGGAACACCGCCATGACCGTGACCCCCACCCGCACCGTGACCCTGACCGATGACGCCACGGGCAAAAGCTGGAAATTGCCTGTCCTGCCCGGCACCGTGGGCCCGGACGTTATCGACGTCCGCAAACTTTATACCGATACGGGCATGTTTACCTATGATCCGGGCTATACGTCGACCGGATCATGCGAATCCGCCATCACCTATATCGACGGTGAACAGGGCATTCTGTTGCACCGCGGCTATCCGATTGAGCAACTGGCCGACAAGAGCAATTTTCTGGAAGTCGCGTATCTGCTGCAATACGGCGAACTGCCCAATGAAAAGGAACGTGATGATTGGGTGAAACACATCACCTATCACACCATGGTGCATGAACAGCTGATTAGTTTCTATAACGGCTTCCGCCGCGACGCGCACCCCATGGCCATCATGTGCGGTGTGGTCGGCGCCCTGTCCGCTTTCTATCACGACTCCATCGATATCCACGATGAGCGTCAGCGCGAAATCGCCTGTCATCGCTTGATTGCCAAAATGCCAACATTGGCCGCCATGGCTTTCAAATATGATCGCGGACAACCCTTTGTTTATCCGCAAAACAGCCTGTCATACGCGGAAAACTTCCTGTACATGTGCAACTCGGTGCCCGCCGAACCTTACAAAATCAACCCCATTCTGGCGCGCGCCATGGATAAGATCTTTATCCTGCACGCCGACCATGAACAAAACGCGTCAACATCGACCGTTCGTCTGGCCAGTTCGTCCGGCGCGAACCCGTTCGCCTGTATCGCGGCGGGTATCACATCCCTGTGGGGTCCGGCGCATGGTGGCGCCAACGAAGCGGTTTTAAAGATGCTGATGGAAATCGGCACCAAGGATAAGATCCCGGAAATTATCCGCCGCGCGAAGGACAAAAACGACACTTTCCGCCTGATGGGTTTTGGTCACCGCGTGTACAAGAATTACGACCCGCGCGCCAAGGTCATGCGTGAAACCTGTTACGAGGTTCTGTCCGAACTGGGCATCAAGAACGACCCGCTTCTGGAAACCGCCATGGAGCTGGAACGCATCGCGCTGCAGGATGAATATTTCGTTCAGAAGAAGCTGTATCCGAACGTTGATTTCTATTCCGGCATCATCTTGCGCGCCATGGGCTTCCCGATGAGCATGTTCACGGTTCTGTTCGCGCTGGCGCGTACCGCCGGTTGGGTCGCGCATTGGCAGGAACAACTGCGCGAGCCCGATTCCAAGATCGGCCGCCCGCGTCAGCTTTACACAGGCGCCGCCGCCCGCGATTACGTCTCGATCGAGAAGCGCTAAACCCGCCTTTCGGTTTCATTGATCGGGATCAAGACACCCTTTGTCACGAAAGGGTAAGCCTGTGCCACCGGTACAGACAAGGGGTCATGCATGTCGTCACAGGCGAAGAAGATATCGGCCAAACTCGCGGTTGGCGCCATCGGTGTCGTGTTCGGCGATATCGGCACCAGCCCGCTTTATGCCGTACAGGAATGCTTTGCGCACGGCCTGCGCGCCGACCCTGAAAACATCATCGGCGTTATCTCCCTCATCCTGTGGGGACTGACGATTGTCGTTTCCGTCAAATACGCGCTCATCATCATGCGGGCCGATAATCAGGGTGAGGGCGGTGTTTTTTCGCTGCTGGCCCTGGCGCTGCGCACCGCACGCCGCGCCGGCGAAGACAAGGCAAAGGATGGCAGCCCCCAGTCTGCAGGCAGCGTCCACCTGGCACGCGCCATCATGGTAGCGGGCATGTTCGGCGCGGCGCTGTTCTTTGGCGACAGCATGATAACCCCCGCCATATCCGTCTTAAGCGCGGTTGAAGGTCTGAATGTCATTACGCCACGACTGGCGGACTT
>Ga0213872_10001311_pt1 | contig 16531 bp, 14 predicted proteins | sample VelepicomBERX_R2_FD_160071 | JGI IMG/M metagenome (GOLD analysis project Ga0213872, IMG submission 160071) | Rhizosphere microbial communities from Vellozia epidendroides in rupestrian grasslands, the National Park of Serra do Cipo, Brazil - RX_R2 | ecosystem: Host-associated > Plants > Roots >...
GGTTTGCCGTAAAACGAAACTGGTTTGTTCGGGTCACTTATGTACTCGTCATAACTCTTCGTATCTGCGGGCGCATTAAATGACAGCTCTCCATTTGCGTGAAAGTACAGCCGGGCCGGCTTCGCCTCTGCCGGAGGCCACTGCTCTAACTTGCGCCACACATTTTTCCCGGTCTCAAACACATATGCCTTCGGCAGCGCCGGATCGGGCGCGTCTTTCAGATAGTGCCGGAAGAACGGCAGTTCCATCTCGTCCTGAAAGAACACCGCCGTTTTCGCGCCAAAGGCGATGTCGCCGAGCTTTTCGCCGCTTTCGCGCTGCCATCCGCCATGTGCCCACGGCCCCATCACAAGCTTGTCCGAGGTCTGTGGAGACTGCTGGTCAATCGCTCGAAACGTTTTAAGCGTGCCCGAGAGATCCTCCGCATCGAACCAGCCTCCCACCACCAGCACAGCCGGAGTCACGGATTTCAGATGAGGTAGAACGCTCCGTGTTTGCCAGAACTGGTCGTAAGTGGTGTGCTCCATCGTGTCGGTCCAGTATGGATTCTGGTAGTGCAAGTAGAGCTTGTCGGCGTTGTCCAGATTGCCCATTCGCAGATAGAACTTGTAGCCGTCTTTGGTTCCGTAATCGAACGGCTTTTCCGCGGGCGGCAAGGTGGGATTGTTCTGCTTCCCGAAACCTGTGAAAAAACTGAAGTTCGCAACCAGCATGAAAGCGCCGTTGTGGAATGCGTCATCGCCCATGTATTCATCCGAGACCGGGGCCTGCGGAGAAGCGGCGACCAAAGCCGGATGCGAATGAATGAGCCCGCAGTCGGTATAGAAACCCGGATACGAAATGCCGGTCAAACCAACCTTGCCGTTGTTGTTCGGAACGTTTTTGACCAGCCAGTCAATCGTGTCGTACGTATCCGTGGCTTCGTCGATGTCTGCGGCACCGTTCGCCTCGTCATGCTCAGGCCGCAAGTCCATGAACGTGCCTTCTGACATGTAGCGCCCGCGAACATCCTGATACACGAAGATGAACCCGTCTTCGGCGAATTTTTGCGAAGGTCCCAGATGGTGGGGAAACTCATCAGGACCGTACGGAGCCACGCTATAAGGCGTCCGTGTCAGCAAAATCGGATACTTCTGTGACGTATCTCTCGGCGCATACACGATCGCGAACAGTTTCACTCCGTCGCGCATCGCAATCCGCACTTGCCGCTTTGTGTAGTGGCTTTTCACGTCAAAAGCAGCCTGTTGCGCTGGAAGGTAAGCGGCATAACATAGCAACAAAAAGGGCAGCGCGGGGCGAATCATCCTGGTCTCATCGTATACTGGCAAAGAAACGGCGAATATTTTAGAACAGGCCCGGATGCTCGACGTAGAGGAACAGTTAGCCCGACTGCGGCGGCGCATTGCGGCTATTGACCGTAAGTATGACCGCAGGTACACCGCTCCCAGGACACCCGCTCAAATTCCAGTTCTTCCGCCGGAGCCCGATGCCAGGAGCTTCATCGAGGAATGGTCCGAAGGTCAGGTTGTCTCGAATGATCTCGGCGCGCATTTCCAGACGGAGCGCCTTTACGCTGCGCACAAACAGCACGGCTCTGCCGACATCGGCGCGCTCGCGGAGCTTCCGCACAGTCTTCTGGACGCATTGGGGGAAAACGAAATCCCGGCCGTCCCGCCGCATCGCTGGGCGTTCCTCGATACCGAGACAACCGGATTGGCCGGCGGCTCGGGAACTTATGCCTTCCTGATCGGCGTTGGCCGTATCACCGCGGAAGGCTTCAGGGTGCGCCAGTTTTTCATGCGGGAATATGCGGAAGAACCCAGCCTGCTTGCCGCGCTCACCGACCATCTCAAAGATTTCGACGTTCTGATCACTTATAACGGCCGCACGTACGATCAGCCGCTGCTCGAAACGCGCTACCGCATGACGCGCCACAAGCCGCCCTTTTCGCGCCTCGGCCATCTCGATCTCCTCTACGGTGCACGCCGGCTCTGGAAACTGCGCCTCGAAAGCTGCCGGCTCATTCAGCTTGAACAGGAGATCCTCGGCGTGTACCGCGAAGGCGACCTGCCGGGCGAACTCATCCCGTACGTCTACTTCGAATATCTGCGCAATCGCGAAGCGCAGCGGCTGGTGCCCATTTTCCATCACAACGCGATGGATATCCTCACGCTCGCGTGTCTAACCGCGATAGTGCCCGCGGCGTTCCGCACCACTGATTCCGAATCGCTGTCGCGGGTGGGCGTAAAGCGCGGAGAGGAACTGGCGGGCATCGGCCGCTGGCTTCTTTCCGCCGGTGAACAGGAGCAGGCGCTCGCGCTCTACAAGCAGGCCGTCGACGCCGGGCTGCCGGACAGGCATCTTTTCCGCGTTTTGTGGGATATCGCCATGCTTGAGAAGAAACTGCAGCGGCCGCATGCTGCCCTGAGCATCTTCACGGAGCTTGCCGGCTGCCGCAACGAGTATCGGGTGAACGCACTCGAAGAGCTTGCCAAGTACTATGAGCACGAAGAGAACAACTACGGAATCGCGCTCGAATTCACGAAACAGGCGTTGGCGTATGCCCCGTCCGTGGCGCTCGAGCATCGCCGCGAGCGGCTGGAGCGGCGGCTTGCGAAACCCCGCACCCGCCGTTTGCTCTAAGCGGATTTGATCTCGGTCCAGTAGCGGTCGCGCAAGCGCTGCGCGGGCCCCGGCAGTGGCGCAAACCATTCGCCCCGCGCCAGCACTTCCGGCGCAGGATACAGAATCGTGTTTTCGCGCTGTGTCCGCGGCAACGTCGCCCGCGCCGCACCGTTGGCCGTTGCGGTCCGCATATCAATCGCAATGGCCGCCGCCACGTTCGGTCGCAGCAGGTAGTTCACGAACTCGTATGCCAGCTCTCGATGCTTGCTCTCCCGCAGGATGCAAATGTTATCTGCATAAAGGGCAAACCCCTCTTCAGGAAAAGAGAACGCCAGGTTCGCCGAATTGTCCATCGCCACCTGCGCGACTTGCGCCCACATCTGCGCTGCCAGCACATCGCCCGCCACCACCTGGTCGCGTACTTCTTCGTTGAGATACGCGCGCAGCAATGGCTTCTGCTGGATGGCGAGATCGCGCGCCTGTTTCAAGGCGCGAGGATCTCCCGAGTTAATTGATTGGTCGAGCCGTCTGAGGCAGGCTGCGAATACTTCCGCGGGGTCATCGAGCATGGTCACGCGCCGCTGATAGGAATCGGTCCACAGATCGGCCCAGGCCAGCGGCCGGCGCGATACCGACTTTGAGTAAACAATTCCTGTTGCGCTGTGCATGTAAGGCACGCACCATTCGAGAGGAGGATCCCAGGCGGGGTGCTCGAAGCGCGCGTCCAGGTTGCTCAGATTTGTAAGTCGTTTATGGTCGAGTTGTGCCAGCAGATCGAGTTCGTGCATCGGTTGCACGAAACTATTCGAAGGAAAAATTACGTCCCAGCCGGAGTTTCCGCTCATCACCTTCGCGAGCATTTCCTCGGCGCTGCCGTACGTCGCGTAGCGCACCCGGCAATCGAACTCACGCTCGAAATCGGGAATAGTCGAACTCGCGACGTAGTTCTCCCAGTTATATACATTCAGCCGCTGCTTGTGCCCGCGGGTGCAGCCGAGCGCCGCGCCGGCAACCGACATCAGAAAGATACGGCGGTTCACGCCCGCTGCTCCAATCTGCCCGCGACTAGAATGAACACCCCGAGTCCCATCGTAATCATTACCGAGAGCGCGTTCACTTCCGGGCTCACGCCCTTGCGGGCCATCGCATAGATGATCATGGGCAACGTTTCGGAGTTGACGCCTGCCACCAGGCTCGTAATCACATAGTCATCGAAGGAAACGGTGAAGCACAGCAGGGCCGCCGCGATGATCCCGGGCAGCAGCAATGGGACAGTGATGCGCCGGAACACTTCCCACTCATTCGCACCGAGATCGAGCGCAGCTTCTTCGAGTGCCGGATCAAGCGTGCGCAGGCGCGCCAGAATCACAATCACTACATAGGCCAGCGAAAACGAGATGTGAGCCAGGATGACAGTGTGCATCCCGAGCTGCACATGCAGAAAGTGGAATGCCCATTCGAAGAAAGCGAGCAGCGAAATTCCGGTTACGATCTCCGGCGTCAGCAGCGATAGATACAGCGAATTCGTGAGCCACGGCAGACGCTTCTTCCAGAGCGCGTAACCTGCAAGGGTTCCGATTATCGTCGAGACGATCGTAGCCACCAGCGCTATGGTGAGGCTGTTCATAGTGCCATCGAGCAGCGCTGGATCGTGAAAGACCTTCGCGTACCAGTTGCAGGTGAAGCCGCGCCATGCGGCGATTTTTGAAGCGTTGAAACTGAATACCCCGAGCACGAAGAGCGGAGCATAGAGGAACAGGTACGCCGCGCCCGCATACAGCGCGAGAAAGCGTTTCATAGCAGCTCCTCGGTGCGCCGCATAAGTGCGCGGGTAACAACCAGGACGAGCACCATGAGAACCAGCGACACTGCCGCTCCAAATGGCCAGTCGCGCGCGGTGGTGAACTGGTTCTGGACTAAATTGCCGGCCATTACGGTTTTGCCTCCGCCCATCAGATCGGGTGTAAGGTATGCGCCGAGGCAGGGAATGAAGACCAGCAGGCAGCCGGCGACCATGCCCGGTTTTGCAAGCGGAACGACCACGCGCCACACGGTTACGAATGGCGCCGCGCCGAGATCTGCCGCGGCGTCAAGCAGATAGGGGTCGAGCTTCTCGAGCGTGGCGTACAGCGGCAGCACCATAAACGGCAGATAGCCGTACACCAGGCCCAGAATAACGGCCCCCGTGTTGAAGAGCAGCGGCAGCGGCTCGCGAATGACGTGCAGCGAGAGCAACATGCTGTTGATCAGACCGGTATCGCGCAGCAGAAACATCCAGGCGTACGTGCGGATCAAGAAGCTGGTCCAGAAGGGCAGCATGACAAGGTTCAGCAATAGACCCTTGTGGCGAGCGGCTCGCGCGATGTACAAAGCGAGGGGGAATCCAAGCGCCAGGCACAGCGCGGTCGACACGCCGGCGATCCATACCGACCGATAGAGAATTTCTCCGTAGAGCGGATCGAAAACGCGCGCATAGCTCTCTCCCGTCCACGGCGGGACTACGCCGCCGTAGGCCCCGCGAGTCAGCAGACTGTAAGCCAGTACGATAAGCAGCGGCGCGAAGAACAAAATCGCCATTACTGCCACGCCCGGCGCGAGGAAGGCGGCGCGCAGGTGTTTCATCGATCAGGCGCTGACCCGCAGCTCGTCCGAAGCATCCCACCAGAGATGCACCGGTTCGCCAAGCTCGAAGGTGCAGCCGTTCAGCGGCAGTTGTGCGGTGCAGTTTGCGCCATTCGGAAGGCGCGCCGCCAGGTGTGTCACATTGCCTAAGAAAGTCGAGCTTTCGACGACTCCGGCAACGGACCGTGCGCCGTTCGCCGGATTCTCCTTTGAAACGCGAATCGCTTCAGGACGTATACCCGCGCCGTTCACCCAGTTCACTTCGCCGAGAAATTCGGCGACAAATCGCGACGTGGGCTCCTGATAGAGTTCCCGCGGCTTTCCGATCTGCTCAATCGATCCCTGGTTCATGACGGCGATCCGGTCGGATAACGACAACGCTTCTTCCTGATCGTGCGTAATGAAGAGGAACGCAATGCCGACCCGGCGCTGCAGGCTTTTCAATTCCTGGCGCATCTGCTTGCGCAGTTTGGGGTCGAGTGCAGACAGGGGTTCATCGAGCAGCAGGACTTTCGGCTCTACTACAAGCGATCGCGCAAGTGCGACACGCTGGCGCTCGCCGCCTGAGATCTGATTCGGCTTGCGGGCTTCTTTGCCTGAGAGTTGAACCAGCGCGAGCGCCTGCTCGACTCTGTTCCGGATGGTGCTGCGGGTGACCCCGTTGCGCCGTTCCAATCCGAATGCTACGTTCTGCGCCACCGTCAGGTGCGGAAACAGGGCGTAATTCTGAAAAACCGTACTGACTTCGCGCCGATAGGGAGGCAATCCCGCGACGGGGCGGCCGGCCAGGGTGATTTCGCCGGACGTCGGTTCCTCGAATCCACCGATCAGGCGCAGGGTGGTCGTCTTGCCGCAGCCGGAAGGACCTACGAGCGAAAAGAACTCACCTTGGGTGAGAGAGAACGAGATGCCTTTGAGGGCGTGATGGTTCGGGTAATGCTTGGTAAGAGCGCGCAGCTCCAGGACCTTGTCCACTTCGTAAACAACAATGTAACGCAGAAACACTTTTCCTAACTCGCCGTCACATTTTAGAGAGGGTTGTGCGTATTTTTTGCAGTCCCCGGCCTGGTGTTTTCCGGCCTGGTGTTTTTGTGTTGGTGTGCTTTACATTAGTCGGGCTGGCGTTGTCTCTGCCGCTGCCTCAAACCGCTGACCGTCAACCGCCGGACAGCAAGCTGAAGAGCATGACCAAAATGGTCGTGCGCCTCATGGGGCCCGGAATCAAGCCCGGATCCTTCGCGGCCCTACCCAGGACGATCTATCGCGCCGGTCCGCACTATGCCCGTATCGAAGATCCGCCGGATGCCCGGCAGCATGTGCGGAAGCTGACTATCATCGCGGAGCCGGATGCCTACAGCGTGAATTTGATCGACCGGAAAGGAACGCACGCCATCGATCAGGGCGGCCCGAACGATCTGCATCTGCCGGTGGTCCTCCCGCTCGATCCAAAGCGTGAACTGCCGGCGCTCGATCATCTCGAATTCGGAGATGAATTCGATTTTTTCGAGCAAGCGGGCGCAACCAAAGAAGCGGGGCCAATTATCAACGCGAGGCCGACCGATGCCTACATTTTGGACGCACGCTACGGCAACGCAAAACTGGTTGTGAAGGGCGGAAGCGAGATCCCAATCTTGGTGAGCTGGCAAGCAAAAGACGGCATTTATAAGTACGAATACTTCACGTACCAGGAGATGCCGTTCAACCCCGCCCTTTTTGCGAGGCCGGCCGGCATTGAGATCAAGGAAATTGCCCCTGACAACAGCTCCGAAGAGAAGTAGCGTTTAAGCGGGCCGAACATCTAACGAGCATGGCGGACCAACGCGAAATTCCTTACCGGACGCTTGGCCATACGGGCGAGCAGGTCTCCTGCATCGGGATGGGCGGCTTTCATCTCGGCAGTCCCGAGTTAACCGAGGCTGAGGCTATCAGGCTAATGCATGCCGGTGTGGATCGCGGTATCAATTTTCTGGACAATTCCTGGGATTACAACGAGGGTGAGAGCGAACGGCGCATGGGGAAGGCGCTACGCGAGAACGGCTCCCGGGATCGTGTTTTTCTCATGACGAAAATCGACGGCCGCACCAAGGAATCGGCGGCGAAACAGACCAATGAATCCCTGAAGCGTCTCGAGACCGATTATGTCGACCTGCTGCAGTTCCATGAAATTATCCGTTTCGATGATGCGGATCGTATCTTCGCACGCGGCGGTGCCATCGAAGCGGCGCTCGAAGCCAAGAAATCAGGAAAGGCGCGTTACATCGGTTTTACGGGCCACAAAGATCCGCATGTTCACCTTTACATGCTCGAAGTAGCGGAGCGACACGGCTTCACGTTTGATGCCGTCCAGATGCCCATCAACGTGATGGACGCGCATTTTCGCAGCTTCGGCAACCTGGTTATGCCAGAACTGCAGAAGCGCAACATCGGCATTCTCGGAATGAAGAGCATGGGCGACAAGGTCATCCTGAAAAGTAAAATCGTGACCCCGATGGAATGCCTGCACTACGCTCTGAACATGCCCACGTCGGTAGTCATCACGGGGATCGACAAACCGGAGTTTCTGGAGCAGGCGATCACGGCAGCGAACACTTACCAGCAGGTCACTGAGGACCAGATAGCCGCCATATTGAACAGAACCCGGGACGCGGCACGGAATGGCGATTGGGAGCTCTTCAAGACGAGCGACGCGTTTGACAGCACGGCGAAGAACCTGCACTGGCTCGGTGGCCCAAGCGAGCACGTGAAGGCTAATGCGCCCATGTAGTCTGAGTCTTCGGGCGGGAAGCGACGGTTATCTCTGCTACTCTGATGCCGAATGGCTGTTCCAAAAATTGCAGTTACTGCAATTTCATTATTTTCACTTCTTGCTGCGAGTCCGTTACCGGCCGCGCCTCGTGCCAAGCCCAAGCTGGTTGTCAGCATTATTGTCGACCAGTTTCGGTATGACTACCTGACGCGCTTCCGCTCCGACTATCACGGAGGCCTGGACCAGTTGCTCACGCAAGGCGCGGATTTTACGAATGCCTTTTACGAGCAAGTGCCGACCGTTACAGCGGTGGGTCACAGCATATTTATGTCCGGCGCGATGCCGGCCGTTAGCGGAATCATTGGCAATGCCTGGTACGATCGCGCCGAGCACCAGGTGGTCACAAGTGTCTGCGACTGGAATGTGAAGACGGTAGGCGGCACGCAGGAAGAGAAAGGCGCGGCCTGCACAGATGCCGATCCGGCATCGCCGAAGCGCCTGCTCGTAAGCACCGTCGGCGACGAGCTGCGCGATGCGGACAGCGATTCAAAAGTGATCGGCATCTCAATCAAAGCGCGCGGAGCGATCTTGCCTTCGGGACACCGGGCTGCCGGCGCGTACTGGTTTGATGACGTGAGCGGCCACTTCGTCAGCAGCTCCTTCTATATGGAAGAACTGCCCAAATGGGCCCAGCGCTTCAACGCCGAGAACCTGCCGGCGAAATATGTCGATCAGAAGTGGGAAGGTTTCCCGCAGTGGGATTTTCATGCCCCGGCAGGAAGCAGGATGCCGTACGCAAAGCTGCCTGCGAGCCCGTGGGGTAATGAACTGATCGAGAAATTCACCGAGCAGGCGATTACAGGAGAAAAACTTGGCCAGCGCGAAGCAACGGACCTTTTGACAGTGTCGTTCTCATCGAATGATTATGTCGGGCATGCTGTGGGGCCGAACGCGCCGGAAGTGCGGGACATGGCGGTTCGCACTGATCGACTGCTCGCGAAACTTTTTCGCCTGATCGATGAAAAGGTCGGGATGAAGAACGTGATCGTTGTGCTTTCGGCAGATCATGGTGCTGCCACAGCTCCGAGTGTCGCGGAAGCGAATAAGATGCCGGGCGGGTATCTTGTAGCCGATGTGGAAGACGCTGTGAAATCCGCGCTGAACCGCAAATACGGGAACGCCGACTGGATCATCCCCGGCGGCGAGACATCGATCTACTTCAACTATGAAGCGATTCAGAATGCAAAGAAGCCCGACGGCCGGGCAGTTACCCGGGAAGATGTGTATCGAACTGCAAAGGAGGCACTGCTGGCGATACCGCAGTTACACGTTGTGCGGGTATACTCGCGGGAACAACTCGATAACGGCATCGCGGGTGATTTTATTGCTCGTGCGGAAATGAATGGCTACTTCCCGCGGCGGAGCGGCGATCTCAACCTTGTCTTCGAGCCGGGATATGTTCCCGGAACAAAGGGTACGTCGCACTTCTCACCTTACGCGTATGACCGTCGCGTGCCGGTGCTGTTCATGGGCCCCGGCATTCGGGCCGGGCGCTATGACGCTACGATCAAGCCGAACGACATTGCGCCAACGCTTGCGACCTTGCTTGACATACAAACACCCAGCGGGTCGTCCGGCCGTGTGCTCACCGAGATCCTCCAGTAGAGAAAGAAAAAAACCCGGCAGCCTTGAAAGGCTGCCGGGCTCAGCTTCGCGAGCTCTGGTTAGAAAATATAGTAGTCGACTAGCGAAGCGGAACTGAAATCATGCTGGCGATGCCTATCTTATGCGACAGTTCGCGATCGATCGATGCCGCGCTGATTGCGCTCGCCGAATTCTGTCCGGGCATGGAAACCTCGGCAAGTACGCAATCACGGCCGTAGCACGCAAACGTCAGATGCGGCTTTGCTGGGTCAGCATTCTTTTTGATCCCGGTAGACCAAAAGGTTGAGCTCCCGGTGCTATCAGTCAGCTTGTAGGCTCCTCGGCCGTCGAGTTCCTTGACAGTTACGTTGCCAGGCTGAAGCATTCTTCCCTGGGCGTGAAAGGCAAATGGAACCTTAGCGATCTCGCTCAGGTACTGAGCACCGAGGCCTCCCGCGAAAGCGGAGAGTGCCGCGGCCAGAATAATGCTTGTAAAGTGGCGTTTCATACGAGTCTCCTTTGGGAATTTCGGAGCGTCCTGGTTCTCCGTCTCTCTCACGTTTCCGCTCGAGGGATGCCACCTTCTAAGCGATTCCCATGCCAATCCGCGGTGATCGGACTTACAACAACTTACTGCCGGGATCGGCTTTTTTATAGAACAAAAAGGTTAGTGGAAAGGTTAAAACGTAGTTAAGAACCGCGGCCGTTAGAGAATCTTCTTTCCCATGGCGGAGGTAACTAACTCGACTCCAAGAAGCGCGGTTCGATTAGCTTCATCAAGTACGGGGTTCACCTCCACGACTTCCATCGACACCATGGATCCGGAATCGCAGATTGTTTCCATCGCCAGGTGTGCTTCGCGGTAAGTGATGCCTCCGCGCACGGGTGTGCCCACGCCCGGTGCTTCATCGGGATCCACCACGTCCATGTCGAGCGAGAGATGAAAACCGGCGGTCCCGCCGGTTGCTCGCGCGATCGCCTGCTCCATAATGCTGCGGAGGCCGCGTTCGTCGATATCGCGCATAGTAAACGCCATGACGCCGGATTCGCGTACTATTTCGCGTTCGCGCGGGTCCACGTCGCGGAGCCCAATGAGAATCACATTGCTGCCTTCGACCTTAGGCGCATAGTCGAGGATATGGGTCAGCTCGCGCGGGCCGCGCCCGACACAGCACGCCAGCGGCATGCCGTGCACGTTGCCGCTCGGGCTGATTTCAGGCGTGTTCATGTCGGCATGCGCATCGATCCAGATGAGGCCGATTTTCTCCCCCCGCTCGTGGAATGAGTGCGCCACGCCCGCTACCGTACCTGCGGCAACCGAATGATCGCCGCCGAGAACCAAAGGAAATTTGCCGGCCCGCATGACCTTGTCAACCGATTGGGCGAGCAGGCTGCACGTCTTCGCTATCTGCTGCAGGTACTTCGCGTTTTCGAGGCCAGTGGGCGTACTCTCCTGCTGGACCACCTGTACATTGCCCAGGTCTTCGACCTCATAGCCGAGGGACTCCAGCTTGGCATTGAGGCCGGCAAGCCGCAATGCCGAGGGGCCCATATCTACCCCTCGCCGTGCTGCTCCGAGATCAAGCGGCGCCCCCAGGATGGCGATCTTAGATTTGCGCATAGCGGGAGCGAGCTAAGGCCGCGTCCGGTACAGCATGCGCGGGTAGGGAATCGTTTCACGGACGTGTTCGAGTCCGCACATCCAGGCGACGAAACGTTCGACGCCCATGCCGAAGCCGCCATGCGGAACTGTGCCGAAACGGCGAAGATCGAGGTACCACTCGAACGCTTCACGCGGCAAGTCGTGCTCGGCAAGCCGCTGCTCGAGCAGGGCCAGATCGTGTATGCGCTGGCCGCCGCCGATGATTTCGCCATATCCTTCCGGAGCGATCACGTCTACGCCGAGGGCCAGTTCGGAACGCTGCTCATCGGGTTGGAAATAGAAGGCCTTGATGTGCGCAGGATAATGATCGACCATCACGGGCCGGTCGAAGTCCTGAGTCAGCAGGGTTTCGTCGGCGTTGCCGAAATCGCCGCCCCATTCGATTTCGCTTCCTTTGGACTGCAGGATTTTGACCGCCTCATCGTAGCTCATGCGCGGGAACGGAGCCCGCACGGTTTCGAGCTTCGACATGTCGCGCTCCAGAACCTTGAGTTCTTCCTGGCGATTTTCGAGGACGCGGCCGACCAGGTATACCACCAGATCTTCCGCCACGCGCTTCACCTCTTCGAGGTCGGCGTAAGCCATCTCCGGCTCTACCATCCAGAACTCGGTGAGGTGGCGGCGTGTTTTCGATTTCTCCGCGCGGAATGTGGGTCCGAAGCAGTACACTTTTCCGAATGCCATGGCGTTCGCTTCGTTGTAGAGCTGGCCGGATTGCGTGAGGTACACTTTCTCGTCGCCGAAATAATCCACTTCGAAGAGGGTGGTAGTGCCTTCGCACGCGGCGGGCGTGAAGATCGGCGTATCGACGAGGGTGAAGCCGTGCGAATCGAAGTAGTCGCGGATACCCTTCACCACCTCATGACGCACGCGAACCGCAGCATGCTGGCGGCGGCTCCGCAACCAAAGGTGGCGGTGATCCATGAGGAAATCCACGCCGTGGTCTTTCGGTGTGATCGGGTACGGTTGATCTTCGGCGACACGCTGGACGAGCTTCGCATCGGTTACGTCGAGCTCAAAGCCGCCGATGGCGCGCGATTCAGCGCGGATGGTTCCGGTGACGGTGAACGAGCTTTCCTGTGTGAGGTTCTTCAGCGTGTCGAAGATCTCCTCAGGCAGGTTGTTCTTGACGGCGACGCATTGCATCAAGCCGCTGCCATCGCGAATGATTGGGAAAACGATCTTGCCGGATTTTCGCAAGTTATAGAGCCAGCCCTGAACTTCTACCAGCTCACCCACGTGCCGGTCGGCTTCGCTGATGCGAATAACCCTCGGTTGCCGTTTCAGGCCTGCGGTTTCCGAGGGACCCGGCGCGGCCGAAACAATGTTCGGATCACTACTCATATACGGTTTCAGTCAAATACTTTGTTAATTGATCGACGCTCTGCTTGGCCTCTTGCAGTGGATGTTCAAGCGTGGGAACTTCCTTCAGCTCCAACAGCAGCGGATACTGGCCGCTTCCGCCCCCGAGCAGGCGCATGGTTTCCTTCCAGTCGATGCTGCCCTGGCCTGGGAACAGGTGCTGGTCATCGTGTCCGTTGTTATCGTGAACGTGCGTGGAGCGGATACGGTCCTTCATCAGCTCAAACTCGGCTGCCACGCCTTCGGACATGTGCGCGTGACCTAGGTCGAAACAATAATTCAGGTTCAGATGCGTAATCGTGAGCAACTGGTTCAGGCGTTGCGCCGAGGAGAGCTGATTAGGCGTGTTTTCCAGCAGCAGTTCCACGCCGCGCTGGCCAGCGAAGACCCTGAGTTCGTCGAGCGATGAAAACGCCGATTCGATGCGCCACTCATCGAACTCCTGGCCCGTGACTCCGACGTGTTGAATGAGGTAACGGAACGGTACGATCTCCGCTATCTCCAAAGCGCGCTTAATTTCGTCGACGGCCGCCATGCGCCTGGCCTTGGTTGTATCGGTGATGTCGATGACGGCGTGGGGCCCGGACCGTCCCCAGACATCGTCGGTGTACATCGGCGCGTGCAGCGAGTGTACTTGCAATTCAGCATCCCGGAACCAGTGGCCGAGTTCCGTGATCTGCGCTTTATCGCGATAGTCAATATGCTGCCGGGCGCAGAATATTTCGACCGCCGGGAAGCCGGCGTCCCACACGCGATCCAGCCAGACGGTGGTCAAGCGGTGGGCAACAAACAGATGGGTAGACAGAACGTGCTGCATTCTTTTCGTTTTCTCGCTGGATGTATCAGCCGCTTTGCGGCGGGCGAATGGCTCTAATACCCGGCGACTTTACCGTTGAGCCGCGACTCGGTTCCCCCTTCGAGTATGCCGTTGTTCACCACAATGGCTTCTACCCGCGCTACTCCCTCAGTTGGTTTCACTTCGTAGCCCATAGCCTGGAGCGCCCTGGCACTCTCTTCCGGAAAGCCATTCTGCAGATACAGAATGTCCGGCTTCCATTGGTGATGGAAGCGCGGCAGATCCACTGCGTCCTGCGGATTCATGTGGAAGTCGAGAACATCCAGGATAACCTCTGTGACACCGGTCGTGATCCGTGACCCGCCGGGGGCGCCGACCGCCATGAAGACCTTGCCGTTCCGCGTAATGATTGTCGGGGTCATCGCGGAGAGCGGGCGCTTGCCCGGCGCTATCGCGTTCGCGTCGCTTCCCAGCATGCCGAACATGTTGGGTGAACCCGGCTTGGCGGCAAAGTCATCCATCTCGTCGTTTAGCAAGAAGCCGAGCCCGGGAGCGGTAATACCGTTTCCGTAAGAGTTGTTGAGCGTATAAGTGACGGCAACGGCATTCCCTTTGGCATCGATGACGTTATAGTGCGTGGTCTGGCTGCTTTCGTGAAACGATACTCCGGCATTCAGCGTTTTCGGCAGGCCGGGTTCGACGAGATCGCTCGGAGTGGCTCGATCCGCAGCAATAGTTGCCCGGCGACGCGCGAGGTAGGCGGGATCGAGCAGCGGCTTCACGGGCACGACATAGAAATCGGGATCGCCGAGATATTCGCTGCGGTCGGCGTACACGCGACGCATGGCTTCGGCTTCGTAGTGAACTGCCTTGGCGGAATCGGGTCCGTCGCTCGCGTAGTTCGTGTCTTTCAGCATGCCGAGGATTTGCAGAAGCCCGATACCGCCTGCGCTCGGAGGAGGGGCTGTGATGATACCGAAATTTCTATATGTGCCGGTCAGCGGCTTGCGGTCGATTACCTTGTAGCCTGCAAGATCCTGCAGGGTGATGAGACCGCCGTGGGCAGCCATGGCGGCAACCAGACGTTCTGCGGTTTCACCCTCATAAAAACCCTTGACGCCGCGATCCGCTATGCGCTCGAGGGTTGCGGCGAGTTCGGGTTGCTTAAAGAAATCCCCAAGCTGATAGAGATTGCCGTTGCGCAGAAAGATGCGCTTCGATTCCGGGTCGCTCGCCAGCATCTGCTGAGCGCGCTGCAGTGATTCTACAAGAGTTTTACTGACAATAAAACCGTCGCGAGCCAAGGCGACCGCAGGATTGACGAGATCGGCCCAGGGTTTGCTGCCAAACTTTTCGAAGGCGGCTCCAAAGCCGGCGACCGATCCAGGCACGCCAGAAGATCGCCATCCAAGAATACTATCCTTTGTGGCATTGCCATCGGGGCCAATGTACATATCGCGAGTGGCCTTCTGCGGGGCGCATTCGCGGAAATCAAGAAACGTAGTGCGGCCATCGGCAAGCCGGACCAGCATGAAGCCGCCGCCGCCGATATTCCCGGCGACGGGGTGCGTTACTGCAAGGGCAAAGCCAATCGCGATTGCGGCATCCACTGCATTGCCGCCATTTTTCAAAACCGCGAGCCCCACGTCGGCCGCGAGCGGCTCCTGCGCGACGACCATTGCATGTCTGGCGCGTACCGGTTCTTTGGCGGGCAGGGGTGGAACTATAAGAAGACTCGCGAGCAGACACACGACGCCTGCCCGGCCACAGCGGCATTGCATATGCAAGCCAGTCTAACAGGGAGAACAGAGAGGGAAGGAGAGTCGGAAGCGCCCTGCCTCAGGCAGCGATGCTGCGCAGGCGGAGCGTCAAGCGGCTCTTGTAGCGCGCGGCGGTATTCTTCTTGATGATGCCCCACTTTGCGGCACGATCAACCAGCGAGAACGTCTCGGGGAGCATCTTGCCGGCACCCTGCGTGTCTTTTTGATCGAGCAAACGGCGCATGGCGCGAATCTGATGCTTCAAACGGGACTTGCGCATGCGGTTGGTGAGCGTCCGGCGCTCCGTCATGCGAACGCGCTTCAGCGCGGAAACTGTATTTGCCATTAACCTACGGACCTGATTTATTTTTCTAACTAAATTCCAGAGTTACACATCTAGGATAACCAAGCGGCGGGCGGCACGCAAACTGGAGGCTGGAGGGGCCAACATTTCTCGAAGGATTTGGTCGACAATAGGAGAGGTTTACCCAAAACAGATGTCTCGCAAAATGATTCAAATATCGCGGACCCTCGGAACCACCATGCTTGCAGGGGCGGTGGGATTGTGGGCTGCCTCGGCGCCCGTTGCCACCACGCCGGCGCCCGACTGGAAGATAGCCGGCCCGTTCGGCGGAACGGCCACTACGCTCGCGCTGGACCCTGAAAAACCGTCCGTGCTGCTGGCCGGGGGTTTGAATTCCTTGCTGTTTAAGAGCGAGGATTCGGGCGTGAACTGGGAACTGCTGAATTTCCCGAAGCTCAGCCTGAGCGAAGTGACTTCGGTGCTGGTGGACCCGGCGGATTCCAATCACTACCTCGCGGGAGTCATTTCGGCGTTGGGCGGCGGGATGTTTGAAAGCGCCGATGCAGGCAAAACCTGGCACGGCGTGAAGGGAATGAGTGACGTCGGAGTCCGCGCGCTGGCAGCCTCCGCGAGCAACCCCTCGCGCTTTGTCGCGGGAACTCTTCGCGGAGTGTGGCTCAGCGACGATTCCGGAAAGACGTGGAGTAGAATTTCCGATCCATTGAATTTTGAAATGGCGGCCTCTTCCGCGGTTGCGATCGACACAAAGGACCCGAACATCATCTATGCCGGAACGTCCCATCTGCCGTGGAAGACGACCGATGGCGGGAAGACTTGGGAATCGATTCACACGGGCATGATCGACGATTCCGATGTGTTTTCCATTTATGTGAACCCGAGCGATCCGGGTGAGGTTCTGGCAAGCGCTTGCAGCGGCCTCTACTTGAGCGGGAGCCGCGGTGATCAGTGGAAGAAACTGATGGGCATTCCAAACACCTCCCGGATCGCT
>Ga0213872_10001312_pt1 | contig 16530 bp, 16 predicted proteins | sample VelepicomBERX_R2_FD_160071 | JGI IMG/M metagenome (GOLD analysis project Ga0213872, IMG submission 160071) | Rhizosphere microbial communities from Vellozia epidendroides in rupestrian grasslands, the National Park of Serra do Cipo, Brazil - RX_R2 | ecosystem: Host-associated > Plants > Roots >...
CTCGTTCTGGACGGAGCCGCGCAGGCGCTCGACGTCTGCAGCCGTGTAGCCACGCTTGATACCCTTCCAGCGCGGATTGGTGTCCCAGTCTTTCTGAATAGCGGCGATACGTTGTTCGCGGGTCGACATAGTTACTTACCTCTGCTTGAGACGTACCACGGGCAAGGCGCCGTGGCGCGTGTTTCGTATGGGGAATAGCACGGGTGTGCCGGCGGTCCGGCACCTGCGCCCCGGCTGGATAATGCTTGGGGCAATGAACCCGAATCCGGCAGAGGGTGAGGCCGGTAAGGGTATCTGTAACTGTTGTGTAGTCGATTATAAGCAGTTTCATGTGCATTGCAGCATTTTTTTCAAACAAGCGTATGACTTGATGATGACAGGCTGCTTGCACGTCGCAACTTCGCAACAAGGATGCTTGGCGAATCACTGCAAACGAGCGCTAGCGAGGCTCCCTCACGGCGGTGAGGGCTGGGGGAGAGGAATCAATCAGCGAAAGCGCGGCGAAGGCCCACTGGCCGCACGCGCCCGGCTCTGCCGGGCGACGAGCTGCCACCAATCTTTTACGCCCAAGTGGATAAGTCCTCTTGAAACGTAAATAACCATCCCCATATCAGGGCCTATCGTTCCCGGAGATGTAATCATGCAGCAAGAGCCACAACACGAAGAGCCCGTAGCAAGCGCACAGGAACTCGATCAAGCCGATGCCCAGGCACCGGCTGAGCACGAAGAAGCCGTTGCCGCCGAAAGCCTGGAAGCCCAGGTCGCCGCACTCGAAGCAAAAGTCGCCGAGTTGCAAAGCGCCCTGCTCTACGCACGTGCAGAGGGTGAAAATATCCGCCGCCGTGCGCAGGAAGACGTTACCGCAGCGCACAAATATTCGGTCGGCAAGTTCGCCACCGAGCTGTTGATCGTCAAGGATTGCCTGGAAATGGCGCTGAAGGACAACAGCTCCATCGAAAACATCAAGATGGGCGTAGACATGACCCTGCGCAATCTCAGTGGTGCGTTCGAGAAGTTTGCCGTCAAGGAAATCGACCCGAAGCAAGGCGATAAGCTTGACCCGAATCGTCACCAGGCCATGAGCGCCGTAGAAGCCGACCAGGAAGTGAATACTGTGGTCAGCGTGATGCAAAAGGGTTACGTGCTGGCCGAGCGCGTGCTGCGCCCCGCCATGGTTGTCGTGGCCAAGGCTAGGGACACCAAGGCCGAATAGGGCTTTGCAGACATCGCAAAAAGGGTGACTTGAAACGAATCCAGTCATCCCCACATAGCAAACAAGGTTATTCAGGAATTCGCCGGTCGACCGGCAGCAGACTTGAGAGGATTACAAAATGGGCAAGATTATCGGTATCGACCTCGGCACGACCAACTCCTGTGTCGCGGTATTGGAAGGCGGTAACGTCAAGGTGATCGAAAACGCGGAAGGTGCACGCACCACGCCGTCGATCATCGCATATACGGACGACGAGATCCTGGTCGGTGCACCGGCCAAGCGCCAGGCCGTGACCAACCCGAAGAACACGCTGTACGCGGTGAAGCGCCTGATCGGCCGCAAGTTCGAAGAAAAGGAAGTGCAGAAGGACATCGATCTGATGCCTTATGCCATCGCCAAGGCTGACAACGGCGACGCTTGGGTTGAAGTGAAGGGCAAGAAGATGGCCCCTCCCCAGATCAGCGCCGAAGTGCTGCGCAAGATGAAGAAGACCGCCGAAGACTACCTCGGCGAAGAAGTGACCGAGGCCGTGATCACGGTGCCGGCCTACTTCAACGACAGCCAGCGCCAGGCCACCAAGGATGCAGGCCGTATCGCCGGTCTCGACGTGAAGCGCATCATCAATGAGCCGACGGCTGCTGCACTCGCCTTCGGTCTCGACAAGAAGGAAAAGGGCGACACCAAGATTGCGGTGTATGACTTGGGCGGCGGTACCTTCGATATCTCGATCATCGAAATCGCCGATGTCGATGGCGACAAGCAGTTTGAAGTGCTGGCCACCAACGGCGATACCTTCCTTGGTGGAGAAGACTTCGACCAACGCCTGATCGACTACATCGTGACCGAGTTCAAGAAAGAACAAGGCATCGACCTGAAGCAGGACGTGATGGCGCTGCAACGCCTGAAGGAAGCCGCTGAAAAGGCCAAGATCGAGCTGTCGTCGACCACGCAGACCGAAATCAACCTGCCCTACGTAACGATGGATGCGACCGGCCCGAAACACCTGGCCATGAAGATCACCCGCGCCAAGTTCGAATCGCTCGTTGAAGAGCTGATCGAGCGCTCCATCGAACCTTGCCGCATCGCGATCCGCGACGCCGGCCTCAAGGTGACGGACATCGACGACGTGATCCTGGTCGGCGGTCAGACCCGCATGCCGAAGGTGATCGACAAGGTACGCGAATTCTTTGGTAAGGAGCCGCGTAAGGACGTGAACCCGGATGAAGCCGTGGCCGTTGGCGCTGCGATCCAGGGCTCGGTGCTGTCGGGCGACCGTAAGGACGTGCTGCTGCTTGACGTGACCCCGCTGTCGCTCGGTATCGAGACGATGGGCTCGGTGATGACCAAGCTGATCCAGAAGAACACCACCATCCCGACCAAGGCGAGCCAGGTGTTCTCGACAGCCGATGACAACCAGAGCGCCGTGACCATTCACGTGCTGCAAGGCGAACGCGAAAAGGCTTCGGCCAACAAGTCACTCGGCCAGTTCAACCTGGAAGGCATCCCGGCTGCACCGCGTGGCGTGCCGCAGATTGAGGTGATCTTTGACATCGACGCCAACGGCATTCTGCACGTATCGGCCAAGGACAAGGCGACCGGCAAGGAAAACAAGATCACCATCAAGGCGAACTCGGGCCTGTCGGAAGAAGAAATCCAGCGCATGGTGAAGGATGCCGAAGCGAATGCTGAAGAAGACAAGAAGCTCCACGAGCTCGTGTCGGCCCGCAACCAGCTCGAAGGCATGATCCACCAGGTGAAGAAGTCGCTCGTCGACTTCGGCGACAAGATCAGTGGCGACGAAAAGACCGCCATTGAAGCTGCGCTGAAGGAAGCGGAAGAAGTGGTACGTGGCGACGACAAGGAAGCCATCGACGCCAAGTCTGAAGCGTTGATGAAGGCATCGCACTCGCTGGCGGAAAAGATGTACGCCGCCCAGCAAGGCGAAGGTGCTGCACACGCGGAAGCCGGCAAGCAAGAAGACGGCAACGTTGTCGACGCCGAGTTCACTGAAGTGAAGGACGACAAGCACTGAGTCGCGAGTTAGCGCAAGGCGCAGTGCGCCTTGCGTAGCCCATGCCAACCGCCGCGCCCTTTGTTTCCGGAGTGTTGGAATCAAGGCGCGGTTGGCATTGGCAGGTAGTACAGATGACGGCTGCGACGCGCAAACCTGTTAAGGTGACGCGTTGCACACGGACGGTTCACGCCGTGTCTTACACTTCACCTTGCAAGCGAAAATGGCCAAGAAAGATTTTTACGAGATTCTCGGGGTCAACCGGGACGCCAGCGATGAGGACATCAAGAAGTCCTACCGCAAGCTGGCGATGAAATATCACCCCGACCGCAACCCCGACAGCAAGGATGCCGAAGAGAAATTCAAGGAGGCCAAGGAGGCCTACGAGATTCTCTCGGACGGCAACAAGCGCGCGGCCTATGACCAGTACGGCCATGCGGGCGTCGACCCGCAGGCAGGTATGGGCGCAGGCGGCCAGGGCTTTGGCGGCTTTGCCGACGCGTTTGGCGATATCTTCGGTGACATCTTCGGCGGTGGCGCGCGCGGTGGACGCTCGAACGTGTATCGAGGTTCCGACCTGCGCTACAACCTCGAAGTCTCGCTTGAAGAAGCTGCGCGCGGCACCGAGACGCAGATCCGGATTCCTACGCATGACGAATGCGACACCTGCCACGGCACGGGCGCGAAGCCCGGTACTGAAGCCAAGACCTGCGGCACCTGCGGCGGTCACGGCCAGGTGCGTATCCAGCAGGGCTTCTTCGCCATGCAGCAGACCTGCCCGACCTGCCACGGCAGCGGCAAGGTCATCCCCGACCCATGCCGTGCGTGCCACGGTGCAGGCCGCGTGAAGTCGAACAAGACGTTGAATGTAAAGATCCCTGCCGGCGTCGACGAAGGTGACCGCATCCGCCTCTCTGGCGAAGGCGAACCCGGCGTCAATGGCGGCCCGCCGGGCGATCTGTACGTGGTCATTCACGTACGACAACATTCGGTGTTCACCCGCGAAGGCAACGACCTGCATTGCGAAATGCCGATCAGCTTTGCCACAGCCGCGCTAGGCGGCGAGATCGAGATCCCGACACTCGACGGCGCAGTGAAGGTCAAGATTCCGGCTGAGACGCAAACCGGCGCTATCTTCCGCGTACGCGGCAAAGGCATCAAGGGCGTGCGCGCCGCCATCACTGGCGACTTGATGTGTCATGTGGCGGTTGAAACACCCGTCAAGCTGACCGAACGCCAGAGTGAGCTGCTGCGCGAATTCGAGCAGATCAGTCTCGCTGACGACGCCAAGCACAATCCGCGCGCCAAATCGTGGATGGACAAGGTCAAGGACTTCTTCTCGAATTAAGCGTGACCGGGGCTGCAAAACTGCAGCCCTTTTTCTTTTCCGCCGCCTTCCTTTCAAACCCGGTCAACTCCAACTTGCCGCGTGAGGATAGAGTGAGTCAGTGGTATATTTCGCGACATTTATGCTTGTGGAATAAGCACCCGCGTGGGACAATGCAGCCCCCTGCAAGGGGGACCATGACAATAATCTTCAGAGGAAATTCACATGAAGTTCATCGCCGCGCTGGCTCTTGCCGCAGCCGTTTCCACCCCCGCTCTCGCCGAAGGCTTTTACGCTGGTGCCGACCTGGGCCGTAGCAAGCTGGAAGTCGATGTGGGCAATGGTTACACCGCCAGCACCAACGCATCCTCCTATTCGATTTTCGCGGGCTATCAGTTCAATAAGAACTTCGGTGCTGAAATCGGTTACCGCGACCTGGGTAAGAAGACCTTCGCAACAGATACGCTGAAGGCCAACGCCACGCAAATTTCGTTGATCGCCTCCGTGCCGCTCAGCAATGAATTTGACCTGTTCGGCCGCATCGGTATCGCCAGCCTCGAAGCCAAGGATAATTCCGGCAGCGAAACGAAGTCCAAGGCCGTGTACGGCGTCGGCGCGCGCTACGCAGTGACCAAGGAATTCGGTATCCGCGGTGAATACGACCAATACGACAAGTGGGATGGCGCGACCTTCTCCGTCTGGTCGATCGGCGGCGACTACCGCTTCTAAGCGCGTCGCACGTCATGAAAACAGGCACCCAAGGGTGCCTGTTTTTTTGCCTTTTCGACAGCGTCCAAGGCCTCTCCACCGCGCACACCTGTGTGTACTGTTTGCGGGCGCGTTGCCCTGGTCAACAATACCGTGCACAGGTAGATATCCATCCATGAAGATCTAAGGCGTTCCAATACAAGCGGGGTCGTTGACACGCAAATCGGATACCTGATTCTGATTGTCAGCGACAAACTCAACGCGCAACAGGCAGCTTGGGTATACACCCAGCGTTTTTGTACAGTCGAAATGCTCTCTTTTCGCCCCGCTCACAAAACAGCGATAGCCTGCCGACGCCAACCGTTGTTCCACTTGCCAATAGGCAGCCCCCTCATGCACGCCCATCGAACCGAGGTCGCCGGGGCTGAGTTTCCTCGGCGTACCACAGCCAGCCATGCCCGCAGCCAGCATGCTGGCCATACCCACGCTCAGCATGCTGCGAGCGAGCCGAGCGACATCTAACATCTGCCAGGCGCAGAGGCCGTATGCCTGTCCTCTATGCAAGCCGACCCCCCTTCATCACCAGGCATCCATTAAGCCAAGCTTGCCAGGAAGCGCCGCTCCCAGGGCGTCACTTCATTCGTAAAGCTATCGAGCTCGATCATCTTGGCGGCAACAAAGGCATCGACGAATTCGCTGCCAAATAGCGTGTGCGCCAATGGACTGACTGACATGGCATCAAGCGCCGCATCAAGACTACGGGGCAGCGAAGGACCCGTGTCTTCTTGCTCGAACACCGTCCCCACCGCCTCTGGCGTGGGCTGCAGCTTTGCTTCCATGCCATGGAGACCCGCTGCCAGGCTGGCCGCAAGCGCGAGATATGGGTTTGCATCACAACCGGGAATCCGGTTCTCTACACGGCGCGCAGCCGGGCCAGAATGCGGAATGCGAATACCGACCGAACGGTTGTCGTAGCCCCAGCTCAGATTGACCGGTGCGGCCATATGTTTGGCGAAACGCCGGTAGCTGTTCACATAGGGGCACAGCATCGGCATCAGATCAGGAATCGCAACCTGCAGCCCTGCGATGAAGGCGTCGAATAGCTCGGTCGCGCCACCGTCTTCCTTACTGAAGATATTCCGCTGCTGAACGTCGACCACGCTCTGGTGGATATGCATGGAGCTGCCCGGCTGACCAGCCAGCGGCTTGGACATGAACACCACCTGCAGGCCATGCTTGAAACCGATCTCGCGCAAGGCATACTTGAACAGGAAGGTCTGGTCAGCGAGACGCAAGGCATCGCCATGCAGCAGGTTGATCTCATACTGACTTGGCCCCAACTCATGCACAAAGGTGTCAGCTGGGATACCGAGCGACTCCAACGCAGCGTAGACCTCATCAAAGAACGCGCCCAAGTCATTCAGGCCGCCAAGAGTGAAACCTTGATTGCCATCCTCACGACGCCCACTGCGCGACAGCGGCGCCGTGAAGGGCTGGTTCGGATCGACATTCGGCGCGAGGATGTAGAATTCCAGCTCCGGCGCGACAACAGGCGACCAACCATGCACTGCGTATCGCGCCAAGACCTGCTTCAGGACATTGCGGCTTGCTATGGGCGTCGGCTTACCGTCGAGGTCGAAGCAGTCATGGATCGCCATCGCACGCGGCTGCGCCGCCCACGGCACTCGCTTCAGGGTGTCAGGAATCGGCTGCAAGCGCATATCGGGGTCACCCTCGCCGGAGAAACGGTAATCCGCCCATTCACCGGTCGCAGTATGGATCGCCACTGCGCGACACAGCCGGAGCTCCTGCCCCGCCGCAAAGGCTGATGCCGGCATCGCCTTACCGCGTGGAAATCCGTTGACGTCGGGCACCAGGCACTCGACTTCGCGCACAGCCTGTTGCTTGAACCACTGAGCCAGATCAAGTGGGGTTTGCTTGGCGGTCATCGCCTTCTCCTCTTGCTGGCGATCTACACGAGATCGCGCAGTCGATACCAAAGTTTGCCTGCTGCTTCGAGCGGCCCGGCCAAAAATTTGCCGCCCGGGAAAGGCGGATTGGAAAGCTGCATATAGCGCTGCAACTGGGTTTCGTTACCAAGAATCGCCTCAGCCAGCACACGCCCCGCGACGCAGGTCGGAATCACGCCATGCCCGGAAAAGCCCTGCGCCCAGTACACATTGTCGCGCTGACCAAAATCGGGGGTGCGCCGCAAGGTACAGTCGATCAACCCACCCCAGCCGAATTCGATCTCTACGCCCTTGAGTTGCGGAAAGACTCGCTCCAGCGCGGGGCGCATCGCACCGGGGATGTCGTTCGGCAGGCCACCAAGATAGGTACAACCGCCGCCAAACAGTAGGCGTGTATCAGGCGTGGTACGGAAATAATCGAGGATGAACTGATTGTCGGTCACGCAGGCGCCAGACGGTACCAGGGCTTTGGCCCGGTCACCGAGCGGCGCAGTCGCGACCATGAAGGTACCGACAGGCAGGATGCGGCGACTGCGGTCGCGATCGACCTCGCCCAGATAGACATTGGCGGCCAGCACCAGCTTGCCGGCACGGACTTGGCCACCCACCGTATTCACGACAACCTCATGCCCTCGGTCTTCGTAGCCCATGGCGGGAGATTGCTCGAATATACGCACACCCAGCGCCTCGGCCGCCTTCGCGAGCCCCAGCACGTACTTCAGCGGGTGCAGGTGACTCGCTTCTGGGTCATATAGCCCCGCGTGGTAGCGATTCGTGGCCACCCAGTCGCCCATCTCCTGCTTCGGAATAAAACGGAGACCTTCGTAGCCCCACTTCTCGGCCGCTTCATGCTGCCAGGCTTTCAGGCCATCGACCCGGCGTGCCAGGACGGAAGTCCAGAGATGGCCCTGTTGCAGATCGCAATCAATCTGGTGACATGCAATGCGGTCGCGGATCTCATGCGCCGCGTCACGTACCCACTGCCAGATCTCAAGCGCTGCCTCGGTGCCGAGCTGAGCTTCGATGGGCGGCATATCGCAGGAGAACCCCAAGATCGCCTGACCACCGTTGCGGCCCGATGCCCCCCATCCAACCCGCGCGGCTTCCAACATCACGACGCGCCTACCCGCTTCAGCGAGGCGCAACGCGGTGTAGAGGCCAGCAAAACCCGCGCCAATCACGCAGATGTCTGCATCGACCGATTCTGCGAGAGCTGGCCGCTCGACCATCCTATCCCGCGCGGTTGCGGCATAGTAACTCGCTGGATATTGCAGAAACGACTCTACGTCACGGGCCATAAGTTAATCCGAAATACCCAGCACCTGCGCCGTGTGTTCGCCCAGCATCGGCGGCGGCGCATCATAACGGATGGGTGTCTTGGAAAATTTGATCGGGTTGGCTACCAATCGAACGCGCCCCGCCGGATGCGGCACCTCGACCACGGCGCCGCGCGCTATGGCTTGTGGTTCAGCCAGGGCCTCTGGAACAGTATTGATCGGCCCACCGGGGATACCCCCCGCTTCCATGCCAGCAATCCAGTGCGCACGTGGCTGAGAGGCGAGTGCTGCCGAAATCAGGGGAATCAATGACGCTCGGTTCTCAACCCGTGCCTTGTTGGTCGCAAAGCGGGCATCGCTCGCCCACTCGGCGTGGCCGCAGAGTGCGGCAAAGCGCGCAAACTGCGTATCGTTACCGACCGCGACGATCAAATGCCCGTCGCTCGCCGGGAAGGCCTGGTACGGCACAATATTAGCGTGGGCATTGCCATAGCGCGGCGGCGTGACGCCACCCACCAGGTAATTGGAGCCAACGTTCGCCAGCATCGCCAGCTGGCAGTCGAACAAAGCGAGGTCGATGTACTGGCCCTCGCCCGTCTTGTCACGATGCGACAGTGCTGCCAGGATCGCGGTCGTCGCGTACATGCCGGTAAAGAGATCTGTCGTGGCCACACCGACCTTCTGTGGCTCACCGTCTGGCGCGCCGGTGATGCTCATCAGCCCCCCTAAGCCCTGGATCATGAAGTCGTAGCCCGCCTGGTCGGCCCTTGGGCCCGTCTGGCCAAAGCCGGTGATCGAGCAATAGACGAGATCGGGCTTGATAGCACAGAGGCTGGCATAGTCCAGCCCGTACTTTTTCAAGCCGCCGACCTTGAAATTCTCAACCACCACGTCGCAGGTCTTCATCAGCTCACGCAGCGTGGCTTGGCCACTGTCGGTCGCCATATCGACGGCGACCGACTTCTTGCCGCGGTTGGCGCATAGAAAGTACGCCGACTCGTGGGTGGGTTGGCCGTCACGATCCGTAAGAAAAGGTGGCCCCCAGCCGCGGGTATCGTCGCCGCCTTCGGGCCGTTCGATCTTGATAACCTCGGCGCCCAGGTCAGCCAGCATCTGCGTCGCCCAAGGGCCGGCAAGTACTCGCGACAGGTCGAGAATGCGAAGGTGGGAGAGTGCTGACATCCAGATCGGCCCGCAAAAGCGGGCAGCGCCAAGCGCCGCCCAGGGGAATATGAAATCAGGCGCTAAATGCCTGGATGCCGGTCTGTGCACGCCCCAGGATCAACGCATGCACGTCGTGCGTACCTTCGTAGGTATTGACCGCTTCCAGATTCATGACGTGGCGAATCACATGGAATTCGTCGCTGATACCGTTGCCGCCGTGCATATCGCGCGATACACGGGCGATATCGAGGGCCTTGCCACAGTTGTTGCGCTTGATCAACGAGATCATTTCGGGCGCCGCGCGGCCCTCGTCCATCAGTCGGCCCACACGCAACGCGGCCTGTAGGCCTAGCGTGATTTCGGTCTGCATATTTGCGAGCTTCAGTTGAATCAGCTGATTGGCTGCCAAAGGGCGGCCGAACTGTAGTCGGTCCAGCGTGTATTGGCGACCGGCATGCCAACAGAATTCTGCCGCACCCATTGCACCCCAAGCGATGCCGTAGCGCGCTTTGTTCAAGCAGCCGAACGGCCCCTTCAGACCCTTCACGTTGGGCAACAGGTTGGCTTCCGGCACCAAGACCTCATCCATGACGATCTCACCGGTGATGGATGCACGCAGGCTGAACTTGCCTTCGATCTTCGGTGCCGACAGACCTTTCATGCCCTTTTCGAGTACGAATCCGCGAATCTCGCCTTCGTCGTCCTTTGCCCACACCACGAACACGTCCGCGATCGGCGAATTGGTGATCCACATCTTGGCCCCCGACAACGCATAGCCGCCATCGACCTTGCGGGCGCGCGTGATCATGCTCCCCGGGTCAGAACCATGGTTCGGCTCGGTCAAACCAAAGCAACCGACCAGGGCGCCCGATGCCAGTCCCGGCAGCCACTTTTCGCGCTGCGCTTCGCTACCGTAGGCCCAGATCGGGTACATCACCAGAGAACTCTGCACGCTCATGGCCGAACGATAGCCACTGTCTACTCGCTCCACTTCGCGTGCCACAAGACCATAGGCCACATGACTCACACCCGCACAGCCGTAGCCTTCAATCGTCGAGCCCAGAAAACCCAGCTCGCCCAGCTCAGTCATGATGTCGCGATCGAAGTGCTCGTGGCGATTCGCCTCCAGTACGCGCGGCATCAGACGGCCTTGGCAATAGTCGCGCGCCGCATCGCGGATCATCCGCTCATCTTCTGTCAGCTGCTCGTCGAGCAACAATGCGTCATCCCATTGAAAGTGTGGCTTGGCCATGGCGATCTCCAACGTATTGATTGTTCCGCTATGCGGTATTAAGTTCTACAATGCGGAACATGCTACTGCGCGGGGCATAGTCTGTAAAGTGCTGCGGGTCATCCCTGCGCCGATGACGCATGCTTGCAAAGCGATCAGGCGCACACTGCCCACGTGGGTGTCCATATACAAAGCTGTAACTGAACGCGAGACATGACCTTTTACGGTGCGACATTTAGAAAGTAGCCGACTAGCGGGCTGGGGTACGAGATCAAATACAGAACCGATCGGCATGGCCCTGCTGAAACACATTCTTCAATTTGGGCCAGGTGCTTTCTACCTCAAGGATTGATCGGAGTAAGCGTTAAGTCAAAACAATCCGATACAAGGAAATATGTGTGCGTCTTTCCGACAGAAGGCGTATATTCCGCAAGAGCGGTTGGCAACCACAGGAGTACGTGTATTAGCGGCGTGGCAAAGTGTCGCATAGCTCAAGACACACGCTGATGACGTAAAGACTGGGAATAGTAATGCACACATTCAGCCAATTTTTCCCTGATTTATTCGATACTAAATCGAAGGATGATCTGTTTTCTGCTTTATTGAAGTTCGCGCATCAACACGAATTCAATTTGGCAATGATTGGCTATTCACCAAACAAGTCAGTGCCCAATGCGGCCGTCTGGGTTGATAACTATCCAAAAAACTGGAACCCCGGCGACCCAAGCCTTTGCATCAGAGACCCGATCATCGCGGAGATTTCCAGACAACCTCTACCCGTGGTCTGGGGGCCCCAAACCTACGAATCAACGGGCACGATGGATTTATGGGATCAATCGGCACAGTATGGCTTCCACTCCGGGATCGTAACGCCGCTCTGGTTAGGGGACAGCAAGCGAATGCTCATCGCATTAACAAGAGATAAGCCTCTTGATGACAACCCTGCCAGACTTATGGAACTTGTAGGAGATCAACTCCTATTTACAAGTTGCGCACAAATGATTGCCAATGGGCTATTTGAAGAAGCGCGACCAGCTCGGGCAGAGGAACCGCCCAAGCTGACGTCGCGCGAAACAGAATGCTTAAAATATACGCTAGATGGAAAAACAGCATGGGAAGTTGGTGTAATTTTAGGCATGTCCGAAAGAACAGCCAACTTCCACCTACAGAATGCCATTAGAAAATTAAATGTATGCAACAAGCATCAAGCCGCGATTGTTGCAAATAAACTTGGGCTGCTTAACGTATAAAAGAATCCAAAACAGTATTCCACATATATTCTACATATATTATTTCAACGCAAATTCTCAGAAGCCACGGTTTGGCATCGGATCAGAGGACTCCGCAGCCGGAATCGACGCCGCGCCGTTGGTGGTCAGGCCACCCGCCACTTCTTGCAGTTCTTCCAGCGTCAGCTCTACAGGTGCCAGCGTTTCTTGAATGGGGTGTTCCATAACAAACTTCTCCTTGTCGTTATGCGGTGAGTGGGTGCGTGAACACTTGGATGCATTTAACAACGATCTGGGCACGCATCATACTGTCAGCCCTGACAGGGGAAGCAGATCTGATTCCGTATCCTTCGCGCTGTATACCAAGGCCAGACGCGACGATGAGGCTCCCGGGCCTATTGATGGTTCCAGCCAGAGCGAGGATATATTTTATTTTCTTGCTGTCGCAGCTAGGCAACGAGATCGCCGCAAAAGTGCAACAGCCGACTCTTGGGCCGGCTGCTGGAAGACTGATTTGACTGCAAGTTTTGCGTAAGTTACTGATACAAAAGTACTTACAAAGTTACTTGAGTAGCGACAGCACCTGTCTGGAATTCGCATTTGCCTGCGCCTGGATAGCAATATTAGCTTGGCTCAGAATCTGATTTGCCGCCAACTGTGAGGTCGCCGCTGCATAGTCGGTATCGCCAATCGCGCTCTTGCTGGCCGACGCATTGATCACCGTGGTTTGCAGATTATTCGCCGCCGCTGTAAAGCCATTGCTGGCAGCACCAATCTGGGACTGGCTGGTTGAAATTGTCGTCAGGTCGGTTGCGAGATTATCGAGTGCGCTGGTCGCGCCCGCGACCGACGACAGGTCGATCTGGCCCGAGGCGCTATAGAGGCCGCCACTGCCCGCTGCCGCAGTCAGATTCGGCGACGTCAGGTTGATCTGCTGGCCTGCATTGGCACCTGCCTGGAACGTTTGCGTGCCACCTTGCAGCAGCGGCTGACCGTTGAATTGGGTGTTCTGGATGATGTCGTTGTTCGACTGACCAATCTGGTTCGCTTCAGCCTGAATCGCTTGGCGATCCGCCGCACTCAAGGTGCTGTTCCCAGCCTGCACAGCCAGCGTTTGCAATTGCGCCGTATTGTCCGCCAGCTGACCGAGCGCCCCGCTGGCGGTCTGGGCATAGGATACGCCGTCGTTCAGATTCGACACAGCCTGCTGATTGCCTGCAATCTGCGCCGCAAACGCGGATACGATCGCCGAGCCCGCCGGATCATCCGCCGCGCTATTGATGCGCAAGCCCGATGACAAGCGCTTGTAGATTTGGTCGATCGCTGTATTGGTTTGCGACAGCCCCTGCTGCGCAAACAGCGAAGTACTGTTGTTTCCAATCGTCAGGCTCATGGCGTACTCGCTTGCTCGAGGCAAAAAAACGCCTCGCAATCTGTTGATTACGCTTTATATTCTGACTAAATTAGCAAAAGCTGCAATACGAGACCGACAAGCGGTTAACGTCGGTCGGTCCTAGCCTTTTGCCACCGGACGAGCGGTATCCGCGCACCACTCGCTCCACGAGCCCGGGTAGAGTCGCCCCCCACCCAAACCGGCAACGTCCAACGCCAACAGATTGTGACAGGCGGTCACGCCAGAGCCACACTGATGCACCGCATCGCGCGCGTCCGTATCGCCCAGCACCGCCAACCACTCCGCCCGCAAGGCATCGACCGGCTTGAACGTTCCATCGCTCGTCAGGTTGTGCTGAAAGAATCGATTGCGCGCACCGGGGATATGTCCTGCTACCGGGTCGATGGTTTCGCCTTCTCCCGCAAAACGGCCAGGCGCACGCGCATCGATCACGATGAACTCCTGCCGGTCCAGGTTCGCGAATACGGTATCAACGTCCACCGCTAGTCCACTCGTAGGTCGCACATTGAATTGAACAGGCTTGCGCACCCGCGCTTCGGTCGCAAGAGAACCACCTGCCGCCAGCCACGCTGCGACACCGCCATCCAGTACCTGCACCGCATCGAAACCCAACCAACGCAGCAGCCACCAAAGGCGCGCGGCATACATGCCGCCCGAGGCGTCGTAGGCCACGACATGACTACCCGGGCCAATCCCTACTTCACCCAGTCGCTCGGCCAGGTGTGCAGCATCCGGCAAGGGGTGGCGACCATTCGCACCAGTCTTCCGGCCCGACAGGTCATCGTCGAGGTGCAGAAAGATGGCGCCCGGTATATGCCCTGCTGCATACGCCACCCGTCCCGCTCCCACATTGGCCAGGTCATGACGGCAATCGACGATGACGAGATCGGGCTCATCGATCCGGCGTAGGAGTTGGGGGGCAGAAATCAGAGCTTGCACGGTGATCCTCTCAAGGGTGGCCAGAAGCGCGCGTATCTTGCGCAGGCTTGGGGGTGTAGACGGGCGGCACGATAAAAAACAGCGGCGTCAGCGCATAGACCGCGAAACCTGCATGCACATTGACCCAAGCCAGCGCAGCACCGGCGAGATAGGACGCCACGCCGATAAAGGACTTGGGAATGATGTTCGGGTCTTGCGTGCCGGCGAGCTCCGGCCTGATCAGGTTTCGCAGGATATAGGCATGCAGCACCATGAACAGCAAGGTGTTGAACGCCATGACCATGCCGAAGAGGCTGACCCCCAACGGGTTGGCCGCGTACTCGCCCATCAATGCCGTCGGAAAAGGCACGAAGGATTGGAACATCAAAAAGATCGAATTCAACCAGACCATCGCATAGTCGGCATGCCGCGCAAGGCTGAGGATATGGTGATGGTTCAACCAGAATTTGCAGACGATGACGAAGCTGATCATCCAGCTGATGAGCTTGGGCATCAAATCAAGCAGCTTGTGCGCGAGTTCGCCGGCACTGGTCACTTGATGCAGCTCAGGTACTTTGAGCTCCAGCACCAATAGGGTGACGATGATGGCGAACACCCCGTCGCTGAACGCCTCGATACGGGTCAGGTGCAGCTCGCCACGGGTAAATCGTCTGAAGATGCCCACATCACCTCCTGGGCGTATCGTCGCCTACGTCTCGCGATCCGCCGGGTACAAGAGACAGATGGCCTGCGCCTCAATGCTCTGCCCTTCGCCCACCGGCCCAAGCTTTTCGTAGGTCTTGGCTTTGACATTCACCTGCTCCGGCGCCACGCCAAGGTCAGCCGCGATATGGGCCACCATGCCCGGGATGTGCGGCGCCATCTTGGGCTGCTGTGCCAGGATCGAGGCATCAACATTGCCAACCTGCCAGCCCGCCTTGCGCACGCGCGCGCAAGCTTCGCGCAGCAGAGCCCGGCTATCTGCGCCCTTGAAAGCCGCATCGGTATCGGGAAAATGCCGCCCAATGTCTCCAAGGCCCGCCGCGCCCAAGAGCGCATCGGTAATCGCATGCAGCAGCGCATCTGCGTCCGAATGACCGTACAAACCTTTCTCATAGGGGATGGTCACCCCCCCTAAGATCAGCGGGCGCCCTTCGACCAAGCGATGCACATCCCACCCCTGCCCGATACGAAATGGCATGCTCATATTGTCTGTGCTCCGTTCCCGCGTGGTGCGGCCGCCTGAATAAACGACGCCGCGAGCGCTATATCCGACGGATAAGTGACTTTGATATTGCGCTCGCTACCCGGTACCAATTGTGGTTGTAGGCCCAAGCGTTCCACTGCGCTGGCTTCATCTGTAATTTCGGCCGCAGCGGATTGATTCAAAGCATCGGTCAAGAGACCGATGCGGAACATTTGTGGAGTCTGTGCGCGCCAGAGCGCGGTACGCGGCACCGTTTCCAATACGCGCAGCTGCCCGTCGGCCCGCTTGAGCGTATCCGCCACCGGTACCGCCAACAGGCCGCCCACCGGGTTCTCGGCCAAAGCATCGCTAAGCGATGCGATATCGTCCACGGTAATACAGGGTCGTGCCGCGTCGTGCACCAGCACCCAGTCATCCGCTTGAGTCGATGCCTCAAGCGCCCGCAGGCCATTCCGTACGCTCTCGGCACGCGTGGCGCCGCCGCAGCGCAGCAGCGTCAGTTTTTTCCGACAGGTTTCACTGAGTTTGGCGTCGTCAAACCAGCCATCGTCAGCCGAAACGACGACCACGACGCGATCGATCAATGGGCTTGCAGCAAGCGCATCCAGCGTATGGGTGATCAGGGGCCGACCCAGCAAGGGTAAGTATTGCTTTGGGACATCACTCCCCATGCGGCTACCCGAACCGGCCGCCGGAACCAGGGCGATCCGCTGCTTCACGCGGCCCCCACCTTGGGTTCGATCTGGCGCCAGATGCAGGTGCCCTTGATCGCTTTGTCGAGTGCGTCGAGGTAGGCGTCATGCTCGGCCACCTCGGCCTCATCAGCTTGTATGACGACCAGCGCACTATGATCGATCGCTT
>Ga0213872_10001313_pt1 | contig 16489 bp, 18 predicted proteins | sample VelepicomBERX_R2_FD_160071 | JGI IMG/M metagenome (GOLD analysis project Ga0213872, IMG submission 160071) | Rhizosphere microbial communities from Vellozia epidendroides in rupestrian grasslands, the National Park of Serra do Cipo, Brazil - RX_R2 | ecosystem: Host-associated > Plants > Roots >...
GCCGGCTTTCTCGACACGGCCACCACTTGGCGCTGGTACGTCCCTCTGGTGATCGTGGGCGCGCCCTTGATTTCGCTGCTGGTGCTGCGCTTCGCCTTTCATGCCTTTCCCAGCACCGGTGACGAATATGGCTATGTGTTCCAGGCGGACACTTTGGCGCATGGCCGGCTGGTCAATCCGCCGCCGCCCGATCCGCAGCTGTTCGAGCAGGTCTATCTGATCGCCTCGGGCGATCGCTGGGTCGGCCAATATCTGCCCGGCTGGCCGGCGATCATCGCCGCGGTCGAGACCCTGCGCCTGCCGGTATGGTCGGCGGCGCCGCTGGTGGGATTGGGCCTGCTGCTGCTGATGTGGGGCTCGCTGAAGCGCGAATGCGCCTCGCCCGCCCTCGCCGGCGCCTTGCTCACCGCCTATGCCGCTTCCGCCTTCTTCATCCTGAACGGCGCCACCTATTATTCCCACTGCGCGGCGGCGGCGAGCGTGGTGGGTACCGTCTATTGCCTGATCCGCTCGGAGCGGGACAATTCGGCTCTGTGGCCGATCCTGGCCGGAATCGGCGTCGGCATGGCGCTGCTGTGCCGGCTGGATTCCTTTCTGTTGGCGGGTCTGGCCGCCTTCTGCGCCTGGTTGGAGCAAAGGGGCCGCATGCGGCTCCTGATTTATGGCCTGGTCGGCCTGCTGCCGATGGCGGTCCTATTCGGCGCTTATAATTACTACATCACCGGATCGCCGATCACCTTGCCCACCGTGTGGGCCGGCAATCTGCATATCGGCATGTCCGGCGTCGAAGGGGTCGAGGATTGGACCGGCCGGCCGCGCGTGTTGATCCAGACCACCTGGCGATTGGGCGAGTTGGCCGATACCGCATCCCTGCTGTTGCCGGCCTTCTATTGCGCGGCGCTGGTGATGCGTCTCAGGAACCGGAGTTTCCGCTTCTATGACGCGCTGCCTGTGGCCAATCTCATTCTCTTCACCATCTTCCCCGATCTCGGCGGCTTTCAGATCGGGCCGCGCTATTGGTTCGACGGTTTCGCCATCATGCATCTCACCGTCGGCAGCGCCTTTGGCGCCCGTGGTCCGGCCTGGCGGCGCTTCACCGTCGCCGCCTGCCTGTTGCTGGCCGCATTCAGCCTGGCTCGCCTGCCTGCCCAGATCGATTATTATGCGCGGATCGGCAATGAACGGGCCAGCGTCTATCGCCTGGCCGCCGCGCTTCCGCAGGATCGCCACCACATCGTGCTGGTGCAGAGCTTCAAGAGCGCCTGGAACGAGCGATTCGCCAAGGACCGGATGAACCGCGCGGCGGATTTTTCGCGCAACGGCATCGATTTCGACGGGCCGGTGCTGTTTGGCCGCGCCGATCTGCCGGATTCGGTCGAACGCGCTTGCCGGCTGTTCCCCAATTCCGATATCGAGATCTTCAGCCTCGACCATCTGCACCCTGACGGCATCCTGCAGCCGGCGGCCTGTGAGTAAGTTGTTGACTCCAGCCTTGGGATTCGCATAATCCGCCGCCTATTCCCGAAAATGTGGGCCGGTAGCCAATCCGTTCCCCGCCCCGGCAAACGCCGGATCAGGCCTATCGGGACAATTTGACCAAGGATTGCCATGAGCAAGCGCATTGAAGCCAAGTACAAGATTAACCGCCGTCTCGGCGTCAACCTTTGGGGCCGTTCCAAGAGCCCGCTGAACAAGGGCCGCGAGAATCCTCCGGGCCAGCACGGCGCCCGCCGCAAGAAGCCCTCCGACTTCGGCACCCAGCTGGCCGCCAAGCAGACCCTGAAGGGCTATTACGGCAATATCAGCGAGAAGCAGTTCCGCAAGCTGTATGACGAGGCCGTGCGCCGCCGTGGCGACACCTCCGAGAATTTGATCGAGCTGCTGGAGCGCCGCCTGGACGCCGTGGTCTATCGCCTGAAGTTCGCGCCGACCCCGTTCGCCGCGCGCCAGATCGTCAATCACGGCCATGTGCGCGTGAACGGCAAGCGCGTCAACATCGCGTCCTACCAGATCAAGGACAATGACGTCATCGCCATCAAGGACAAGTCGAAGGACATGGCCCTGATCCTGGAAGCCGCCGGCTCCGCCGAGCGCGACGTCCCGGAATATCTGCAGGTCGACCACAAGGAGATGAAGGGCAGCTTCGTACGCGCCCCCAAGCTGTCCGACGTTCCCTATCCGGTGCAGATGGAACCCAATCTGGTCATCGAATTCTACTCGCGCTAATCGCCCGAGCAGTCGAAGACAAGGGGCGGCCCACCGATGGTGGGCCGCCCTTTTTCATTGCTGCAAGGCGTCGAAGGCCTTGATCTGGGCTTCGGTCCAGGGGCTGGATTTGCGGGTCGCCCGATCGATCTGCACCACCACGCTTTCGCCGGTGCCGGCGCAGCGTCCGTCCTGGAAAATGGCCTGTTCGAAGGTCACCGAGCTGCGGCCGATCTGTGCGACGCGGGTGCCGATCCACACTCTTCCTGGCCATTTCAATTCAGCGCGAAAATCCAGCTCCATGCGGGCGATGACGAACTCGCAGCCGTCCTTTTGCAGGTCGCGATTGTCATCGATCAGCACTTCGACGCGACCGGTCTCCAGGAAGGTGGTGAAGACGGCATTGTTCACATGGCCCTGGCGGTCGGTATCGCCGTAGCGCAGCTTGTCGAAGCTGATGGCGGGGAAATCGTTCAGGGTCGGAAGGGGCGTCATTTGCTTCTCCGTTGGTTTGAATTCACCACGAAGGGCACGAAGGCCACGAAGGTAAATTGATACCCATTCTTCGTGTCCTTCGTGCCCTTCGTGGTGCAATAACTAAACAAAAAGCCCGGCGATCTCTCGCCGGGCCTCTTACATTCAGCGCAGGCCGATCAGGCCAGAACGCCCTTGTCCTTCAACATGGTCTGTAGCTCGCCATTCGCCGCCATCTCGCGGACGATGTCGCAGCCGCCGACGAATTCGCCCTTCACATAGAGCTGCGGAATGGTCGGCCAATTGGCGTATTGCTTGATCCCCTCGCGGATGGTGGGATCGACCAGCACGTCGACGCCTTTGAACTTCACCTCGAGATCGCCAAGAATCTTGGCCACCGCGGCCGAGAAACCGCATTGCGGGAACATCGGCGTACCCTTCATGTAGAGCACCACGGGGTTTTCATTGAGATCCTGCTCGATGCGCTCGAAAATCGGGTTACCGCTCATCAACTTTGCTCCAAAGAAAAACTCTGTTGCCGCATATAGCCATGAATCAGGCTGAATTCAACTGCGCTTGGCGGGCCATAGATAGATCAGAAGTCCGACCCAGATCAGCCCGAAGCTGACCAGGCGCACCCATTCCAGCGTCTCGCCGAGCAGCAGGACCGCCACCAGCATCTGCAGGGTCGGATTGACATATTGCAGGAGGCCGAGCGTGCTCAGCTTCATATGCCGCGCCCCGAAGGCGAACATCACCAGGGGAATGGTGGTGAGCGGACCGCAAAGCAGCAGCAGGATCTTGATGTTGAGCGGCCCATGCGCCAGCGCGGTGCCTTCCGGCAGGGTCAGCAGATAGAACAAAGCCAGCGGCGCCAGCAGCAAGGTCTCGACGGTGACGCCGACAAAGGCGTCCACCACCACCAGTTTCCGGATGAAGCCGTAAAGGCCGAAACTGATCGGCAGCACCACCACCACCCATGGCAGATTGCCGCGATCGATGCCGAGGATCGCCACCGCCAGAATGACGATGCCGACAGCGATGGATTGCCGCTTGCTCAGATGCTCGCGCAACAGCACCACGCCGAGCCCCAAAGTCACCAGAGGCAGCGCGAAATAGGCCAGGCTGGCGTCCAGCGCCTGATTATGGCCGATCGCCCAGATATAGGCGCCCCAATTGATGGAAACCGCGGTGCCCGACGCCAGCAATCCGAAGAAGGTCTTGGCTGTGCGGAGCGTGCGCCACAGTTCGCCCAGACGGCCGGTGGCACCCAGCAGAACCAGGGAAAACGCCAGACTCCAGATGACGCGATGGCACAGCACTTCCAGCGCCGGCACCGAGTTGAGCTGGTGATAGAAAAGCGGGAACAGCCCCCAGATCAGATAGGCGGCAAGGGCCGCCGGAAGTCCCAGGCGGCCGGCTGTCTCGTCCTTAATTTTCCGGCAGTCCGGTCTGCAGCGCCAAGGCGTGCAGATCGCCGCCCATCTTGCCGCGCAAGGCGGCATAGACCATCTGATGCTGCTGCACCCGGCTCTTGCCGGCGAAGGCGGTAGAGATCACCTTCGCCGCATAGTGATTGCCGTCGCCGGCCAGATCGTCGATGACGACCACCGCGTCCGGCAGAGCTTCCTTGATCATCGCCGAGATCTCGGCGGCATCCATAGCCATGAAAAGATCCTTACGAATTGCTGTCGGGAGCCGACATGTAGTCCGGCATCCAGGCTTCGTTCAGCCGGCGCAGCTCCGCCACCGAGATGGACTTGCCGCCGGTCAAATTCAAGGAGTCGCCGCCGGTCGCGCCGATGACGCGGGCAGAGACTTCGCCGCGCTGGGCGGCTTCCAGAACCTCGGCCAGACGGTCTTTCGGCACCGTCAGCACATAGCGGCCCTGATCCTCGCCGAACCACCAGCCATGCGCGGCCAACCCGTGCGGCGGCTCGAGGGTGGCGCCGATGCCGGACGCCATCGCCATCTCGGCGACGGCGACCAGAAGACCGCCATCCGACACGTCGTGCACGGCGCTGACCAGATCCTGGTGGATCATCGAGCGGACGAATTCGCCTTCGCGCTTTTCGCGGTGCAGCGCCACCGGCGGCGGCGCGCCCTCTTCCTTGCCGCAAAGCTCGCGCAGATAAAGCGACGAGCCCATCCACCCCTTGGTCTCGCCCAGGATCACGATGGCGTCGTCCTTGGCCTTGAAGGGAACGGTCGCCATATGGTCGAGATCGTCGATCAGACCCACGGCGCCGATCGCCGGCGTCGGCAGGATGGCCTGGCCATTGGTCTCGTTATAGAGCGAGACATTGCCCGACACGACCGGGAAATCGAGGCCCTTGCAGGCCTCGCCCATGCCTTTGATGGCTTCGACGATCTGGCCCATGATCTCGGGCTTCTCCGGATTGCCGAAATTGAGGTTGTCGGTGACAGCCAGCGGCTTGGCGCCGGTGGCCGAAAGATTGCGATAGGCTTCCGCCACCGCCTGACGGCCGCCCTCATGCGGATCGGCATAGCAGTAACGCGGGGTGCAATCGGTGGTGATGGCAAGGCCGCGATTGCTGCCATGGATACGCACCACCGCCGAATCGCCGCCCGGGCGCACCACGGTGTCGGCCATGACCATGTGGTCGTAATGTTCCCAGATCCAACGCCGGCTGGCGAGATCGGGGCAGGACAGCAGGGTCTTCAAAGCCTCGATCGGCTCGACCGCCTTTACGTCCGCCAACTCGATCACCGGACGCTTGGCCGGCGCCTTCCACGGACGGTCATATTCCGGGCTGGCCTGCGCCAAGGGATCGATCGGCAGATCGGCCACCACCTTGCCATGGCGCTTCAGCACCATGCGGCCGCTGTCGGTCAGATGGCCGACGATGGCGAAATCGAGCTCCCACTTGTCGAAGATGGCCTTGGCCCGACCTTCCGAGCCGGGCTTCAACACCATCAACATGCGTTCCTGGCTTTCCGACAGCATGATCTCGTAGGCGGTCATGCCCTCTTCGCGCATCGGCACCTGATCGAGGTCCATCTCGATGCCGAGCCCCCCCTTCGACGCCATTTCGAAGGAGGACGAGGTCAGGCCGGCGGCGCCCATATCCTGGATGGCGACGATGCAGTCGGTGGCCATCAATTCCAGGCAGGCTTCGATCAGAAGCTTCTCGGTGAAGGGATCGCCCACCTGCACCGTGGGGCGCTTTTCCTCATTGTCGGCGGAGAATTCGGCCGACGCCATGGTGGCGCCGTGAATACCGTCGCGTCCGGTCTTGGAACCGACATAGACGACCGGGTTCCCCACGCCCGCAGCGGCGGAATAGAAAATCCGATCGGCCGGTGCCAGACCCACGGTCATGGCGTTGACCAGGATATTGCCGTTATAGGAGGGATGGAAATTGGTCTCGCCGCCAACGGTGGGGACGCCGACGCAATTGCCATAGCCGCCGATTCCCGACACCACGCCGGCCAGCAGATGGCGGGTCTTGGGGTGCGAGGGATCGCCGAAGCGCAGCGCGTTCATATTGGCGATCGGGCGGGCGCCCATGGTGAAGACGTCGCGCAGAATGCCGCCGACGCCGGTGGCCGCGCCTTGATAGGGTTCGATGAAGCTCGGATGATTATGGCTTTCCATCTTGAAGATGGCGGCCAGCCCTTCGCCGATATCGATCACGCCGGCATTCTCGCCGGGACCGCAGATCACCCAAGGCGCCGTGGTGGGCAGGGTTTTCAGCCACTTCTTCGAGCTTTTATAGGAGCAGTGCTCGGACCACATCACCGAGAAGATGCCGAGTTCGGTCAGATTGGGCTCGCGGCCCATGATCTCGAGCACCAGATCATATTCGGCGGCGCTCAGGCCGTGCGATTTCACCACATCAGGAGTGATCGCGCTCATGCCAGCGCCTCCACCACGCTGTCGAACAACGGACGGCCATCGGCGCCGCCAAGTTTCTCGTCGGCCAGACGTTCCGGATGCGGCATCAAACCCATGACCTTTCGGCTCTTGTCGAAAATGCCCGCGATGTCGTGTCGCGAACCATTGGGATTGGCGGAGGGGGTGGTGGTGCCGTCCTCGGCGACATAGCGGAACGCCACCTGTCCTTCGCCTTCCAGCCGGTCCAGCGTATCCCGGTCGGCGAAATAATTGCCTTCGCCATGCGCGATCGGAACGCGGATCACGGTGCCGGCATTGTATTTCCGCGTATAGATGCTGTCCGAGCTTTCCACCCGAAGATGCACATCCTTGCAGACGAAGCTCATATTGGCGTTGCGCATCAGAGTGCCCGGCAGAAGTCCGGTCTCGCACAGGATCTGAAAGCCGTTGCAGATGCCCAAGACCGGCGTGCCGGCCCTGGCCTTCTTCACCACCTCCTGCATGATCGGCGAATGCGCCGCCATGGCGCCGCAGCGCAGATAATCGCCATAGGTGAAGCCGCCCGGCACCACCAGCAGATCCGCCTTAGGCAGATCAGTGTCGCGGTGCCAGACCATGAGCGGAGGGCGGCCAATAGCGGCCTCGAGCGCCACAGCGACGTCACGGTCGCAATTGGAGCCGGGGAAAACGATGACAGCGGCTTGCAAGGAAGCAATCCTTTCGGGCGGGGAAGCGTGGGCACTCTTTACCCCTAACCCGATGATTGACGCAAGGGAAACCCCGCCCATAATGGGCATCTTCGCAAGGGGTACCCGATGTCCAACTCCAATCGCTGGGCCAAGACCGACGCCGCTCTCAACCGCCTCGATCAGGCCATTTCCCGGCTGGAGCGCGCCATTCCGGCCGGCGGCAAACCGCGCGCCCCCGACCTGTTCGGCAATGACGAGTTGGGTCAGGCCCGCAAGGATCTGGCCAAGATGGACCAGGCGTCGCGCCAGGTCGAAGCCCGTCTCGACGACATGGCCGAGCGGCTGCAAGACATGCTGGAGCAGTAAGATGTCCGCCACCGTGCAAATCACCGTCGCCGGCCGCAGCTACGAGATCGCCTGCGACGCCGGCCAGGAACAGACCTTGACCAAGCTTTCCACCGATATCGACAAGCGGGCGCAGCAGCTTTTGAAGTCGGTGGGACCGGTGTCGGACGCCAAGCTTCTGGTGATGGTGGCGCTCACTCTGGTCGACGATCTGGCCGAGGCCAGAGGCGGCGCTGCGGCGCCGGCCAAGGAGATCGATCCCGAGCTGGACTTCCGCTTCGCCGAAGGCATCGACAAGCTGACGGCGCGTGTCGAGGCCATTGCGGATCGCCTGCAGAAGTCCTAAGTTTCCTTTGGGCGGGCGCTGCGCGGTGCGTCAGGTCGCGTTTATTCCCCGGGGCCAATGTTTTAACTCTCGGGGGCTGTCCCTGCCGGAATCGTGGTTCCGGTATATGGCTCCCACCTGCTTAGGCAGGCCACGGAGGGAAAGCATATGACCAACGGCCGAGGCGGCCCCGCTCACAGTCTCCATGATCTCTGACAAGGACGCCTTCCGCCTCGAGGCGCAGGCGCGGCGCGCCGGTCTGGCGCCGGTGGGCGATCTGATCGCGCGGCATTTCCTCGACCATATCGATTGGCACAGGGCAAAGGTGATCTCCGGCTATCTGCCGATGGGCGACGAGGCCGATGTGCTGCCTTTACTGCGGGCACTGCAGGGCAAGGTCGAACTGGCGCTGCCGGTGGTGCCGGGCAAGGCGCTGCCATTGTTGTTCCGCGCCTGGCGGCCGGGCGGAGAATTGGTCAAAGGCGTGTTCGGCACCCGCCATCCACCGGTGGCCAATCCCGAGATCGAACCCGATCTGCTCTTAGTGCCGCTGCTCGGTTTCGATGGGAACGGTCACAGATTGGGCTATGGCGGCGGCTATTACGACCGTACACTCGCGGCCTTGCGCGCACGGCGTAAAATCGTCGCGGTAGGGATAGGTTTCGAAGCGCAATATTTCCCCAGCCTGCCGGTGGCGTCCCACGATCAGCGGCTGGATTTCATGGTCACCGAGCAAAAGGTCAGGGAGTTCGTCATTTGAGATTGTTGTTTTGCGGCGACGTGCTGGGCAGAAGCGGGCGCGAGGCTGTGCAGGCCCAAATCCCAGTTCTGCGCCAGAAGCTGGATCTCGATCTGGTGGTGATCAATGGCGAGAACGCCGCGCATGGCTTCGGCATCACCGCCAAGCTATGCGGCGAATTTTTTGAGTCCGGGGTCGACGTCATCACCCTCGGCAATCACGCCTGGGACCAGAAGGAAATCATTTCGCATATCGACAGCGAGCCGCGGCTGTTGCGCCCGCGCAACTATCCGAACGGCACGCCCGGACGCGGCGCCGGCGTGTTCACCACGCAAAAGGGCAAGAAGGTCCTGGTGCTGCAGGTGATGGGGCGGCTGTTCATGGACCCGCTCGACGATCCCTTTCCGGCGGTCGAGCAGGAACTCAGCAAATATCGTCTCGGCGGCAGCGTGCACGCGATCCTGATCGACGTGCATGGCGAGGCCACCAGCGAGAAGATGGCGATCGCGCAATATGCCGATGGCCGCGCCTCGATGGTGGTAGGCAGCCACAGCCATATCCCGACCGCGGACGCGCAGATTCTGCCAAAGGGTACCGCCTATCAGACCGATGCCGGCATGTGCGGCGATTATGATTCGGTGATCGGCATGAAGAAGGAACCGGCCATCGCCAAATTCGTCCGCAAGATCCCCGGCGAAAAACTGAGCCCATCCGAAGGCCCCGGCACGCTGTGCGGCGTCTTCGTCGAGACCGACGATGCCTCGGGCCTGGCCAGGCGCATCGAGCCGGTGCGCCTCGGCGGCCGGCTGGCGCAGCACTGCCCGAAATAATTTCGCAGGGAATGACGGCCCTGCACGTGTGACTGACCTGTCTAGGGGAATAACCGTCAAACCGAAGGTGACGTGATGACCAAGAATAAAATCGCGATTTTAGCCGTGCTTCCGTTGCTCTATGCCGGTGCCGCTTCGGCGCAAGCGCCGGCCGAGCATCAGCCTGGCGACATGGCGGCGCATGTCGCGCAGATGTGCACCAACCATGTGGCGGAAGTGGCGGCCAAGCTGGCCTTCGCCGAGTCCAAACTCGAACTGACCGATGCCCAGAAGCCGCTTTTCGCCAAATGGCGCCAGGCGATCATGGACAGCGCCAACAAGCATAAGGCCTCCTGCCTGGCGATGGCGCCGAAGGTGGAGGCGCATCCCACCATCCTCGATCAGCAGAGCCATGAGGAAATGATGCTGGCGGCGCGGCTCGAAACCTTGAAGGCCAGCCATCCGGCTTTGCAGGCCCTCTATGACAGCCTGAACCCGGAGCAGCGCAAGTTCCTAGACCAGGCGCACCACCATGCGATGATGATGCATCATGGTGAACATGGAGGCATGCGCCCCGGCATGGACCAGCACTAGACTTCTGCCGCCTCCGGCGGATGCAGCATGATATCCAGGGAGAGGCTGCCGGCTTCGCGCAGCCTCTCCAGACTTTCCGGCCGAGGACTCAAGGCCGATGCGGCTCCCTTGCTGAAAAACTCGTGATCGATGGTGACCTGGCGCACGGTCAGATCGCGTATACGCCGCAAATCGCCCGATGACAGATTGGAACGGCACAACAGCGTGCGCATCTCGGCCAAGGCCGCCAGATCGCGATGCAATGAGCCGTTCAGCAAGATCCGCCGCAGCCGTGACATGATGTCGGGCGCCGCGGTGGGCAGGATCGGCTCTTCGTCGGGAGTCAGCTTGACCACCAGAAGCGTGCGGCAATCGGTCTCCAGCACCGCCGGCAGAATCGGCGGATTGGCCGACAGCCCGCCATCCCAATAGCGCCGCCCTTCGATCTCCACCGCATGGGTGAAGCGCGGCAGGCAGGTCGAGGCCATCAGCACGTCGAGGCTGATCTCATGTTCGCGGAAGATCCGCGGCTCGCCTGTCACCACGTCGGTGGCGGAAATGAATAAAGCGATCTCGCCGGATTGGCGCAGTTGCTCGAAATCCACCATGCCGTCCAGCACGTCGCGCAGCGGATTCAGGTTCAACGGATTGAACTGATAGGGCGAAAACAGCTGGGTCCAAAGATCGACATGCAGATCGGCGCCCGGCAGCCCCATGATCGGGCTTAGCAGCGATTTCTGCCCGACTTCGGTCCAGAACCGGTTGAGCGCCTGCCGCGCCCCGTCGCGGCCGCCTTGCAGCAGTCCATAGGCGGTAATAACCGCATTGACCGCGCCGGCCGAAGCACCGCTGAAGGCGCTGGGAAATACATCCTGCTCCTGCAGCAGGCGATCCAGCACGCCCCAGGTAAAAGCTCCATAGGCCCCGCCGCCTTGCAACGCCACCGCCAAAGGCGGACAGCCTTGCTGTTTGGCGCCTTTCAAGGAAGCGGCATAGGAACGCCAAAACATCAGCGATTACTCCTGGGCAATTCCATAATTTTCGTAAACGGTGTCCAATTTTCACCAATAAAACCACAGATCTGTAAAATTTTATTGATATTGTATTCTCATTAACTTCAGTCGTTGCTTGGACGACAACGATATTTAATGAAGTTATTGCACTGCAACATACTAGGTGACTGCTTCGAGAATTTCAAGTCCTCATTGCTCAAACCCCCATGCAGGAATTCCGCCCATTTTGCCGCCGCCCGCCGTTAAATGGGAGAATTGGGCGCGAAACTCGAATAGGTTTGTCGCCATGATTGGCCCCGTGCAAAACACCACGATCCCCCTCGAGCCGGCGCGGCAGCAGCTGTCGCCGGGCCAGCCGATCGCCACGCCGCCGCCGCAGCCGCCGGTGGCCGAACAGCCATTGCCGCCGACCGCGGACCCCAAGGACAAGTTCGCCGGCAAGGACGGCAAGCAGGACAATGACGACACCGAAGCCCGGCGGCACCAGCAGCAGCAGCAATTCGAGACCGCCCGCGCCCTGAACAACGCCTGGGCGCGCCTGACCGCCTTGCAGGCACTGGCCCGCGAGGCGCTCAGCGTCGGCAACGGCCCGCAGGCCAAGGAAGCCGCCATGGAAGCCGCCGCGGTGGCCGCCGGCATCCGCGAGGTGGCCAACACCCTGCCGGGCGTCTCGGTCGGCGTGGTGGATATTCCGGCCGCGATCGACAGCGCCCGCAGCGGCGTCGGCGCCGCCATGAGCGTGGTGGATCTGGCCGGCGAAATTCCGCATCACCCGGTCGAGGACCGCCAAGCCATCACCGGCGCCCGGCATCAGGTGATCGAGGCGATGGCCGGGGTCGAGGCGATAGCCGCGGAATTGCTGCCGATTCCGCCCTCTCTCCCCGACATCAAGGCCGGGAAGGTGAATGTTAAAGCTTGAGCATCAGCCTGCGGCGGATGATTTTGCCGCTGGACGTCCTGGGCAGATGATGCTCGAAGCGGACATCGGCGGGCGCCAGATTGGCGCCGAGATGCTCCACCGCATAGTGATAAAGCTCGTCTCTTAGACCGCACACCGGATCGAACCCCGGATTGAGGGCGATGAAGGCCACCAGATGCTGATGGCTTTGCAGATCGGGCGCCCCCACCACCCCGACTTCCGCCACCGCCGGATGGCTCATCAGCACCGCTTCGATCTCGAACGGGCCGACCTTGCGGCCGGCGACATTGACCACCTCGTCGGCACGCCCCAAGAACCAGTAATTGCCGTTCTCGTCGCGCCGCGCGATGTCGTGGGTCAGATGCCAGCCTTCGATGTCCTCCTGCGGCGCGCCTTGCTCGCCGCCGACCGACTTCCAGGGCGCCAGATCCTCGACCTTGAGCGCGATCTCGCCCACCACCTCGCCCTCATCGGGCAGAAATTCGAATTCGTCGCCCAGACGCTCGATCAGCTTGACGGTCAGACCATGCAGCGGCCGGCCCATGCTTCCGGCGCGCGGCTGCTCTTGCAACGGATGGCACAGCACCACGCCGCCGGTCTCGGTCTGCCACCAGCTGTCGCGGAAGGCGACGCCGAGCGCCCGCTGGCCCCAATCCACCGCGTCGGCGGACAGCGGCTCGCCGACGCTGGCGACCAGCCGCAATCTGCCACGCCGCGCCGAGCGGGCGACGGCGATCCCCGCCCCCATCAGGCTGCGGATGACGGTGGGAGTGGTGTACCACAGATCCACCGGCTCCTCTTCCAGCACGGTCAGGCAGCGGGTCGGAGTGACCGGGCTTTCATCCATCAAGGACGCGGCGCCGAGCGCCATCGGCACGATCAGCCCGAAGGTTGAATAAAGCCCCCAACCCGGTTCGCCGGTACACCACAACATGTCGCCGGCCTCGATGCCCATCAATTCGCGGCCGCTGGCCACCAGACGGGCCTCGAAGCGCTGATCGTGAAGGATGGCGCGCGGCCGCCCCGCCCCCCGCGACACCGGCGCGGTGGTGCCGCTGGTGAAATGCAGCAACCCGGCTTCGGCCGAAGGCTTGGGCGGTTTTGGACCATCCTCTTCGAGCATTTGGCGCAAGGCGCCGGACTGCAAGATGGAGCTGAGAAATCCCAGCTGTTCTCGGATCGGCTTTACCGCCTTGGCGAAGGCCTCGTCACTGACCAGCAGCAGCTTGGCCTCCGCCACCTGCAGGCGGGCCAGAAGGGGGTCGGGACCGAGATCGGAAAACAGCGGACAGAACACCCCTCCCAGCTTCCAGATGGCCAGCGCCGCCACCGCGGTTTCCGGCACCCGTCCGGTCATCACCGCCACCGGATCGCCAGCTTTCATGCCGATAGCGGCCAGATGGCCGGCCAGCCGGTCGGACAGCAAGGACAAATCGGCGAAAGTGAAATCGCGCTTGCGACCGTCGCGGCCGCGCCAGCGCAAGGCCAGACTATCGGCGCGGGCGGTGCCCAGATGGCGTTCGGCTAGATCCGCGAGACTCAAGGGGCCGCCTCTGCTGCGAAAAGGAGAGGGCGGCATTGTGATGCCCCCCCGCTGTCCTGGCAAGCCTGGGTGCATTGCAGCACATTTGCCATTATCGACGCCGCAGGTGTACTCTTGATGGATGCATCCTGATCTCGCGGCCAAATACGATCTACGCGTCCCTCGTTACACCTCTTATCCGACCGCGCCGCATTTCAGCCCGGCGGTAGGAGCCGAGCGTTATGGCCAATGGCTGGGGGAATTGGCGCCCGACACCAGATTGTCGCTCTATCTGCATATCGCCTATTGCGCCGAAATGTGCTGGTTCTGCGGCTGCAACACCAAGATCACCAAGCAATATGCGCCGATCGCCGACTATCTCGAGTGCCTGTGGCGCGAGATCGATCTGGTGGCGGAAAAACTGCCGGCGCGGATGGCCGCCAGCCATATCCATTTCGGCGGCGGCACCCCATCGATCCTGGCGCCCGAGGATTTCGTCGGTACGCTCGACAAACTGCGTCAGCGCTTCCTGCTGACCGAGGATGCCGAGGTGGCGGTCGAGCTCGACCCCCGCACCACCGACGAGGCCTATATCAAGGCCATGGCCAAAGGCGGGGTCAATCGCGCCTCGATCGGCGTCCAGGATTTCAATCCCGAGGTGCAGGAAGCGATCAACCGCATCCAGCCCTATGACGTCACCGCGCGGGTGATCAATTGGCTGCGCGACAATGGCATCGCCGAGATCAATATGGACCTGATCTACGGCCTGCCGCATCAGACCGTGGGCAGCCTGGCCGAGACCATCGGTTTGGCCGTCGAATTCGCGCCGCGCCGCATCGCGCTGTTCGGCTATGCCCATGTGCCCTGGATGAAGAAACACCAAAGGCTGATCCCCGACCAGGCGCTGCCCGGCATGGAAGAGCGCTGGCTGCAATATGAGAGCGCCGCGCGCCAGCTGATGGACGCCGGCTATGTCCAGGTGGGCCTCGATCATTTCGCCGCCGCCGACGATCCGATGGCGATCGCCCTGAAGGAAAAGCGCCTGCACCGCAATTTCCAGGGCTATACCACCGACGCCGCCGAGGTGCTGGTCGGCTTCGGCGCGTCCGGCATCGGTTCCTTGCCGCAAGGCTATATCGGCAACGAAACCATCATTCATCTCTACAAGGACATGATCCGCGAAGGCCGTCTGGCCACCACGCGGGGCATCGCGGTGGACCGCGATGATCTGCTGCGCCGCAGCCTGATCGAGCGGCTGATGTGCGATCTGGCGCTCGACCTCGACAAGCACTGCGCCGCTTGGCAAGAGGATCCCGCGCAATTCGACGACGATCTGGCGCGGCTGCGTCCGATGCAAGAGGATGGCCTGCTCGCCATCGAAGGGCGTAAAATCACCATGACCGAAGGCGGCCGCCCTCTGGTGCGCGCCGCCTGTGCCGCTTTCGACCGCTATCTGCATGAAGGCGAAATGCGGCATTCACGCGCGGTATAGCCAGCGCCGCGAAATCGGGAGGGGGCGTGGGCGAATTGGCAACAGCACGATCGGAACGCCGGAAACACTCCAGACGTCCGGGAAATGGCTTGGTCGCCGAGATCCGCGGCAGGCGATACGAAGTTCTCGACATTTCCTTCGGCGGCATGCGGCTGATCGGCAAATTCACCGTCGCCGGCGGGCTGGTCGATGCCGAGGTTCGACCCGCCAATGGCGGAGTGCCGATTGATGGCCCCAAGGCCGAACTGCGCGGCCGGGTGGAACGGGTCGATGGCGACCTGACCGCGGTACGCTTCAACAATGTGACCGACGCCCTGGCCAAACTGATCGCCCAACGCGAGGCCGAGCTAAAGCATTAGGCGCGCCGCGATGGCGTCCGCCACCTGGCGAGCGGCGTCCAGCGGCGCATGGCGCCAAATTCCGGCGTCGGCGCCGAGCGGCCGCGCATAGCCGCGTTCATAGAGCTGGGAGTGCAGCGCCCGGAATTTCGCATCGGTCAGGCTGGGCGGGGCGAAGATCAGCACCGGCCCGCCATTGGCGCAGGCCTCGGAGCACATGCTCATGCTGTCTCCCGTCACCACCACCCGATCGGCCAGCGCCAGCAGTCCGAGATAGGGATTATCGCCCTGCTCCCGCCATGCATGAAACAATCCGGCATGCGGCAGCGCGTCGCGCAATAACCGCTCATTGGCGCCGCCGGTGCGGCGGCTGGTGACGACCATGAGTGTGCCGGGAACCGTCCTCAGACCCTCGGCCAGAAGCTTGATTTCATCGGCACCGAAAGGAGTGCCGGCGGCGGGACCGCCGACCGCCAACAAGGTCCAGGGACGCGGCAGATCGGGAAAGCGGCTGCGCCATCGCTCGGCTTCGGCAACCAGTCGCTCCGGTGAAGCGCGGTGGCAGGCCCCCAAGGTGTGGATCACGTTCGGCGCATCCGGCAGATCGTCATGCAAGGGCGCTGCGATCAGATCGAAGCTCTGGCGTCCCGGCCAGCCGGGATCCATCATTTGCACCAGCTTGGCGCCGAAGCGGCGCTTGAACCACCGCGCCAAAGGGGCGGTGCGGCGGCCGGCGGCGATCACCAGACCGGGTGGCGGCATTTGCTCGATGGATTTGCGCGACCAGTCGGCCAGACCGCGGCGCGAGGTGGCGCGCAGCGCATTGTGCAGCCTGCCGAACGGAGTGTAGCGGATCGGTTTCTCGGTGAATGGCTGTCCCAGCGCTTCCGCCACCCCCAGCGCCTGCGCCACATTGCCGGCGCGGTCATCGGTCAGAACCCATATCTCCATCGGGCAGAAATGCGAGAACGCCCTTTCCCTGTCAAGCGCATCGCGCTATACCCCGTCGCCAGATCGAATTCGATGGAGCATGCGCTGATGCAACTGGTTTCCCGTACCGCCGAACAGAAACAGGCCGGCCTGACCACGGCCCGCATTCTCCTGGAAATCGGCGCGGTGAATTTCCGCCCCAGCGAGCCCTATATCCTGACCTCCGGCTGGGCCAGCCCGGTCTATATCGATATGCG
>Ga0213872_10001314_pt1 | contig 16478 bp, 15 predicted proteins | sample VelepicomBERX_R2_FD_160071 | JGI IMG/M metagenome (GOLD analysis project Ga0213872, IMG submission 160071) | Rhizosphere microbial communities from Vellozia epidendroides in rupestrian grasslands, the National Park of Serra do Cipo, Brazil - RX_R2 | ecosystem: Host-associated > Plants > Roots >...
GCTGCCGTGCTCGAACATCACCCGCTGGTTGGGCTGTACGCGGTAGAGTCCCCCTTCGAACTGGCTGGTTACCGTGATGTAGGGCGCGTTGGCACCGTGGTTGTCGACACAGGTGTCGCCCTTCTGGTTGGTGCGGACCTTGAGATCCGCCTGACCTGGTCCGGAGACGAGGATGCGAAGGTCGGGCGTGAGGAGCACGTCGGAGTACTTGCCCGGCTTGTAGCTGGCCTCGATGGCTCCGCGGTCCAGGGCGATCATCAGGGCGGAATCGGCGGCTGGATCGGTTGCATTGAGCGAGGAGTCCCTCGAAAGGTGGACCTCAGTCGAGGCGCAGAGACGCAGCTCGCCGCCGCGCGCGAGCTGGACGTGGGCCGTCGAGTCGCCGGCGCGTACAGTCCCGTCGTTTCCGATGCTGGCTTTGCCATTAGCTACGGCGAGCGATCCAGAGACGGAGACACCTTCAACGGGAACATACGCGATGGGCTGTTGCTGGGCCAAAGCGGATGTTCCAAAGATCGAGCCGGCGAGGATGAGTGGCGTGCGGAAACCCACCTAGTTACAACTCCAGGAAGTTTTTCATAAGGCGCTTGCCGTCACTGGTGAGGACGCTCTCCGGGTGGAACTGCACCCCCTCCACCGGGTACTCGCGGTGGCGCAGGCCCATGATGGTGCCGTCTGTGGTGCGGGCGGAGATCTCGAGCTCGGAGGGCAGATTTCTCTCCGAGACGATGAGGGAGTGGTACCGGGTGCAGGTCATCGGATTCGAGAGGCTGGTGAAGATAGTCTTACCGTCATGTTCGACTTCGCTGGTCTTACCGTGCATGAGCTTCGGGGCGCGGATGACGTCTCCGCCGAAGGCGGCCCCGATGGCCTGGTGGCCCAGACACACCCCTAAGATCGGCACCTTGCCCGCCATGCGCTGGATCAACTCGATGCTGATGCCGGCTTCCTGCGGCGTGCAGGGGCCCGGCGAGAGCAGGATGCGCTTCGGTGCGAGGGCCTCGACCTCGTCGACGGTGAGGTCATCGTTGCGGCGGATGGTCATCTCGGCACCCAGTTCTCCCATGTACTGGACGAGGTTATAGGTGAAGGAGTCGTAGTTGTCTAGAACGAAGATCATGGAACGAAGATCATGGGACGAAAATCATGGGGCTATAGTCCAGTGTAACGCTGCGCTGGGCGGTGCTATGCTGTTTGCAAGACCGGGAGGTTCGTAGTATGAAGCTCTCTGCTCTTCTGCTCCGGAGTGTGTCTTTGGGCGTGGCTGCCCTCGCCTGCTCTGCCCAAACGTCTCCTTCTTCGTCCCAATTGCAAGGCATACTGGACCGGACGACCCAGGCCAACTGTCCGGTGGTGCTGGCCAGCGCGTGGCTGGCTCCGCGGCTGCAACTCCTCAAGTCGGGCGATGCGTCCGGCGGAAACGGTCTCGATCTTGAGTTCCGTAACGCGAGCGGGAAGGAGATCCGTTCAATCGAATTGTCCGCGACAATCCTGGTGAAAAAGAGCATCTACGACCTCGGCTACCTGCCCCCTGTGCATCTGCACCTGACGGCCTACGGGACGCAGAACATCGATTCGGCGTTCGCTGAGCTTCGGCGGCTGTCGCTGCCGGAGGAGATGCATCCGGCGCTGGTGGACGGCGTACGGCTGGAGCAGGTGACCTTCGAGGACGGCTCGGTGTGGAGTCCTGAGAACGACCAGTTCTGCGGGCTCAAGCCGGACCCAATGCGCAGCATCGCCCGCTGAGCCGCCTTGCCGAGGTGGTTCCGATTCGGGACCGCATACCTACCCCTCCCCCCCGGTATAGATGTTGTAATCCATTCATTCTTATCGAGTTAATCTGAACCTTGACTGTAATCCATTCATTCGGGATGGGTTAGGGGCGCTTTCCTTTGCAATCAATTACTTAGCTGGCCCTCCTGCCCCTGAAAATAACAAAGCCCAGCTGTTCACAGCCGGGCTTCTGGTATTCCCTAATTCTTATTTTAGCTGGTTCGGCGAAATTCTCGGCCACGGAGAGGCAGGGAACAGGGATCAGAGTTCGAGCCAAGGCCCTCGGTAACTCCCAAGTCTGAACCTCCACCGACCGTGGTATGCTTCCCCATCCCCTGACCATCTCACCTGAGGAACGGCTATGTCGGCCAGTGAGCCCGCGGTTCGCGAGAGTGCACCGGAATCCATTGGCAGCACGGCGATGCGGAAGGCGACCTGGCGGTTGATTCCGCTGATTGCGCTCGGCTACGGCACGGCCTACATGGACCGCGTGAACATCAGTTTCGCGGCCCTGCAGATGAATCGCGACCTGCGCTTCACCGCAACGACGTATGGCTTGGGCGCCGGCCTGTTTTTCCTCAGCTACGCTGCATGCGAGGTGCCCTCGAACCTGCTGCTGTGCCGTTTCGGGGCGCGGCGGTGGCTGTCGCGCATCATGATCACCTGGGGCGTGCTGGCGATTGCGATGATGTTCGTAAGGACGCCGGTTCAGTTTTATGTGCTTCGCTTTCTGTTGGGAATGGCCGAGGCTGGGTTTTTTCCTGGTGTCGTCTTTTACCTCATGCAGTGGTTTCCGCCGGAGATGCGCGCCCGTGCGGTGAGCCGGTTTTACATTGCGCTGCCACTCAGTTCGGTGGTCATGGGCGCGCTGGCCGGAGCGCTGCTAAATCTCAACGGGCGGCTCGGGCTGGCAGGATGGCAGTGGCTGTTTCTCGTGGAGGGAGTGCCGGCAGTCCTGCTGAGCGTGGCTTTCTGGGTGTTGCTGCCGGATGGTCCGGCAGACGCGAAGTGGCTGACAGGCGATGAGCGTGCATGGGTGCTGGAGCAGATTCGGGTGGATGCGTGCTCGGGCGGGCATACGGATGACGTGTGGCGCGCGCTACGCGATTCTCGGGTGTTGCAGGTCGGTCTGATTTTCCTATTCATGCTGGGATCGAACTATGCCTACACGTTTTCGGCACCGGCGATCCTGGTCCGGCTGACGGGGTGGGACGCGACGAGAGTTGGGTTTCTGATCTCTGTGATGAGTGTGCTGGCTGCGGGCGGGATGGTGCTTAATGCGCTGCACTCGGACCGTAAGCGCGAGCGGTACTGGCATGTCGCGGTCCCGTTCCTGATCATGGCGGTTGGTTACGCGATCGGCGGATTGTCGGTGGCGGCGTGGGTGGCGGTTCCCGCATTTGCGGCGGTGGTGATTGCGTTTTCATCACTGCAGGGGCCTCTCCTGTCGATTCCTCCGACGTTCCTAAAGGGCAGGACAATGGCGGCGGGGATTGCGGCGATGAACATGATCGGCATACTCGGCGGGTTCATCGGACCGTACTGGATGGGAATCGCGAAAGACATGACGGGCGATTATCAACACGGGCTGCTGACACTGACGGTTCCCGCGCTGGCCGCGGCTGGGATTGTGCTCTGGATGCGAAGGGCGGTGGTACGGGAGGGGGGTGCGCTTTGACTATGTTGTCTCGAATTGTGCGGTGGGGCTGAACCGTGAGGCACCGCTGCGCCGTAGTCCTTAAAGTCAATTATTCTTCGATTCTCTTCAGCAGCGCAGATTTCACATTAGCGAAATCTCCATAAGCGGCCAAGGTGAAGTCAGTGCTTTCCTGTAATGCGCCACTCTCCGCTAAACACTGAATCATCGCTGGGAGGGTAAACACCTTAATGAGCAACTGGTCTTTCGCATTTGTAAGAATTTGCTTCAATGGCCATCGCATTTTGATCTGCGGCCTCTTAATCCAGGTTTCAAATTCGTGGGTGATCTCGTAGGCAAACAAATCTGCAGCCTGCAATGGCAGTACAGCCTGGGGCCGCGCGCACGAATAAGTGCCCATCCATTGACCCCAAACTGCTTCTGCTTTGATCACCCGCCAAAGCTGCTCGACACGCCCAAAAGGTGTCGCACCAAAGTCCTCTTGATGGGCATACACCATCGCGACCTGTTCTAAGACAACCGGAACATCTTTTGGAATGGCAGCGAGAGACAACCCCTTCGTCACTTCCTGCAGTGCTATGTAGTACGGATCTCGGAGTGCCCTCTGGTGCTCTGGCCGCAGCATGCTGAAATGCTCAGTTGAAACCACGCATCCCACGGGTCGAGCTTCGGTTTTGAGAATGGCGTCGACGAGTTGTGCCATAAATGCTCGTCGCTTGGATTCGTCCCATCCCCGATATCGGCCTAGACCGGGAACCACCACGAATTCCCTCATATGGAAAGGCTCACCCTGGATAAATTCGTCCAAAGCCGCTTGCCAATGGGGTTTGAATACTTTCTCCCAGTTTTCCGCGGGCGCCACAAGACCACCGATACCGACAAATCCACATGCTGGATCGGCTGAATGTCCGGACTCGTCCGCGTAGCTGATTAGCACGGGTGCCTACCGTTGAGGACTAACTCTAGCCCCTTGCCCGCTCGATGGCTCTCACCACCGCCCGCGCCTTGCTGACGCTCTCCTGGTATTTCCTTCAAGGAATCAGATAAGCGCTTGGGATTTTCTCATCGAACGTCGCCAGAACAGATTTATTTGCCTTTGCAAGTTCTGCTAAATGGGCGTCAGTCGTTTGCGTGGGTGATCTAACCCAGGTGGGAAGACGTGAGATGTCGTGGTCGTCAGCAATAAATGCAAGGCGCAAGGATGGGTCTTTTTTCATCTCCAATAACAACAATCTTGCCATTGCCAAGGTGAAACCATAAGCCGGTACCTGACTTAGAATCCTCACAAATCCAAGTTCCGTAATCGAACAAGTGGCCAGCTGAGGAGAGTTCTCAGCTCGGAGCCAGACGATTATACGTTTGTGAAACTCGTGATGAATGTGCCCGAGGGCGACAAGTGCGTTCACGTCGAGCAGGTATTTCATGGAAAGTTCGACAAGAGCGCCGTTACTTCCTTGCTGGTCAGGACAGGAGCATCAGGCCCGGCACTGAGAACCGGGAATCCACTAGCAGGATCCTTTATGATTCTTCCCTTTTTGTGCCGTTTCTTTCGTGGTGTCAGAACAATGCGTCCCGCCTCGACTTCAACATCGAGCGGATCGCCCGGTTCGATACCAAGCCGACGACGAAGAGGACTGGGAAGCACAATCTGACCCTTCGTTGAAATCCTGGTTTGCATGGTAAGACGATCTTACCTCCAAGGCTCAATCCTAGCAATCTTTACTGCATAGCTTGATCATGAGCGAGCTTCGTTCAACGCAAAGGGTCAGCAAGCTCCTCTTGCCCGCTCGATGGCGCGCACAACGGCGCGGGCCTTGTTGACGCTTTCCTGGTACTCGCTCTCGGGAATCGAGTCGGCGACGATGCCGCCGCCGGCCTGGAGATATCCCTGCTTGCCTTGCATGAGCAGGGTGCGGATGGCGATGCAGGAGGTGAGATTGCCGGAGAAGTCGGCGTAGAGAACGCTGCCTCCGTAGATGCCGCGACGGGTGGACTCGAGCTCTTCGATGATTTCCATGGCGCGGATCTTGGGAGCTCCGCTGAGGGTGCCGGCGGGGAAGCAGGCGCGGAAGGCGTCGACGGGAGTGAGATCGGGGTGCAGGCGCCCTTCGATCGAGCTGACCAGGTGCATGACGTGCGAGTAGCGCTCGACGAACATGAGGTCCTTGACGCGCACCGAGCCGTATTCGCTGACGCGACCGACGTCGTTGCGTCCGAGGTCGACGAGCATGACGTGCTCGGCGCGCTCCTTTTCGTCGTCGCGGAGTTCGGCTTCTAGGCGCAGGTCTTCTTCCTCGCTCGGCGCGCGCTGGCGGGTACCGGCGATGGGGCGGTATTCGACGCGGCTACCCTGAACGCGGACAAGCATCTCGGGTGAACTGCCCACGATGTGGGTGGGCTCGGCTTTACGGCGACCTGCCCCGAAACCGGGCGCGCCCAGTTGGAGGCGCAGGAAGTACATGTAGGGCGAGGGGTTGACGATGCGCAGAGCGCGGTAGACGGAGAAGGGGTCGACTTCGGGGCGGACATCGAAGCGCTGAGATATGACGACCTGAAAGACATCTCCGGCGGCGATGTATTCCTTAGAGCGCTCGACAGCGGCGAGGAAGTCTTTCTTCTTCGTTTTGTGCTCGATCTTGAGCTTTCCGGAGACGCGGCGGTGCCGGATGAGTGGCAGCGGGCGCGCCAGGCGCTTTTCGAGGCGGTTGAGGCGGCGGAGGGCGTCGTCGTAGGCAGCCTGGGGCTTCTGGCGGCGCACGTCCGCAGTGACGATGAGGAGGATTTCCTTTTTGACGTGATCAAAAGCGAGCACCTCGTCGAAGAACATGAGGCAGGCGTCGGGCATGCCGAGGTCGTCGATGGTGTCCACGGGCAGGCGTTCGATCTGGCGGACGACGTCGTAGGCGAAGAAGCCGACGGCTCCGGCGGTGAAGGGCGGCAGACCGGGGACGCGGGCTGGGTTGTGGCCTTCGAGCGCTTCTTTCCAAAAAGCGAAGATGTCGCCGTCGACCCGGCGGGTGCGGGCCCCTTCGGTGATCTCAATGGAGCGTCCGCGGGAGACCAGCTTGCGGTAGGGTCGAATGCCGATGAAGGTGTAGCGGCCGAGATTTTCGCCGCCTTCGACCGATTCGAGCATGAAGCATTCCGGCTCGTCGGCTGCGAGGCGCAGGAAGGCCGTGACAGGGGTCTCGAGGTCGGCTGTAAGGGTGCGGTAGAGCGGCACCAGGGTGTGGCCGCGGGCGAGACGCAGGAACTCAGAGCGAGTGGGAATGCTGATATGTCCGGATGGCATCGGTCACGATCATGGTAAATGGACTGGCCGGCCGAGGGGGACTAGCCGTCCAGGCGTTCGCGCTTCGCGCCGTTCATCACGGCACGCGGAACTGGACCAAAACGGGAATTTGTGCTCAGCGATGACACATTTGGACCATCGAAGGTAACTCCTTCGTATGCATGGGAGCCTTGCCGGTCGTCAAATTTGAGGCCTATACTCGGTTGGTTTGGGCAGAAGACCATTTTGCCCAAGGTGGTGGGCCGGCTGAGTCGAGCGGGGCGGCCCTGAAAAGTAGGGTACGAGTTAAGTGGGTGCGCATCCGTTAGATATTGAGGGACCGTCGGAAGCGTACCTGAACGGTAATGAATTAGCTGCCGGGATTGAAGAAAGATTCATCCCGGCCGGGCAAGATCGGTCCCAAGGAGTAAAGGAATCTTATGGCAACCATCTCTCTCGAGCAGGAAATCAATCCGTGGGAAGCGCAGGCTGCTCGATTCGATTATGCAGCACAGAAACTGAATCTCGATGAAGGGCTCTGGAGGGTGCTGCGTTACCCTTCGCGCGAAATTATCGTTCACTTTCCGGTGTCGATGGACGACGGCCGGATTGAGATGTTCACCGGCTTCCGCGTTCAGCACTCGGTAGCGCGCGGGCCGGGAAAAGGAGGCATTCGCTACGCGCCTGACGTTTCTCTCGATGAGGTGCGCGCGCTGGCCAGCTGGATGACGTGGAAGTGCGCGGTAGTGAATATACCCTTCGGCGGCGCGAAGGGCGGGGTCATCTGCGATCCGAAGAAGATGTCGATGGGTGAACTGGAGCGCATGACGCGTCGGTACACCGCCGAGATTATCGAATTCATCGGGCCGGAGAAGGATGTTCCTGCGCCGGACGTGAACACGAACGAGCAGGTGATGGCCTGGATCATGGACACCTACTCGATGCACATGCGTCAGACGGTGACCAGCGTGGTGACCGGCAAGCCGATCAATATCGGCGGGTCACGCGGGCGTCGGGAGGCGACGGGTCGCGGGGTGAGCGTGGTCTGCGACGAGGCGCTGAAGTATCTGAACATGCGCCGCGACGGCTGCCGGGTGATTGTGCAGGGCTTCGGCAACGTCGGATCGCACGCCGCCAGGCTGATGCAGGAGAAGGGGTACAAGATCATCGGCGTTGCCGAATACGAGGGCGGCCTGTTCAATCCGAACGGGATCGACGTTTGCGCGTTGATCGACTACCGGCAGCGGAATGGCTCGGTTCTCGGCTTCAAGGGTGCAGAACTCTACGATCCCATTGATCTGCTCACCGCCGATTGCGAGATTCTGATTCCGGCGGCGACGGAGAACGTGATTACCAGCCGGAATGCGGAGCGGATCCGGGCGCGGATTGTCTGCGAAGGCGCGAACGGGCCGACGACGGCGGTTGCGGACGAGATCCTGGCAGACAAGCGCGTGTTCGTCATTCCGGACATCCTGGCCAATGCCGGCGGCGTAACGGCGTCGTACTTCGAATGGGTGCAGGACCGGCAGGGGTACTTCTGGAAGGAGTCGGTTATCAATGATCAGCTCGATAGCATCCTGACCGACAGCTTCGACGATGTGGTCCGGTACTCGGAGGCACACAATGTGAACAACCGGATCGCGGCCTACATGCTGGCCATCGACCGGGTAGCGTTCACGATCAAGCAGCGCGGCATCTACGCGTAACAGGATGGGGAGGACCGTCCAGGTTCTCCCCGCTTCATAAAAGCACACTCTTATGTCACACTAGTAGTGTGACTACGCAGCGCGCCCATGTTCTGTTGCCTGACGATCTTATCGCCGAGATAGACCTTCAGGTTGGTCCCCGCCGCCGAAGCGCATTTCTGGTCGAGGTTGCTCGCGCCGAACTGCGCCGGCGCAGGCTGCTCAACTTTCTTGAGAGCAAGGATCCAGCGTGGAAGACTGAAGACCATCCGGAGATAGGAGAGAACTCCGCCGAATGGGTCAAGGGGCTTCGAGCGGCGAGCGACGCGCGTATGCCATCTGAATCTCGACTTGAGAGAGGTTCGGTGCGGCGGACCCGGAAGGTCAGAAAGAAAGCCGGGTGAACATTCTTCTTGACACCAGTGTCCTCATCGACTTGCTGCGAGGCCGCAGCCATCGGCGTGAATTTATTCGAGAGCTTCTTCTGAGCGGACACACATTTGCGATCAGCGCACTGAATATGGCGGAAGTCTATGCCGGTATGCGTCCAAACGAAGAGCGGCAAACGGAAAATTTCCTTTCCGGATTTGAGTGCTTTCCTGTAACTGCGGCAATTGCCAGACATGGCGGGTTGATAAAAAGCGAGTGGGCGCGAAAAGGCATCACGCTGCATCTCGCCGATACAATTATTGCAGCTACCGCGATCCAGGAGAGCCTCGTGCTATTGACCGACAATGGAAAAGACTTTCCCATGCCAGAAGTTACTATGCTCTGACCCGTGCGCAATGCCTTTGACAACACCGCCCTCTGCTGGTGGTGCATAATGACGGTATAAGCCGAGATTCTTCTCCGAGTCTTCGGAGCCGCCGAGCAAAATCGTGAACCTGCCGAACTCCATCACGATGACCCGCATCCTGGCGGTGCCTGTGCTCATCTGGATGCTCTCGCCGCATTTTCCTCACGGCGGGTGGCACGGCGAGCAGGAGATGGTCGCGTCACTGTTCTTCATTTTGGTCTCGATCACCGACGGGGTGGACGGCTATCTGGCGCGCAAGTGGGGCCAGATCACGACCATGGGCACCCTGCTCGATCCGCTGGCTGACAAGCTGCTGATTACGGCAGCCTACATTGCGCTGGTGCAGTACAACCCGCACGTGGTGAAGCCGTGGATGGCGGTGCTGGTGATCGGGCGGGAGTTCCTGGTCAGCGGTCTCAGGTCGATCGCATCGGCTGAAGGATTCACGATCGAGGCGAGCGATCTGGGCAAGCTGAAAACGGTGATCCAGATTGTGTCGGTGGTTGCGGCGATCCTCGCGCACGGCTGGTACGAGTGGCACTTCGGCTGGTTCATCATGCCGGTGGACCTGATCGCCGTGGTCGGCATCTACTGGATGGCCGCGGTTTCGACGATCTCCGCGGTTGACTACTTCGTGGCGTTCTGGCGCAAGATCGAGCATGCCTCAGTGGGACGGCGCGCGCGAGAGAACAGTTTTGTGTTGAGCCGCCGAAAGAAGGACATGCCGGCAGCGAACAAGGTCTGAACCTGCCTATCTCCTCTCTGATAACTGAATCGTCCCAGCCTCGAGTGTGTTTCCGACTGCGAGCAGGGTGAACTGCATGTCGCCGGGAATCTGGGCGGCGAGCGGTTTTTCCAGCAGAATAAGGCGGGGTGAGGCTACGACGAAGTTCTGGAGAGGCTCGGGGTTGGCGTAGCGTCGCGCCTGACTGAGGGTGTCGGGATAATGCGCAAGATAGACCTGCTGCAGCGGACGGCGGACGGCCAAGAGCAGAGCGGGCAGCTGCGTGATGGTGTCCTCCTGCCAGAGGAGGATAGGGCCGGACAAGTCGGAGGCTTGCGGCGAGCGAAGAGCGGCGAGCAGGAGGGTCTGGGCTTCGCGGTCGGCGTGCAGGACTGTTCCAGCGGCACTGCGTGTGGTGGTCAGGCTCTGGCGAAGAGATCTTGTCAAAGCTGAGGATGCGGCCACTGCGGCAAGAGCGGCGATAGTGGCTGCCAAAAGAAATCTGCGGCTACGCTCTGCGAGATGCGCGGTGAGCCAGTCTCCTGTGAGCAGAGCGAGTGCGGGATAGGCCGGGAAGATGTACTTTGGGCTGCGCGTGGCCACCGCGGAAAAAAACACAAGCACGACGATGGCGAAGACGAGATATTCGCGCAGTTCGCGACGGCGGGTCTGCCGCCCGAGCGCAAATGGAAAAAGTAGCAACCACGGTGACGTATAAGCGAGAAGGACTTTTCCGTAATACCACCACGGCGTGGTGTGGCCTTCCATCTGCGTGGTGGCGCGAGTGATGACGTGGAGGCCGAGATATTCGCGCACAACATCGGCGCCGAAAGTGTGCAGCATGTAGAGATGCCACGGCAGGATGAGCAGCGCGAAGATGGCGAATCCGCGCCAGAAGGCCCGTCCGAGTTGTCGCGAGCCCGGATTCCAAATCACGAGAACAACGAGCGTAAGGGGCAGAGTGACGGCGGCTGCTCCCTTGGTCATCACCGCGATCGCGAAGCCTGTCCAGAACAGGTACCAGCCTCGTTGCTCGCCATTGCTGAGTTGGGCGAGGCCCCACAGGGCAATCAGGCAGCCCATCGTGAGCAGCGCATCGAGCTCGCCCATGCGGGCGACACGCAGAAACCCGAAGGTGGTGAGCAATATCAGCGTCGAGATCCAGGCGGCGAGCAGGCCGCGAAGACGCAGAGCAACGGCGTGAATCAACGCGACGATTCCAATGCTCGCCAGCGCGGAACCGAACCGCGCCCAGAACTCGTTCACGCCGAACAGGCGATAGAAGACCGCGGTGATCCAAAGGGCGAACGGAGGCTTTTCGAACCAGGGCTGAAAATGCCAGTGGGGAACAAGCCAGCTGCGTCCCAGAAACTCGCGAGAGACCTCGGCGTAGATACCCTCGTCCCAGTCGGCGAGTACCTTGTGTCCCAGCAGAGGAAGGAGCACCGCAGCAGAAAGCAGGGCTGCTAAAAATATCGAAGCGCGTGTCTGAAATTGGGACACCGGCGTCGGAGGGAGGGGCGCGAGCGCGTGCCGCGAAGACTCACGCATCGCCTGGAACGAGTTGATCACACTGCACTTGATGTTACGGCACGGGAACGGGCCGCGTCATTTGGCCGTCACCGGGTGAGCGGCTTTCTTCCAAAAAATTGCTGAGTCTTTTTACACCCCAATGTGCGTCTTTACCAGTGTGAGGTTCGCGCGGGCGGCTCTTCGCTGAGATACCCCGGTACGATCCTCCAAATAGAAAGCCCCGGTGGTTCGTGGGTCCGCCGGGGTTTTCCTTCGAGCCTCGCCGCAGATTGCGGCCCCGCAGTTACGCTGAAGCGGCGTGAGTGTGCGGGTGTGCCGCACGGGTTAACTGGTGGACGAAGTGGTAAGGAGGCCAAGGTCCCGAAAGCTGCATCTGGCAATCCTTCATCAGTTGGCTGGCGCTCGTGTATTTGTTCTGGTAGCGTTCCACGCACTTGTGGTCGATGAGATGGGCGATGTCGAGCAGCATCTTGCCCGCATCGGTTCGCTTGCAGGAGATTTCCTCGGCCAACGGTGAGAACATCCGGTGCATCTGAACCGAAACGGCGCGGGCCTTGGTCTGGCGTTCGCGCTGCAGGGCAGCGCTCTCGCGGAGATTGGACAGATACTCGCGTCCAGCCCTGCTCTCCTCGGGCGGAATGAAGCGGCGTATCTGGTCGCGGCAACAGTCGTCGAGGGTAACTTTAAGGTGCATTTCGGCTTTGCCGCGCAGCCGCTCGATGTTGGTAATGAATTGCCGCTGGTTGGAACGGATGGACCGGCGGAGGGAGTCGTCGTCGGAGAAGACGGTGCCGAAGCGAAAGGGCAGGACAGTTGCGGTCCTGAAGCAGTCGGAGATCACGCGGGCGTGATCCATGGCTGCTCTCTGGTTCAGGTTCTCTGCGGGGGAATGTTCGCTGACGATGACGGCGAGTTCACTGGCGGGGTAAAGGAAGACCTGGTTGCCCTGAATTCCGGAAACTGCTTCCAGTGGAATTGGCTTGCGGTGACGGATCAGTTCAGGGAAGGCTTGTTTCTCTGTGATGCAATAGGCATACCATGCCATAGAGAGTCGCTCCACGCGGGCTTTATGTGAGTTGGAACATCTGCACTTCGAGGATTGACTGCGAATTTCCTACTGTTTACGAATCGTTTGGGCGGCAAACAATCTATCCAAAACTGCGGGTATCGTATTCCTGCTAAATAACGACTGGCAACAGTCGTTTCGTTTTCCACAGCGAAGTTAGCGGTGGAAATGCAAATAGATTTTGCAATACAGAAACCGTATTTCACGGCGTAGAAAATCGACCTGGAATGCCAGCACGAGATGGAGCGGGGAGGGCGGTTTTAATGGGACAGCCGGGCGACCAGGATGCCCGTCATAACGATAACTGCCAGGAGCAGGATGCCCAGGCCAGCGGCGGAGAGGCGGGCGAGTTTGCCGAGCCGGTCGAGTTCTCGGGCGATATCCGCCTGGGAGGCAGCGAACTTATCGGATGCCTGCTGGAGGCCGGTGAGCTGGTCTTCGAGACGCTTTAGCTGATCGGACTGCTGATCAAGCGCGGTGGTCACGGTGGTGAGATCGCGCTGGATGGATTGCTGGAGTTTCGCGATGGAGTCGGCCATTGACCCGGCAACAGCCTTACGGATATCGCTCGATACGCCGGCGCTCTGAAGCGGGCCGACGGCAAACTCGAGCATAGGCACAAGGCGGGCAAGGTGAGGCAGAAACGGGCGGAACTGAAGCAGGAGCTTCCATATGGATTTTTCCCGGGGTTCCGCGGGGTCTGAGCGAGTCTTGCCCTTGTCGGAGCCCAGATCCCTGGGGCGATCGACATTGGGAAAGCGCTCGAGCGGTTCGGGGGGTGCAGTTGGCTTTTGGTCGGGCATGCGGCTGGGACCATGATAGAGCAGAGTCGCCGGTCCCAGTTTCTCACCGCAATGGACTCGGGCGATGATTCACCGCGAAGACGTAAAGACGCAAAGGGTGACGTCAGGCAGGCTGGGGATTGGGAGCCATAAAGCATGTGGAATCAACATCCAGATGACTGCTAACGACGAAGTTGTCCCTGAGCTTCTGAAAGAGCTTGCTGATAACCCGCGGGTGACGGTGCGGCGCGCGGGCACGCCGCTGCAGGATGGCAGATGTGTCGTCTACTGGATGCAGAGGGCGCAGAGGGGCTTGGATAATCCCGCGGTCGATCTGGCGACCAGGATTGGGAACGAGCTTGATCTGCCGGTTGTGGCGTTCTTCTCCGTGATATCGAACTATCCTCATGCGAACCTCAGGCACTACGCGTTTCTGAACCAAGGGCTCAAGGATATCGAGGAGGACCTGGCGGACCGGAATGTAAGCTTCGTGGTGCGGCGGCCTCCAAGCAATTCTCTGGAAAAGCTGCTGGCGGAAGTGGGCGCGGCGATGGTGATCGGGGATGAGAATCCCTGCCGGGAGCCGGAACGTTGGCGGACGGTGCTGGCCAAGCGGCTGGATCTGCCCTTCTGGACGGTCGATGCAGATGTAGTGGTGCCCTCGGCGCTCTTTCCAAAGCACCAGTACATGCTGCACATCATGCGTCCGAAGCTGCTGGCTGAGATTCCGAAGTATCTGGTCGCAACGCCGCCCATCAAGGCGCAGAGAACATGGGAGCGGCCGCAAGGCTTCGAGAGCTTTCAGGTAACCGACGATGTTACAAAGGGCTGGACGAGCCTTGACCGGTCCGTGCAGCCAGTGGATTCGTTCACAGGCGGGACGCGTGCGGCGCTGAAGCGGCTCAAGGATTTTGCTGCCCGTGGGCTGTCCGGCTATGCCCAGCAGCGGAACCATCCTGAGATCGACGGCACCAGCAGGATGTCGCCCTATCTGCACTTCGGGCATATCAGCCCGGTGACGGTTGCGCTGGCGTGCGAGGAGGCGGTGCGCGAGGGATTGGCGACGGCCGCAGCTCGCGATGCCTACTACAACGAGCTGGTCGGGTGGCGGGAGCTGTCGGTGAATTTTGTGAGATACGTGCCGAATTATGACTCGATCGAGTGCGCTCCCGACTGGGCGCAGAATACGCTGCGCGAGCACGCCGGCGACAAGCGCGATCCCGAATATACATTGGAGCAAATGGAGCGTGCGGAGACTCACGACGAGCTGTGGAACGCGGCGCAGACGCAGATGCTCAAGACGGGATGGATGCACAACTACCTGCGCATGTACTGGGCGAAGAAGATTCTTGAATGGGCTCCGAACCCGGCGCTGGCATGGGAGTGGGCGGTGATCCTGAATGACAAGTATGAGCTCGACGGGCGCGATCCAAACGGCTACAGCGGGATTGCATGGGCGCTCGGCGGCGTGCACGACCGCCCATGGTTCGACCGGCCGATTTTTGGCACGGTGCGATCCATGTCGGTGGCGTCGACAGGGAAGAAATTTGATTCAAAGAGGTATATCGAGCACGTGATGGGCGGCTGATTCATTGCTCAACCCCTCGATACGCGCATTGTTTGGCCCAGTCGGATTTTCCCAAGCAGGTCACCGGCGGAGTCAGGGTCGAGGTAGAGAGTAGCGCGTGGATGCCGTCGCAGCGCGGTGGCAGGACACGCGGATCCGATAGGATCGTTTACCGCCCGGCGGACCACTTCTCTTTTGCTGAGTCCGGGAACAGTACAGAAGATTGCACCAGCGTCGAGCAGGGCAGGAAGCGTGATGGTGATCGCATGGGTCGGCACCTCATGCAGCGTGGAGAAATACCGGTCATCGACCTGCTGCTGGCGGCATTGTGAGTCGAGCCCGACGATCTTCGTGATCAGCGGATCGCGGAAGTCGGCGGGCGGATCGTTGAAGGCGAGATGCCCGTTGGTTCCGATGCCGCAGCAGACGATGTCGATCGGTGCCGTGCGCAGCTTCGCAGCATAGATGCTGGCGGCGTGAGCGGGATCGTCACCGGAATCGTCTTTGGGCTCGATCAGATGCACTGCCGCGAAGTTGAGGTGGTCGAAAATTGCACGACTCAGCCACAATCCGAAGCGTTGCGGCGCATCGGCAGGCAGGCCGAGGTACTCGTCCATGTGGAATGCCGTGACTCGCGACCAGTCGACGGCCTTCCCTTCACGAAGCGCGGCGAGCATGTCGCTTTGGCTGGGCGCTGCGGCAAAGATCATGCGCGCGCCCGGCTGCTTCTGCAGGCATGTCCGAATTTCCTGTGCGATGTCGGCGGCGGCAACCGCACCCATCGCCTGCCGCGATTCCGCGATGTGGATGGCGATGGTGTCGAGAGAGGAATCCTTCAGAACAAACATCGATCTCATGTAGTCGCCGTGCCGACAAGCTGATGAAAGCGCTCGGGATTCTTGGCCAAAGACGCCGAATAGGCGGCCGCTCGCGTCCACTGGAACAGCAGCTGATCTTTCGGCTCGAGGCCGAATACAGACTGTGACTTTGCCGGAGAATCCGCGGGGCGGCCTGTGTCCCAGTCTCGGGAAAGAGCATCAAGGAGCGACTGATCGCGGTCGGCAATGCTTTGAATCAACATGGTCGCGGTCTCTCGGTCGATGGGCTGCCTGGTTATGTGTTCGAGAATGACCGCCTCACGCCAGTAAAGAGCCTCGAGGTACTGGACACAGAGCTGAAAGGCGTGAAAGTCGGAGAGGTTCCTGAGGACCGATAGCTCCAGCAGAACGAGCAGGCTGCGGATGCGCGTAAGCGGATTCGGGCGCGGAGAGCCGTTTTTCAGGACCGCCGCAAGCTGTTCGTCGTCGCTCCAGGGAATGCGCAATCGGAAGCCCGTCCATGAGGCTGATTCGCCGTCTTCGACACACGGGGCAGCGTCGTAGATGAGGCGAAATGCTTCGTCCCAGGTTTCGTTCCAGCCTGAGCGGTAGTGTCGTTCCACAAAGCGGCGGAATGCCGATGCTTGTGCCGCGGCGGAACCTTGGCCGAAGGCAACAGCGGCGTAGGCGAAGCCGTCCCAGATGGAGTTTTGAATGTATCGGCTCGGTATCCAGTTCGTCAGAACGACGCCCAGAGAGGCAGGATCATCCGGCCGGCGATAGGAGTCGGCGAAGGCGTCGATGTT
>Ga0213872_10001315_pt1 | contig 16474 bp, 13 predicted proteins | sample VelepicomBERX_R2_FD_160071 | JGI IMG/M metagenome (GOLD analysis project Ga0213872, IMG submission 160071) | Rhizosphere microbial communities from Vellozia epidendroides in rupestrian grasslands, the National Park of Serra do Cipo, Brazil - RX_R2 | ecosystem: Host-associated > Plants > Roots >...
TTTAGCGCCTCGCCGAGGCGGAAGTCCTTCGCCGCGCGCTGGGAAGCCAAAAGCGGCTTGGGCGTCCAGCCTGCCGGCTGCCAGCCCGTCGGCGGATTGGTCATGAACGATCCGGCCACGCATATGACGATTAGATAGGCAATACCCAGATAAGCAAATGTGTGCAGCACGCCGACGCTCTGGATCAGCCGCGTTGCCACCGGAGCGGTTATCAGCGCGCCTGCTCCGAAGCCGCCGACAGCAACGCCCGTCATCAATCCGCGACGATCGGGGAACCACTTCACCAGCACGGAAATCGGAACGATGTAACCGAAGCCCAACCCGACGCCGCCGATGAATCCGTAGGTGAGATAAAGCCAGGGCAATCCCGAGGAAAAGCTGGCCAGGAAGATGCCGCCGCCATAGAGCAATCCCGCAGTGAGTACAACAATCCGCGGTCCGGAGCGGTTCAGCCATAAGCCGCCGAAGAAGGCGGCGACCCCCAGCACAAAGATGGCGATGGTGAACGTCAGCGTGACCTGGGGGATGGTCGCATGGAACAGCTTTGAGACGGGAACCCGGAACACGCTCCATGCATAGACCGCTCCCAGAGCCATCTGCACCAGAATCGCCGCAAGCGCGATTCCCCATCGTCTGAATTCGTTCATTAGACTCCTCGCTTGATGCGGCTCACCGCGCAACCCGCTGACAAAAGAGACGCTCCGGGGGAGACCAAAGACCCTGCCTGACGCAGGGCTGGGGAACGCGCCCTTTGTATCACATGGATGAGGCAGGGGGCGAGACTTTTACTCGGAATAAACCGCATGCAATGGATTTGAGTCATAAGACGCAGAAGCATCTCCTCGCTATCCACCGCCTCCTGAAACCGAGCTGGCGGGCCTTGACACCATCGTTTTGATGTTGAACGTGTGGACGATCCCTCAGCCGGCCCTCGTTTATCGTGTGCAACATCTGAAACGATCATCTGAGAAAATGGCCTTCGCATTCGCTGCATCCCAACGAGAGGCAGCGCGATATGGCAATTGCGATGAGTTTCAAGCGTTGGCTTCTTTCAGATGTCGAGGTGCCGAAGGGCGCGCACACCGTGGCCGAGTCAGACCACGTGTGGTGGAAAGTGATGTGCCTGACCGGCGTGGACTACTTCTCGACGCTGGGCTACCAGCCGGGAATCGCGTTCCTTGCGGCGGGAATCCTTTCCCCTGTCGCGACGTTGGTACTGGTCCTGGTGACGCTGTTCGGTGCTCTGCCGGTCTATCACCGTGTGGCCGAGAATAGTCCGAACGGCCAGGGCAGCATCCATATGCTCGAGAACCTGTTCACGCGGTGGAAGGGCAAGAGCGTCGTCCTGATCCTTCTGGGCTTCGCGGCAACGGATTTCATCATCACCATGACGCTCTCCGCGGCAGACGGCGCGACGCACCTGGTGCATAACCCGTTAGCTCCGCCTGCGCTCCATAGCCAGATGGGAGTGACGCTCGGGACACTGGGTTTTCTGGGCGGCGTGTTTCTGCTGGGCTTTACAGAGGCGATCGGGCTCGCTGTTGTATTCGTCGGCGTGTATCTGTCACTCAACCTGATCGTCGTCGTGGTGGCGCTGTGGCATCTCCTGGAACGCCCTGAGCTCATCTCCGGCTGGGCCCACGCGCTTCTCCACGCGCATGGCGGACCCATGGCGGTGATTGGCATGGCGCTCATTCTCTTCCCGAAGCTCGCCCTCGGGCTTTCGGGCTTTGAGACAGGAGTAGCGGTGATGCCGCTTGTCCAGGGGGTCGACCTTCAGGACCGCATCCGGAACACGCGGAAGCTGCTGACAACCGCCGCGATCGTGATGAGCGTTTTCCTGATGCTGACCAGTATTACGTCCACCCTGCTGATTCCCGCCGAGGCATTCAAGCCGCACGGGCCCGCCAATGGCCGGGCTATGGCATACCTGGCCCACGAATACCTCGGAGACGGCTTCGGTACGGTGTACGACATCAGCACGATCCTGATCCTGGCCTTCGCGGGGGCATCCGCGATGGCCGGACTGCTGAACCTGATTCCCCGGTATCTGCCGGGGTTCGGCATGGCTCCCGAGTGGGCGCTTGCCTCACGGCCCCTGGTGCTGGTCTTTACGGGCGTGGCTTTCTTTGTGACGTGGGTCTTCAACGCGGATGTCGATGCGCAGGGCGGGGCTTACGCCACCGGAGTGCTCGTTCTCATCACCTCGGCGTCGTTCGCGGTGATGCTTTCCGTTTGGAAGAGCCGGCTGCGGTGGACATTCCTGTTTACCACGCTGCTGTTCGTCTATACCACGATTCTGAACATGGGGGAGCGGCCGGAGGGCATCAAGATTGCGTCGTTCTTTATCGTGTCGATCATCCTGGTGTCGCTGGTATCGCGCGCGATGCGGTCAACGGAATTGCGGATTACGGGAATTCACCTCGATGATGCAGCGTGTGACATGATCCGGGACGATCCGGACGGAGTGATCCGGATCGTGGCTAAGAATCCTGACGATCTCTGCGTCAGCGCACTGGACGATGCAGATGCGCAGGTGCGAGCCATGCACAACATAACTCCCGAGGAGATCCTTATCTTCTTCCTGGTAGAAAAGGGCGATGCGTCGAAGTTCGAGACAACCCTGACGGTAAATGGCAGAATGGAGGGCCGGCACCGGATCCTTCTTGCTACCAGCCCGGTGGTAGCGAACTCAATCGCGGCCCTGCTGATTGAGCTAGAGAAGCGAACCGGGCAGGTTCCGCACGCTTATTTCAGCTGGACGGAGGGGAATCCTCTCAAGAATATTCTCCGCTACATCTTTCTGGGCGAAGGCGACACTGCGCCGCTCACGCACGAGGTGCTGCGGCGGGCCATTGCAGACCCGCGACACCGGCCCATCATTCACGTGAGCTAGTAGCTTATTGACTGGGTGGATCGGACTACTTCGAGGAAAGGGCGGCCTGCACGGTGTCCACACCGGGCTTGGACTGGCTGAGGTATTCGGCGACGCGCTGGCGCTCCTCGGGAGTGAGCGTGGGCACCAGGGCAAGAATGCGGCGCAGGGTGACTGCAACGTCGTCAACGTAGTTCATCATGCGAATGGCTTCGCCAGAAAGGGGCATACGGACTCCTGAATTTTTTTCAGCACTCATATGGATGCTCCGCCCTCATTTTCTTCGACAGGCGGCGGGATAGTAAAGGCCGACAACTAAGAGGCAGGCTGGGCCTCTGCGGTTTCGGATACAGTCTCAATGGTCTGGAAGTACTCCGTGGGCGGGACGTCCCGGTCAGCCACTTCGGCGATTGTAGCCAGCTTCGCTCCGAGTTCATGCGTGAGCGCGCCGGGCTCGCATCGCCAGTTCCAGTTGTCCCCGGAGCTTGAGGGCATGTTCATACGGGCCTGAGCGCCGAGTTCGAGTATGTCCTGCACCGGAACGATGCAGATGTCGGCGACCGAGTTTTCGACGGCGCGGATCATCGACCAGACAAAGTCCTTCTTGCCGCAGCCGAGGTAAGTCTTCGCGGCCTGTTTCTCAACCTTGTTGGCTTCCTCATCCCACCAGCCGAGTGTGGTGTTGTTGTCGTGCGTGCCGGTGTAGACCACCGTGTTGTTCACATACTGGTGGGGCAGGTAGTTGTGCGCGTGGCGGTTGGCGAATCCGAACTGTAGGATGCGCATGCCGGGCAGCTCAAACTGCCGCCGAAGAGCATCGACCTCAGCGGTGATGACCCCCAGATCTTCCGCAATAAAGGGCAGCTCGCCCAACTCGTCGCGTAGTGTCTGAAAAAGCTCGGCGCCTGGAGCCTTGATCCATTCGCCTTTGACTGCGGTCTCTTCTTCCGCAGGAATGGCCCAAAAGGCCTCGAAGCCGCGGAAGTGGTCGAGCCGGATGATGTCGTAGAGCGAGTGTGCGCGGCGCACGCGATCAATCCACCACGAGAAACCCTGCTTGCGCAGCACATCCCACCGATAGAGCGGATTTCCCCAACGCTGGCCGGTAGCTGAGAAGTAGTCGGGCGGCACGCCAGAGACTCGGGTCGGCTCGAGATTCTCGTCGAGCTCAAAGATGTGCGGGTTGGTCCAGACGTCGGCGCTGTCGTAGCTGACGAAGATGGCGACATCGCCGATTAGCTTGATCTTGCGCTCGCCGCAGTATTCGCGCAGGCTGCTCCACTGCTTATCGAAGGCGTACTGGATGATCTGCTGCATGGCCAGATCTTCGCCGTGCTCCCGGCGGACGTGGTCTAGCGCGGCCTGCTCGCGATGCGCCAGCGGCCTCGGCCAGGTATTCCACGATGCGCCGCTGTATTTCTTCCGCAGGACCGCGTAGAAGGCATAATGCTCGAGCCAGGTGCCGTTCATCTGGCAGTACTGCTCGAAGCGCTGCCAGTCCTCGTCGCTGTGGTGGCGCAGGAAGTTGCGCGCCGCCTCCTCAATGAGCGGGATCTTCGCGCCGATCACGTCGTTCCAGCACACTGTGCCGGTGCATCCCGGGAGATGGGCAAGGCGGTCGCGCCCGATCCAGCCCCAGTCAGCAAGAGTATCCAGCGAAATGAGCAGCGGATTGCCGGCGAAGGCTGAAGTCGCGGCGTAGGGAGAGTTGCCGTATCCGGTGGGGCTCAGCGGCAGGACTTGCCACAGGCGCTGCTTGGCTTCGGCAAGGAAATCGGCGAATTCGAAGGCCGCCGGACCGAGATCGCCGATGCCGCCGTTGGATGGAAGAGATGTGACGTGGAGAAGAAGTCCGGACGCGCGGTCAAAAGGCATAGAGGAATTCCTGGATGGAAACAGGCCCGCGATTGAGGCTATTACAAACCGCGGGCTAAGTGCTATTGAAGGCTACCAGCTATGAGATGCGCCGACTAGATTGGCGAGCGGCCACCACCGAATGGAGACTGCGCTTTGACGTTCATGCGGATGCGGCCTTCCTTCTGATATTTCTCCTGAAGCGTGCTGATGAATACGGCGAACGCCTCGTCGCGGCGCTGCTCGAGCATCTGCTCGCGGGTCGCGTCGAAGTGCTTGGCAATGTCGTCGCTCGTGGGCTCCTCCTTGTCGAGAAGTTTCGCGACAATGCCGGTGCGGCCGGTGTTGATCGGCGCGCTGAACTGGCCCACGTTGAGGTCGAAGAGTTGCGGAGCCGAGGAGGCCAGTGCGCCGATGTCCGGGACCTGCGAGTCGCGCCCGACCAGATCGCTTGTTTTCACCGTCGCGCCGACTTCCTTCGCTGCCTTCGCCAGATCGTTGTCGGCCTTCGCCTTGTTCGCCAGTTCATTCACCTTGGTCGATAGCAACTGCGGAAGCTGCTGCTGTCGATAGTCATCGAGGATGTGCGATTTGTAGTCGGCAAAGGTTGGCGCATGGGCCGCCTGGATGTCTTCGACCTGGAAGACCGCGTAGCCTTCACCGGTCGTAGTCACCTGAGGCGCACCGCCCTTCTTGGCGGCGAAGGCATCAGCCAGCATCTTCGAGCCGTCTGGCAGGCCCGGAACCACCGAGGACTGATTGAGAAAGTCGGTGGTCACAACCTGCAGATGATGCGCTGCGGCAGTCGCGGCGAGTCCGCTCTTCGCAGCCTCGGACGAAAGCTGCTGGGCGTAGGCCTGCGCCTGCTGGCCTTCCTTCTGGCGAGTGAGCAGCGCCGCGATGGTGGTCTTCACCTCGCTCAGCGGACGCGTGTGTGCAGTCTGCTTCTCCTCCACCTGAAGGATGTGATAGCCATACTTCGATCGCACGAGGCCGGAGGTTTGTCCGGGCTGCAGCGAGAACGCGGCCTGATCAAATTCGGGAACAGTGGCGCCGTGCTTGAGGAAGCCCAGTTCCCCGCCCTGCTCCTTGCTGCCCGGGTCATCGGAGTACTTCTTCGCCAGGTCGGCAAAGTTTCCGCCCTTATGAAGCTGGTCGAGGATGTCCTGCGCCTTAGCCTTCGCGGCGGCATCCGCCTTGGGATCGTTGCCGTCGACCTTGACGAGGATGTGCCGCACCTTCACCTGGTCGTCAACCTGGTAGTCCTTGAGGTGCTGGTTGTAATACTGCTGAATCTCGGCGTCGGTCACCTGCGGCGCACCTTGCGGCAGGTTGGCGTCGGTGAAGGCGATGTACTGAATCTTGCGCGCTTCGGGAACAGCGTTCGCGTAGCGGGCAGCGTTCTTCTTGAAGAAGTCCTGAAGCTCGGCGTCGGTGGGATTGATCTGTTTCTGCAGGTCGTCCGAGCTGAGGACCGCGTATTCAAACTTGATCTTCGTCGCCTGCTTCCGGTAGGAGTTGCGGACCTCGGCATCGGAGACAGACACGCCACCGGTGATGAGCGAGCGGAGGCGGTTCTCGGTAATCTCCTGCCGGACCTCATCCTCGAACTTCGAGACGGTCATGTTGAACTGCTGCGAGACGAACTCGGCGTATTGTTGCTTGCCGATAAAGTTGCCATTCGGAAAGAGCACCTGGCCGAAGGCCCCGGTGTGCAGGAAGCGGTCCACATCTGCATCTGTTGCGGATAGCCCAAGCTTCTTGGCCTCGATCAATTCGATGTGCTGCTGGATGAGTCCCTGGGCAACCCGGGGCATCATCAGGGGCGCGTACTGTTGAGGCAGTCCCTGCCGCTGCAGCATGCGGGCGGCGATCTGCTGCACGTCGGTCGTGGAGATCTCGTCAACGGCAGGCATGAAACGGCCAAACCAGCCCCCACGTCCGATGGTGGCGTAGGTGTCGGCGGAGGCAGTCTGATCGTTGAAGATGCCGGGCACCAGGGTGATGACCATGGTGATGCAGGCGACGGAGATGATGACGACAAAGATGCCCTTGGTCAAGCGGCTGTCTTTTTGCAGGAAACGGATCATGAGTGAGTGACGACCTTTGCTGTGCGGGGCTCGCAGCAGGCTCCGGCCCTGCGGCATGGATGCGCGAGCAAATTTTCCTGGGTTCTTCAGGAAGCTCAATCAGTATAAATGACTGAGGACGGAGCGTGCCGGACGCTGGCAATTTCATCTTCGTCGTCAGCAACTTAGCTCACCTTTCATCCGTCGACACTGGTGAGAACCATTCTGGCCGAGGTTTGCGCCCCAACTGTTCTTTCTGAAACCCATTCACTTTGAACCGAGTTGGATCGTAGAGCTGAGCGGCAGATCCCGCGACGATGAGCCGACCCATAGCTTGTACTCGCCGGGGAGCAACTGCCAGCGGTTCTGGTTTGTGTCGAAGATGGAGAGGAAGAGCGGCTCTACCTGCACCGTGACCGTCTTCGATTCGCCCGGGCCGAGGGCGACTTTCTGCCAGCCGACAAGGCGGCGCGGTGGCTCCCCTGCGCTAGCCGGTAACGTGGCATAGATCTGAGCGATCTCGTCGCCTGCTCTGCTGCCGGTGTTCGTCACGCGGAAAGTGACCTCGGCAGCATTGCCGGGCGCAGCCTGCAGGTCGGAGTAGGAGAAGGTCGTGTAGGAAAGGCCGAATCCAAAGGGAAAGAGCGGCTGCTTGTTCTCAGCGTCGTACCACTTATAGCCAACTTTGAGGCCTTCGTCGTAATGCATGTCGAAGGGAGTGGGATTGATCTTCCAGCCGGGAACTCCGGGCACGTCCTGCATGAGTCCGGCAGGCTGCTTCGTCTCCTGCGGATGCGGCAGATCGGCCTCGCTCTTCGGGAAGGTGATGGGCAGTTTTGCGGATGGATTCACGTCTCCGAAAAGGATGTTGGCAATGGCTTCGCCTCCGCGGATGCCGGGATACCACGACTCAAGCACGGCGCTTACCTGATCGATCCACGGCATAGTTACAGCGCCACCGGTTTCAAGCACAACGATGGTGTGCGGATTGGCGGCTGCTACGGCCTGAATGAGCGCGTCCTGATTGTTGGGAAGCGAAAGGTTCGGAAGGTCGCTGTCTTCTGACTCATGCTGGACGACAAAGACGATCGCCACATCGGAGGACTTGGCGAGCGCAGCGGCTGCGGTAGGATCGGTTCCAGGATCGAACTGGACATTTGCTCCAGGGGCTTTCTTCCGGATTGCCTTGAGCGGCGATGAGCGGTGATAGACCCATTCGCTGAGGAGCGAGAGGATGTCTCCGCTGTGACCGCCGGGAGGGGGTACCGCGTTGCCGCCCGCAGGATCGACCTGTCCGGAGCCGCCGCCCGAAATCACGCCGACGTCGGCGTGGCCACCGATGACGGCAATCGACTTCACGTTGGCGGCGTTCAGCGGCAGCTGATTGGCGGAGTTCTTGAGCAGCACGGCGCCGTGCTCCTCGACGCGCTGTGCCACATCGAAGCCGTGGGTGACGTCGACGACCTTTGGCTGAACAGGATTATCGATCAGGCCGGTTGCGAACTCGGTGCGAAGGATGCGGTGCACCATGTCGTTCAGGCGCGACTCGGGAACCTGCCCGCTCTGAATGGCCTTCTTGAGGGGATCGCCGAAGTAGTTATTGCCGGGCATCTCGATATCGAGACCTGCCATGGCGGCTTTCACGGTGCTGTGCGTACCACCCCAGTCGGAAACGACAAACCCGGGAAAGCTCCAGTCTTTCTTCAGGACCTCGCCGAGCGTGTAGTCATTCTCGCAGGCGTAGGTTCCGTTGATCTTGTTGTAGGAGCACATGACCGCTCCAACGCCGGAGTCGCGGATCCCGATCTCGAAAGCAAGCAGATCGGTCTCGCGCATGGAGCGCTTGTCGAGGATGGAGTTGACGAAGTTGCGGCCGTTCTCCTGATCGTTGACGGCGTAGTGCTTGATGTCGCCAATGATGTGCTGGTCCTGCTCGCCTTTCATTTCCTGGCCAACAAGGGTGCCGGCAAGGATCGGGTCTTCGCCTTTGTACTCGAAGGTGCGTCCGTTGCGCGGCTCGCGGGTCAGATTCACGCCACCCCCGAGCGACATGCCGAAACCCTGGTCGCGAAGTTCGGTGGCGATGAGGGCTCCGTACTCATAGGCGAGTCTGGGGTCCCAGCTTGAGGCCTCGGCGACGGCGGACGGCAGTGCAGTGGAGTAGCGGCTCTTCTGCGCGCCGCGGGCAACGCCGACGGCAGCGTCGGACATCTGCAGGTCAGGAATACCGAGGCGCTCAACTCCGGGAATGAAGCCCGCGCCGCCAAGCGAGCGGACTCCGGGGCCGGACGCAGCGGGCACAAAGAGGCTCTGCCAGCCCAGGCCGTGCACCAACTGGATCTTTTCATCGAGAGTCATCTGCGCAATGATCAGGTCGGCGCGCTTATCCGGCGAGAGAGTCTTGTCTTCCCATGGACCCTTGGGAGCCTTCGGTTGCTGGCCGAACTGAGCGTGGAGCGATCCCGGAACGCTAATGACGCTTAGCGGGAGTGCAAGAAGCAGGGCTCTCCCGAAAGACTTGCGTAGATTCATTTGGCGACTCTCCTGCGTTTGCGCTTTCACTGATTAAAGTCCCCCGATTTATTCAGGGTTAGACAAACATGCCCTGGCTCAACTGCGCCATAGGAAACCAAAGTGGAAGGGGAAGGCTATCAAGCTAAAGATGAGAAATTCAAGGCTCTTGGCCGAATGAGTCAATGCGGTAGAGGCGACTTTAATCTGGCATAGTGTTGCGGAGCTGTTTCAGGCCGGATGAGGTGACGGGAAAGATGGATGAATTCGACGTTTCGCGACGGAGTTTTCTGTATGGCGGCATGGCGCTGGCTGGCGCCCTTGTGTCGGTGAGGACGGCTAGCGCACTGGCTGCGGTCCCGCTTACGGCCGGACAGGTGGTGGATCGGATCAAGGCGAACGTAGGCATCCAGTGGCGGGAGCAGACGGTGGATCGCATGATCGCGGGATCTGCGGATACTCCAGTGACGGGGATTGCAACGATCATGATGGCGACTCTGGAGATGCTGGCGCGTGCGCGGGCAGCAGGCAAGAACATGGTCATCACCCATGAGCCAACGTTCTGGTCGCACCAGGACGATGTGAGCCAGCTCAAGGACGACGCTCTGTACAAGTACAAGCTGGACTTCATCGAGACCCACAAAATGGCCGTGTTCCATTTCCACGATCACTGGCACGGCCACAAACCGGATGGAATCGCTACGGGGATGGCCCGCGAGCTGGGCTGGGAGAAGTATCAGGATGCGGAGAATCCGAAGCTGTTCACGCTGCCGGAGATGACACTGGAGCGATTGGCGGCGGAGTTGGAGTCGAAACTGAAGGCGACAACGATTCGGGTGGTGGGGGATCGGGATCTGATGGTGAAGCGCGCGGTCGCGAGCTGGGGCTACGTGAGCGAGTTTCCTGGGATCCCGCTGCTGGCGCGGCCGGATATCGACGTGCTAATTGTCGGCGAGGCGCGGGAGTGGGAGGTCGTGGAGTATGCACAGGACCTGATCACGTGGGGTAAGAAAAAGGGTCTGATTCTGCTGGGTCATGTGGTCTCGGAGCAGGCAGGAATGAAGCACTGCGCGGAGTGGCTGAAGGGATTCGTGACCGAGGTTCCGGTGGAGTATCTGGAGGAGAAGAATCCGTTCTGGCGGGTGTGAGGGAGAACTTGGTTCAGCAGTCGATGAGCACCACACGCTTACTGTTTAGTTTCCACAACGCGGAATGTGAGTGGTTGTGAGCGACACGACTGCATAGGGCTCAACCATCTGCCTTAAGGGAGCGGGAGAATGCCCACACTTCCCAAAATCGGGGTACCCGACGGAGTGAGGCCCGAAGATTAGGTCAGCTTCGGGTCGTGGTCTCGGGCTTTGAGAATGAGGTCGCGCAATTCCACGTGCCCAATCACGCGGGCGACCTCTCTGAATCCGAAGAACGGCAGCAACAAGACAAAGCACATGACGCCTACGGCAAGGAGGCCGCGGGGGCTCCATCCAAGAAATGGGGGAAGGCTCTCAGCAAAGGTGTGTCCATGCCACAGACCCATAGCGACAGACTCGATGACATGGAAGCCGATGAGCACCAGGCTGAAGACGAAGCACTTGTAGAGGATGGGATAGATGAGGGGCTTGTGGCCAAAGCGCGTTCCGAGTTTGAAGCCCTCGCCGACGAGCAGGACCTTTGCAAAAACGAACGCATTGATAATCGCAAAGGCATGCTCCTCAGTATCCAGATGATGTTGCGTCAAGACGATGCTTTTATGGATCGAAAGCAGGCCGAAGACGACCCAGAGGTAGAGAAAGATTACGAGAAAGCGCTTGAATTCTTCGGAGGCTTTCTCTTTGAGGCTGCGCTTCTGCGGAGTGGCAAGGCCCTGGTCGGACATGAGGAGCCTCCTCAACAACACAGAGTGTAGTCCACGCTGTGTTATTTCGGCATGAAGGAAAGCACCCCGGTTGCGGCGCCTGCCAACACAAGCAAAGCCGGGTTGATCTTGTATTGCAGGAGGATGAGCAGGACGCCGACGGCGATCGCGGCTGTTTCAACTCCGAAGATTGCGCCCTTTGCCATGGTGAAGCAGCCCGCCAAGAGGAGACCGATGGAGACTGGCGCGAGTCCCTCCTGAATTGAGGTCCGCCATCGCCATTTCTCGAGCTTCTTCCAGAGACGGGCGACGATCAGGGCGAGCAGCGCAGTGGGACCAAAAAAGGCAACCAGCACGACGAGCGCGCCCAGTAATCCACCCGCCCATTGTCCGATGGCGACGATCATCATCATGTTGGGGCCGGGAGCCATCTGTCCCACGCTGTAGAGGTGGATCAACTGCGGGAACGTGAGCCACTTGTGGACCTCGACGGTGAGGATTTTCATCTCAGGAAATGCAGCCATGCCGCCACCGACGGTGAGGAGAGAAAGATACGCAAAAAGACGGATGAGAGCAGGAATCTGGTTCATTGAGTTTCGCCCTCCTTCTCGCGTTTGCGCGGCCGGTGGAAAAGTATCGCCAGGATGCCGATGCATATCAAGGTGCGTGGCACGGATATGTGAAGGCGGTTTACGGCGATCACGGTGAGGGCGACGAACACGAAGTCGAATTTGTTCGAAAGCGATTTTTTGCTCATGCTCACGACGGTAGACAGGATCAGGCCGACGGCGGCAGCGGCCACACCCTTGAGCGCGGCCGTGATCCAGATGTGATCACCGTGCGCACGATAGAAGAGGCCCACGACGTACATAAGCACCGCGCCAGGCAGGCAGATGCCGATGATCGCGGCGAGCGAGCCGAGCGAGCCGCCGAGCTTATCCCCTACCTGAATGGCCATATTGGTGGCGTTCAATCCGGGAAGGCTCTGGCTGATGGACAGCATCTCGACGAATTCCTTGTCGTTGATCCATCCGCGCTTGGTGACGAGGCTGCTGCGGAGATAAGGGACGACACCGCCAAAGCTCGTGGATCCGATAATGAGGAACTCCAGGAATATCTGGGCGATCGAGGCCCGGGCAGCAGTGGACGGTGCGGCGGGTATGGCTTCGACGGGAGGTTTGAGAGCTGCGTCACTCATGGCTTTGAGGCAAGTTTCCGTTGAGGCGGTAAACCATTGCTGTCTTAGTCACGCCGAGCGCCAGCCAATTTTCGACATCGCGCTGGAGCGTGACATAGAACTGCGCGACCAGCTTCTTTTGTTTTTCAGCTACGTCTTCTTTGCGGTCGAACTTGACCTGGAAGGCGAACTCTCCCACCAGAGACTTATGCTCGCCGCGAGTGCGCCACAAGGAGATGTCGCATTTGGCGACGATACCCTTACCGAAGTCGAGTTGCCCAAGCGGGAGCAAAACCTCCTCGACGATGCCTCCGTTTACCAGGCTGAGTTTTTCTTCATCCGATTTCTTGAAGCTAGCGAGAGCCGGAAATACTTTTACAAGCGTGGCAACCGAGGATCGATCCGACTCGTGGGCCTGGCTCGCGCCGAACTGACAGTTGTGGGAGTAGAGGATGCGATATCCGCCGACCTGGTCTTTCAAAGGGAGGGCTTCGGCTTTGAATTTGATGCGGTATTTTCCGGCGATATCTGGCCGGACGTTTACAGCAGCAGCTTTCTGTTCATCCGGATGGCGGAATTTGAAGACGATTTCCGGATCGCCGACAGGGAAACCATCCACGTAGGAGACGCGCCTGCGCAGAATGTGTGCATTGTTGTAGAGGCGAAAGTCGGGGGTGTCGACGAAAATGATCTCCCGGATCTGAGGCCGCATGCTAGACTCGCGATCCTCGATGAATCCCACGCCAAGTTTTTTGGCAGTTCGCTGCACGAGCTTGCCGAAATCGCGGAAGGCCTGTACGGAGGTGAAGTTGTCGGGCTTGAGGATGAGCTTGGCTTCGAGGTACTGGATCCGGTCAAGGGCCGCTCCGTCGGCATACCTGGCCATGTCGTCAGCGGCGGGCGCGGTTGGTTGCGCGGCAGCGGTGATCTTGCTGGCTTTGGCCTCCTTGTCCTTCTTTTCTTTTGGCTTCGCTTTGTCTTTCGCCATGATTTTACGAACTCTCTTCCATTCCGGACGCACTCCAGCCATTGTTCGTATGGTGGTGACACTACGCCCGCGTTGTCGGTCGCGCTACTGTCACATCTGCCAGTGAGGAGGCCCAGTCATTGGAGGGGAAAGTCCAGTAGCCACTTCCCGTTGGCGTACAATCCCGCCAAACGATTTTCAGCCAAAGAGATCGGGACGATTGGAGGAGAACCGGCATGTGCAAGGTGAACCGGCGTGAGTTTCTGGCGTCCAGCACAGCGTTCCTGAGTTTTGCAGTAGAGACCGAGATTCTGCATGGGGCTGTTCCAGCGGCTGCGGCGCCGGCCGCCGAAGTCGAAAAAGTTGCCCAGGACATTTACTTCCATGAGGGCGATGCGGTTTCAGACAATGCCCCCGCCGTCTGCAACAATGGCTGGGTCATTTTCGAAGACTACGTGCTGGTCATCGACGCCAACTTCCCTGCCGGAGCAAAGCTGATGATCAGCAAAATCCGGAGTATCACCGACAAGCCGATCCGCTTTGCCTTTGACACGCATCACCATGGCGACCACGCTTACGGTAACCAGGTTTTTGTGGAGAGCGGCGCCGTTCCTGTCGCGCACACGGGAGTTATTGAGGAGATGCGGCGCTATGAAACCGGATACTACGACGACAAGCCCGGCAGATGGGAAGAGTCTGCAAAACATCGCCCGGATGTGAAAGCCAGCATCCTCAAGCCACCTTCGGTTCTCTTCCCGAAGGAGCTTTACTTCGACGACGGAAAGCATCGCGTCGAGCTCATCCACCTGGGCGTGGCTCACACGCAAGGCGATGCCGTGGCATGGCTGCCAAAGGAGAAGATTCTCTTCACGGGAGACGTATGTGTGAACGGGCCGTATAACTACGTCGGCGATGGCGACGTGGGAAAGTGGATCGCTACGCTCGATGCGGCGAAGAAGCTGGGCGCACAAATCATCTGTACTGGCCACGGGTCGCGGTCTGTGAACACGGTTCTGGATGACCAGCAGGCATTTTTCAAGGCTTTGCAGGACCAGGTCGGAGGCCGCCTGGCAAATGTCCCGCCCGATCAGACGAAGACCGAGATCGAGGCGATCCGGTCGACGCTCAAAGCGAATGCGCAGATTGCCAGATACGTCTCCGATCGTGGCAGCAAGGACGATGGATTCCCGGAGCAGGTGCAGAAGGTCTTTGAAGAGATAAACGGCAAAAAGCTCATAGCCCTACACGAAGAGCCGCAATTGGCGCGGCATTATCACACCCGCTCGCATGGGCTGGCGTGAAGTTGGCACATCTCCAAGAAGAAGGATTGATCGAAGGATTGTAGGCTTTGATTTGCGGGTTACGGAGAAAAGATTGATGTTGCGGAAGATTTTTGTCGTTGGGTTACTCGCGTATTCGTTCTCAGGACTATCGGCGCAGCCAACATCCGGACCGGTACAAATTGAAACGCTTATGCAGAGCACCAAGTCGTGGGATGGCACGCCGTACAAGGCTTATCCCACGAGCCAGCCGCAGCTCAGTGTCCTGAAGGTCACTCTCGCTCCGCATACGACGATGAAGTGGCACACGCATCCGGTGCCCAATGCCGCGTACGTGCTGTCGGGCGAGGTGACGGTCGAGAAGAAAGACGGAACGAAGGAGCACTTCGTTGCCGGACAGGCGGTTCCGGAGACGGTGGATATTGTTCATCGCGGCGTCTCGGGAGATGAGCCGGCGGTGCTCATCGTGTTCTATGCAGGGACCCCGGGAGCGCCGCTGTCGCAGCCGGTAGGGGATGGGCAGTAGGGGGCAACAGATTGGCGTTTACCTAGGGGCGGGTGCAGAGGGAAAACATCGGCCGACCATTCCTCGTGCCCGAGTCGCTTGCGCTTCGCTCAGGATGACATCAGAGGGACTCCGGAAGGGGAAAGGCGGATAGGTTGGTTTTTGCCGCGACGGTGCGTTTCAGCTGGCCGCAGGCGGCGTAGATGTCGCGTCCGCGGGGGCGGCGGATGAAGGCGGGAATTCCGTGCTGTCTGAGGCGGGCCTGGAATCCGGCAACCCGCTCCGGAGGAGGCATGTCGTAGGGCATCTGCGGGCCGGGGTTCCAGACGATGAGGTTTACCTTGAGCGGTCGGTCGACGCGGCGCAGGAGGCGTCCGACTTCGTCGGCGTGCAGCAGCTGGTCGTTGACCCCGCCGAGCAGGACATATTCGAAGGTCAGTTTCTCTTTGGGACGGAGCGGGACCTTTCGTACGGCGTCGACGAGGTGCTGGATGTCCCATTTACGGGTGATGGGCATGATGGACTCGCGCACCTTGTCATTGGAGGCGTTGAGGGAGATAGCGAGCTTGGGGCGGACTGGCTCCTCGGCGAAGCGCAGGATCCCGGGCACGATGCCGGAGGTGGAGACGGTCATGCGCGATTCGGCGATGCCGACTTCGTGCACGAGCAGGCGAACGGCGTCCATGAAGGCGTCGTAGTTCAGGAAGGGCTCGCCCATACCCATGAAGACGAGGTTGATCCGGTCGCGTCCGATCTGGACGTTGTGCCGCTTGAGGACGGCGACGACCTGGCCGGCAATTTCTCCGGCGGTGAGGTTACGGATGATGCCGAGCTTTGCGGTTAGGCAAAATTGGCAATTGACGGCGCAGCCGATCTGGCTCGATACACAGATGGTGGAATCGTGGTATCCGGCGCCGGAGCCGTCTCCGCGCTCGCCACCATCGCCTTCGGGCATCCAAACGGTCTCGACAGTCTGGCCATCGTTGGTCGAGATCAGGTAACGTTCAGTCCCGTCGACGGACCGGAAGGTCTCAACGATGGAAGGCAAACCGATGCAGTAGCCGGCCTGAGCGAGCCGTTCGCGGAGGTCTTTGGGCAGGGTGGTGACGGCGTCGAGGTCCTCGCTCCACTCGCGGTAAAGCGCCTGAGAAAGCTGCCGGGCGCGGTAGGCGGACGCTTTAAACTGTTGAAGTATTTTGATAAGTTGCTGATTATTAAGGCCAAAAAGAGGTTGAGTCTGTCGGGTGGCCGGAACGTCTAAAATAGATATTGGATTTTCCCTGCCTGGCATCACTGCAACACCGATTCTGATAGTCAGCATAGCGCAAGGCAACGCCGGAGTCGCAGTGTCCCCCTTTTTGAGACAGTGCTTGCGGGCAGGTCA
>Ga0213872_10001316_pt1 | contig 16470 bp, 12 predicted proteins | sample VelepicomBERX_R2_FD_160071 | JGI IMG/M metagenome (GOLD analysis project Ga0213872, IMG submission 160071) | Rhizosphere microbial communities from Vellozia epidendroides in rupestrian grasslands, the National Park of Serra do Cipo, Brazil - RX_R2 | ecosystem: Host-associated > Plants > Roots >...
GCCGATGTCGGCCGACAGCTCGACCGGCAGGAAGAAGGCATGGCCCGGCGCCGTGACGTCGCGGCGATTGGAGGAGGCCAGCAGGTTGCGCGTGTACTGCGGATAGGTGGACAGCGAGAAGCCCGCCTGCTCCTCTTCGACGAAGCGCCACTTGACGCCGAAATCGCCGTCGCCCAGGCCCGTGCGCGAGCCCTGGCCGCCCGGCGTGGCGGTCACCAGCGGGATGTCGGCCTTGAGCTGGATGGTGTCGCCCCAGCCGTAGTTGATGTCGGCGTCGGGCGCCGCCAGTTCACGGCGGCCGGCCGTGCGCGACTGGATCGCGCCGACATTGATCTCCCAGTGGCCGTTGCCCGGCGTGCCGGGATCGTCCGTCACCATCGGCGGGCCGCCCTGGGCGAGTGCAGTGCCGGCTAGCAGCGGGAGCGCGCAGACGGTGAGCGCGCGGCGGAACATGGACGGGCGAATGGGCAGCATCGGCTCGCGAGTATCGGTGCTGGCGTGGATGGCCCGTCCTTGCCTACTGTGAAGTTTTCGGAAGCCGCGACTGGGCCTGGACCGTCTGCGCGACCTCGCGCAGCACCGCCAGCGTCGCGGCCGCGCCCGGCGAGAGCTGGTGCTGGCGCCGCGTCACGATGCCGTAGGCGTCCATGCGCAGGCCGAGCTCGAAGGGCAAGACGCGCAGCAGGCCCGCGTCGAGGTAGGGCTGGACGAGCTCCTCGGGCAGCGCGGCGATCATGTCGCTGCCCATCAGGAGGCTCGTGGTCACGGGCATGGCCAGGGTCTCGACCGACTCGATCGGCTGATCGAGGCCGGCCGACAGGAACAGCGCCGTCAGGCGGTCGCGCAGGATGCTGCCGCTGGGCGGGAGGATCCAGCTCTGCTGGGCGAGGTCGGCCAGGCGCAGGTCGTCGCGTTCGAGCAGCGGATGGCCGGGTCGCAGGATGACGCTATGCGGCTCGTCGGTGACGGCCTCGAAGCTCAGCTCGGCGGCCGACTCGCTGTCGAGCACGCGGCCGATGACGATGTCGAGCTCACCCGCGCGCAGGCGCTGGATCAGCAGCTTGCTGGTGTCGACGGTGATCGAGACGCGCACACGCGGATGCTCGGCCTTGAGGCGGCGGATCGCTTCGGGCAGCAGCCCGGTCGAGGGCGTGAGCACCGTGCCCACGGCCACGCGGCCGCTCAGGCCGGACAGCAGCTCCATCACCTCCTGATGGCCGGCGTCGAGTTCGGCCAGGGCCGCGCCGGCGCGCCGGATCATGACCTCGCCGTACCAGGTCGGCGCCACGCCGCGCGGCAGGCGCTCGAAGAGCTGCACGCCGAGCGCGTGCTCCAGTTCGGACAGCAGCTTGGACGCGGCCGGCTGCGTGAGGTTGGCGGCCTCGGCCGCGCGCAGGATCGAGCCGTGCCGGCCGAGCTCGACGAGCAGCACGAGCTGGCGTGTCTTGAGATGGGAGCGGACGAAGCGGTTGGCGCGGGCGTCGGACATGCGCGGGGTGAGGCCGGGCGGCGTTACTCGTGATAGAGCTGGGAGCGGCCGCCGTCGATCAGGATGTCGGTGGCGTTGATGAAGCGCGCTTCATCGCTGGCCAGGAAGAGCGCAGTGTAGGCAACTTCCTCGGGCTCGCCGACGCGCTTGCAGGGCAGCAGCTCGGCCTGGCGGCGCGCTTCGGCGGCGGGCATCGAATCGAGCCAGGCCTGCACGCGCTCGCTGCGGATCAGGCCCGGCGAGATCGAGTTGACGCGCACGCCGCGCGCCGCGTACTCGATGCCGAGCGAGCGCGTCAGGCCGATCAGCGCATGCTTGGCGACCGGGTAGGGGAAGCAGCCCGGGATGATCTTGTGGCCGTGCACCGAGGCGATGTTGACGATGCTGCCGCCGGCTTTGTCGAGCATGCCGGGCAACACCGCGCGGCAGCAGTTCCAGGCGCCTTCGAGGTCGACGGCGAAGCAGCGCTGCCATTGCTCGGGCGTCATCGCCAGCGGGTCCGTGAACATGTCCATGCCGGCGTTGTTGACGAGCACGTCGACGGGGCCGAACTTGGCCGCGGCCTGCGCGACCATGGCCTGCACCGCGGCGGCGTCGGCAATGTCGGCCTGCACGAAGAGCGCGCGGGTGTCGAGCTCGTTGCCGAGTCGTGCGCCAAGCTCCGCACGCAATGCCGCGGCCGCGTCGTCGTCGCGATGGCTGTTGAACACCACGCGCGCGCCCTCGGCGAGAAAGCGCAGCACGATGGCCTTGCCGATGCCGAGCGTGGAGCCGGTGACCAAAGCCACCTTGTTCTGGAGTCTGGAAGTCATCTCAGGCTTTGGTGAGTGGCAAGGCGGGCGCGTGGTCGCGCCAGACGTCGAGCACGGGCAGCGCGTGGCCGCGGAAGTCGAACAGCGTCGTGTTGGCGACGACGTTGGCGCCGGGCTTGGCATCGCCTTCGCGCAGCGCCCAGCCGACGCCGGGGCAGTCGATCATGACCGGGTCCCAATAGAGCACGCCGAGCACGCGGCCCGCGGCCTTGAGTCCGTTGAAAAGCTGGTCGATGAAATCGCGCTGGCCGGCTGGCGAGCTCATCGAATCGGGGTAGGGGCCGTTGTTGGCGAGCTGGCCGGGCCAGCCGCCGGGCAGCGCGGGCGCGAAGTTGAAGCCGGCTTCCATGATCATCAGGTCGCGGTCATAGCGGGCCGTGACGACGCGGCTGAAGTCGACAACCTGCGCCACCGTGCGCTTCGTCCAGAACGGGTAGTAGGACGCGCCGATCACGTCCCACTCGACGCCATGGGCGCGCGCCTGGTCGAACCAGCCCTGGTATTTGTCGAGGTTGCCGGCGTCGTCGAGGTGCAGGATCACGCGCGCCCCGGGCAGCTCGGCCTTGACCGCCGAGTGGCCGGCCTGAAGCAGGCGCGCCAGGCGTGGCCAGTTGTCGGCCGTGGCGGCGCCATAGGGGTAGAGCAGGCCGGCCTCGATCTCGTTGCCGAGCGAGACGAACTGCGGCGGCGTGCCCTGGGCCTGGAGCGCGCGCAGCACTTCGCGCGTGCGCGTGCCGATGAGCTCACACAGGCGCGCCATGCGTGCCGGCTCATCGGGCAGCGCGGCGAGTTCATGCGCCCACGCCATCGGCAGTTGCTGCGTCTTGGCGTTGGTCCAGAAGTCGCTGTAGTGCAGGGTCAGCTCGACCTGCAGACCGAGCGCCTGGGCGCGGTGCGCGAGGCCGAGCAGATCCGGCAGGTCCATGCTGTGCTCGGGCCAGTACCAGCCGTCGACGCCGTGGCCGCTGCCGGGTGATTCATACAGGCGCAGGCGCACGATGCTGTGGCCGCCGTCCCCGAGGATCTGCAGCGCGTCGCGCGTGCGGCCCTGGCGATCGGCGTAGCGTGCGCCGGCACGCTCCATCCAGCTCAGCACCGACACGTCGCCGCCGGCCAGGAAGGGCCGGGCAACCGTGTCGCGCACGAGCTCGATGTCGACCAGCTCGGCCCACTGGCCGGCCTGCGCATCGGAGTGCAGGCCGACGGCGACGGTGCCGTCCTCGACCGGAATGCCGGGGATGACGAGCTCGCGCAAGTCCTCGCTCGCCAGCGGATGCGTGCGCGCCAGGCTGTGGCCCGCGACGCGCGCGAAGGCAAAGACCGAGGGCTGACCGCCGCTGCTGCGAGCCTTGGCGCGCAGCGTGTAGCTGCCCGGCGCCAGGCCTTCGATCACGCGGTAGCTCGTGACGCGGTAGTCCGCGCCGGCCTCGTGGCGCAGCGCGCGCTTGGGGTCGGCGTTCAGCGTCGCGGTGTTGGACGCCATGGCATCGCCCTGGTCGTGCCAGGCGACGCCGTCGGCCGTGCGCGCGAGCGCCGGCAAGGCGGGCAGCAGCGCCGCGCTTGCGACGCCCGCCGCAAAGCTGCGCCGGTCAAGCACGACCGCCCCGGCTGTGGAGCTGGTCGAGCAGCACGGCGGCGAGCAGGATCAGCCCGCGCATCAGGTACTGGTAGAACACGTCCACGTTGAGCAGGTTCATCACATTGGCCAGCGTGCCCATGATCAGCACGCCGACGAGCACGCCGAAGATGCGCGCCTTGCCGCCGGCCAGCGAGACGCCGCCGAGCACGCAGGCCGAGATCACGTCGAGCTCGAAGCCCTGCGCCGCGTTCGGCTGGCCGCTGGTGATGCGCGAGGCCAGCATCAGGCCGGCCATGGCCGTGACGAGGCCCTGCAGCGCGAAGATCCAGACGCGCAGCTGCTCGACCTTGACGCCAGCCAGCCGCGCCGCCTCGGGGTTGCCGCCGATGGCCAGCGTGTTGCGCCCGAACACGGTGTGGTTGAGCAGCACGCCGAAGACGACGAAGCAGCCCGCCGCCAGCAGTACCGGCGCGGGCAGGCCGGCGAACTGCGCATCGCCGAAGTCGATGAAGCGGGCGTCCGAGATGCCGACCGACTGCCCGTGCGAGACGATGAAGGCCATGCCGCGCACCATCAGCATGGTCGCCAGCGTGGCGATCAGCGCGTTGATGCGCAGGTAGGCGATCAGCGCGCCGTTGAGCGCACCGATCAGCGCGCCGGCCAGCAGCCCGCCGCCGATCGCGAGCACGAGGCTTTGCGTGTGCTGCAGCAGCAGCGCGCCCAGCACGCCGGTGAAGGCGATCGTCGAGCCCACAGACAGGTCGAAGTCGCGCGAGGCCAGGCACAGCATCATCGTGCAGGCGACCATGCCGATCTGCGCGACCGAGAGCAGCAGGCCGACGATGTTGACGGCCGAGAAGAAGCCGTTGACCGTCAGCGCCAGCACGACGAAGAGCGCGGCGTAGCCAAGCGGCAGGCTGTAGTCCTGCCAGAAGTTGCGGCGACCGCCCTGGCGCGGCGCAGCAAGCGCGGGTGAGTTCATGGTGTCTTGTCTCCTGGATTCATGTCGGGCAGGGCGAGGCTCAGCACGGCGGCTTCGCTGGCCTGGCCGCGCGGCAGCTCGCCGCTGATGGCACCGTCGCGCATGACGACGACGCGGTCGGCGATGCCCAGCACCTCGGGCAGCTCGCTCGACACCACGATGACGCAGCAGCCGTTGGCGGCGACCTCGTGGATCAGTCCGTAGATCTCGTTCTTGGCGCCGACGTCGATGCCGCGCGTCGGCTCGTCGAGGATCAGCACCTTGAGGCCGGGCTCGGCCAGCCAGCGCGCGAGGATGGCCTTTTGCTGGTTGCCGCCCGAGAGCAGGCGGATCGCCTGGTGGCGGTCCGGCGTCTTGATGCGCAGCCGGCGGATGAAGGCGTCGGCGCGCTCGGCCTCGCGCGCATGGCGCAGGAACAGGCCGGCGCGCAGCTCGTTACGGCGCACGCTGATGTTGATGTTCTCGGCCACCGAAGCTTGCGCGAGGATGCCTTGCTCCTTGCGGTCTTCGGGGCACAGCACGATGCCGGCTTCGATGGCGGCGAGCGGGCCGCCGGGCGCGACCGGCTGGCCGTCGAGCCGCACCTCGCCGCTGCCGCGGCGGTCGGCGCCGTAGAGCAGGCGCATCAGCTCGCTGCGGCCCGCGCCGACCAGGCCGAAGAAGCCGAGCACCTCGCCCGCCCGAACATGAAAGTCCTGCGGCGTACGGATCGGCCCGCCGGGCGCGCTGCCGAGGCCGCGCACCTGCAGGCGCGGCGCGCCGAGCGCGCGCTCGCGGTAGGCGTAGATGTCGCTGAGCTCGCGGCCGACCATGTCGCTGATGAGGCGTTCGCGCGGCACCGCGGCCATGGCCGGGTGCTCGGCGACCTTGCGGCCGTCGCGGAAGATGGTGCAGGCGTCGCAGAGTTCGTAGAGCTCCTCGAGCCGGTGCGAGATGTAGATCAGTGTGCGGCCCTGCGCGCGCAGGCTGCGCACCAGGCGGAACAGGATCTCGGTCTCGCGGTGCGAGAGGCTGCTGGTCGGCTCGTCGAAGGCGATGACGCGCGCATCCTGCAGCACGGCCTTGCAGATCTCGACCATCTGGCGCTGCGCGATCGACAGCTCGGACAGCCGCGCATCGGGATCGAGCTCGACGCCGGTCTCGCGCAGGCAGGCGGCCACGCGGGCCCGCGCCGCACGGCGGTCCACGAAGCCAAAGCGTCGCGGCAGGCGGCCGAGCAGCATGTTCTCGGTGACGGTCAGGTCGGCGACGTACTGCAGCTCCTGGTGGATGACCGCCACGCCCGCGCGGATGGCGTCGCCCGCGCTGGCGAAGCGGTGTTCGCGGCCTTCGATCAGCAGCCGGCCGCCGTCCGGGCGGTACTGGCCGCCGAGGATCTTGAGCAGTGTCGACTTGCCGGCGCCGTTCTCGCCGAGCAGGCCGTGGACCCGGCCGGCGTGCGCCGTGAAGCTCACGCCGTCGAGCGCGCGCACGCCGGGGAAATGCTTGCTGACCTGCTCGAATTGCAAGGCGCTCATAGCCCGAGCTTTCGGCGCACTTCGGCGAGGTTGGCGCGCGTGACGACGATGCCCGTCGTGAGCGTGAGCGGCGGCGGGGCGACGCCTTCGGTGATCCAGCGATACATGTCCATCGAGGTTTCAAAGCCGTGCCGGCGCGGGCTGATCAGCACCGTGCCCAGGAAGCCCGTGACGTCGGGCCGCGCGAATTCGTTGAGTGCCGTCTGGCTGCCGCCGATGCCGATGCCGGCGACCTCGGCGCCGTGCAGGCCGCGGCCTTCTGCCGCGCGCACGCCGCCAAGCACCATCTCGTCGTTCATGGCAAAGAGCAGCCAGTGCTTGAAGCGCGGGTTCTTGGTCAGCGCGATGGTGGCGGCGTTGAAGGCGTTCTCGGTGTCGCTCTTGGCGGAGGGCGCGTCGACGATCTGCGCGGCCGGGAAGCCAGCGGCCTGCAGCGCATCGACGGCGCCACGGGTGCGCTCGCGCGCCGTCGGCAGCTCGTCGAAAGCGATGCGCATGGCGCCGACCTCGGCCGGCGACCAGCCGCGCAGGCGCACTTCGTCGATCAGGCCCTGGCCGACCTGCTTGCCGATCTCGTAGGCCGAGATGCCCATGTGCGGGATGTCGGCAATGGGCTGGCCGAGGCCGTCGACGAGGCGGTCGTCGACCGACATGGCCTTGAGTCCGTAGCGCCGCGCCGCGCGGTCGATGGCGGTGCCGAGCTTGACGTCGGGCGCGCAGATCACGAAGCCCTGCGCGCGCAGCGCGGCCAGCGTGGCGATCGCGTCGAGCGTCTTCTCGTCGCCGGGGATGCCGATCTTGATGAGCTCGAAGCCCTTCTCCGCGGCGGCCTGGCCGGCGTAGCGCCATTCATCCTGGAACCAGGGCTCCTCGGCCTGCTTGACCAGGAAGCCGATGCGGACGGGCGCGGCGTCGCTGGCGCGTGCGGCCGGCAGCGCCAAGGCCATCGCGAGGCCGAGGCAGCCGCGGCGGTTCATCGTGGTTTTCATGCGTGCGCCTCGTCGTCGTCGAACAGCGCGTCGGGCAGGGCCAGCGCTTGCGGCAAGGACGTGCCGAAGAGGCTGCCCGAGAGCGGCTGGCGCACGAGCGCCTCGCGGCTGAGCTCCGAGCGCGCGGTGGTGACCATCAGCATGTTGCCGTCGGCGCCGCCGAGCGCCGGGCAACTGGTGTGCGCGGCATCGGCGAGGAAGTCAGCCACGATGCGGCCGGCGGCGTCGTAGTGGCGCACGCGGCCGGCGCCCCAGTGCGCGCTCCAGACGCCGCCCTCGCAGTCGACGACGGCGCCGTCGGGCCAGCCGTCATCGACGCTCGCGAACAGGCGCAGGTTGGCGACCTGGGCGCTTTCGGCGTCGTAGTCGCATTGCTGGATCGTGCGCGTCATGGTGTCGCTGAAGTACATCGTCGCGCCGTCCGGGCTGAAGCAGATGCTGTTGGCGATGGCCGCGGCCGGCAGCGGCAGGCGGCGCAGGCCGTGGCGCAGCGAGTACTGGTAGAAGCTGCCGATCGGCCGGCGCTCGGCGGCGTGCTCGTTCATCGTGCCGAAGACGAAGTAGCCGCGCCGGTCGGTGCGGCCGTCGTTGACGCGCGTGCGCGGCTCGGCGGCGTCCACGGGCGCGAGTGCCTGCAGCTGCTCGAGCTCCTCGCCCAGCGTGGCCAGCGCCAGGCGCTTGGCCAGGCCGAGCAGCCAGCGACCCGAGCGCGTCGGCACGAAGCAGCCGAGCCGGTCGGGCATGGCCCAGCTCTGCGCCGCCTCGCCCGGCGTCCAGGCGTGCAGGCGTGCGCCCTCGATGTCGGTCCACCACCAGCGGCCGGCCCGCCATTGCAGGCCTTCGCCGAGGATCGCGTCGCCGCGCAGCGCGAGTTCGAGTCCGCCTCCGTGCATCACAGGTCCATGTGCAGGCTCAGGGCATAGCGGCGGTCGTCGCCGTAGTTGCCCATGGGCTGGTCGTTGATGCCGTAGTAGCTGCGACGCACGGTGCGGGTGATGTTGTTGACTTCGAAGGCGAGCTTGAGGTGGCTGTTGATCGCGTAGCTGGCGTAGCCGTCGAGGATGCCGTAGCCCTTCATGTAAATCGGCGTCTGCGCGATGGTGTTGCCGTTGTCCGGATAGTAGTTGGACGTGGTCGACAAGTAGCGGCCGCGGTAGGTGTAGGCCAGGCGCAGCGACACGTCGTCGAAGTCGTACATGCCGATCAGGTTGTAGCTGTTGCGCGAAAGGCCCTGCAGCGCGGTGCGCTGGCCCGCCAGCACGCCGGGCGCGCTGCTGTCGACGAGCGTGGCGTTGGCCTGCAGGCCCAGGCCCTTGAGCCAGCCCGGCAGGCTCGTGAAGAAGGCCTGGTAGCCGAACTCGAGGCCCTTGATCGTGCCGTCCTCGCCGTTGGTCGGCGTCGAGACGGTGTAGGTCGTGCCGTTGTAGACGAGCGGCTCGGTGCTGGTCTGGATGAAGCCGTCGACCTTCTTGTAGAACGCCGCGCCGTAGACGAAGTCGCTCGGCGTCAGGTAGTACTCGAGCGAGGTGTCGAGCTGGCGCGCCGTCAGCGCCTTGAGCGCCGGGTTGCCGAGGTAGCCGGTCAGGTCGTTCGCGTTGAGCGAGAGGCTCGGCGTGAGCTGGTCGAAGTTGGGCAGCGTCATGACCTTGCTGGCCGAGAGCCGCGCGACCAGCTTGCTGGTGAGGTCCAGGCGCATGTTGAGGCTGGGCAGCAGGTAGTTGCTGCTGGCGTCGATGCTGCGCGGCGTCGGCGTGCCGCTGGAGATGTCGGTGTAGTGGCGCTGGTCGCGCACGCTCACATAGCGCAGGCCGAGGTTGCCGGACCACGGCAGGCCGCCGAGCTGGCTGTCGAAGTCGACGGCGCCGTAGGCGGCGCTGGTCTTCTCGCTCAGCGAGAAACGCTCGGGGTCGTCGAAGCTCGGCACGGTCAGGCCGAGGTCGCCGCGGAAGGTCGCCGGGTCGCGCAGCAGGTTCATGTCCGTCACCGCCAGCCACTGGCGCGGGAAGGTGCCGCTGCCGCCATCGCGCAGCAGGTTGTCGTAGGGAATCAGGCCGACCGAATTGGCGACCGAGGACACCAGGCCGCCGATATTGCTGGTGGCCGTGCCGCTCCAGATGCTGTCGATGGTGTTGATCTCGGCGCTGTCGGCGCGGCGGTCGGCGAGGCGCAGGCCGACGCGCAGGCGCGTCCACGGGCCGTCGTCGAGGCGGCGTTCGGCGTCGCCGCGCCAAGTCGTCTCGGTGCCGTTGTTCTCTTGCCGGAAGTACAGCGCCTTGCTGGCGTAGTACTGGGCCGGGTTGGTGAGGTCGGTCGGCGCGCCGAGCACGGGGAAGCCCGAGGGCGTCTGCGTGCTCAGGTCGTAGCTGTACTGGGCGTTGTTGGTCCAGGCGCCCAGGCGCGCTTCTTCGTAGAGGCGGGCGTAGTCGCTTGTCGTGTACGAGAGCTCGGACTTGAGCAGCCACTCGTCCTGCTTCCAGTGCCCGCCGAGCGCGTACTGCGAGGTGCGCGTCTGGTCGTCGGCAATGTAGGAAGACGTCGTCATCTGCGCGCCCCAGAAGGTGCCCTTGACGAGGTTGCCGTTCTTGTCGGTCGTGATGCTGCCGGCCACGGGCCAGAGCGCGCCGAGGTTGGTGCTGGCGCTCCAGTTGGCCCAATAGGGCGAGCCGTAGTAGCCGTAGGTGTCGGTGCGCGTCTTGAGCTCGGTGTGATTGACGTCGAAGTAGAGCTCGGCGTTGGCACTCGGGCGGTACTGCAGGCTGGCCGTCACGCCGGTGCGGTCGCGCGAGCCGAGCTCGTAGGACAGCCACTGGCCGACCGGCGCGTACGCGCCGGAGCCGTCGGCGAGCTGGGCCGGTGCGCCCATTTCCTCGGTGTCGGCGCGGTAGTCGCGCTTTTGCTTAGCGACGCTGAGCAGGGCGCCGAAGTCGCCGCCGTCGAGCTTCCAGCGGTTGCTGACGAGGAAGGAGCCTTCGGCGTTGTGCTTCTTCGCGAGGTCGGCGTCGGTTTCCTTGATCGTGCCGGCGACCTTGAGCCCGGTGAAGTCGAGCGGGCGGTGCGTGCGCAGGTCGATGATGCCGCCGATGCCGCCTTCGATCTGGTCGGCCACGGGCGTCTTGTAGACGTCGGCGCCGGCGAGCAGCTCGGCCGGCATGTCCTGGAAGGACAGGCCGCGCTCCTTGCCGGCGGTGAAGATGTCGCGGCCGTTGAGCAGGGTCTCGGTTTCGGTGAGGCCGCGCACCTGGACCTGGTCGCCTTCGCCGCGGTTGCGCGAGACCTGCACGCCGGTGATGCGCTGCAGCGCCTCGGCGACGTTGGCGTCGGGCAGCTTGCCGATGTCGTCGGCCACGATCGAGTCGACGATCTGGTCGGCGTTGCGCTTGCGGTCCTGCGCCTTCTCCAGGCTGGCGCGCATGCCGGTCACGACGACGGTGTCGAGCTGGTCGGGCTTGGCGGTGGCGGCGTCGTCTGCCAGTGCGGGCAGGGCGCAGGCCAGGCCGGCGGCGAATGCGACAAGGCGGAGCCGGGGTTGGGCGGCGAGGGTCGGGCGCATCTTGTTTGTCTCCTGTTTATTGATGGAATCGGACTCCGCAAAGTTACAGAGCGGGAACACGCGCCACCAATGAAAGATTTGGTTTTTGCTATCTCGGCTTCGCATATCAGCGAATCTGCGCGGCGTACACGGGCTTGAGCGTCACGCCGCGCAGCTGCGCCAGCTGTTGTGCCGACGCGAAATCCGGCCGGTGCGCGCGGTCGATATAGACCGGCGCGTCGGCGCGCAGCGGCATCACCGTGAGCGTCAGCGGGCCGTGCAGCGAGGCCGCGACGCGGCGCAGCCCGAGCTGCCAGGCCTGGCCGTTGAAGTACCAGTCGTCGAGCAGGCGCGTGCCGTCGAACAGGCGGCCGATGTCGCCGGTGAAGTCGGGCTCGATCAGCACGTCGTCGACGCCGTCGAGCGCGTGCTCGGGCAGCGTGATCGTCCACGCCGCCGCGGCCTTGAAGGCCTCGGGCGCCGGCGCGAGCGCGGCGTTGGCGAGGCCGCCGATCAGCACCGGCGGCGCCGTGCCCGCGGCGCGCAAGGGCTCGATGCGGGCCTGCAGGGCGTGCGCGGGCCAGCTCAGCGCCAGCGTCTGGAACGCGCCGTCCTTGCCGGCGTCCTTCAGCGCTGCGCCTTGCGCCGCGGCGTGGTCGAGCGCGGGGAACACGTTGATGCGCTGCTGCGTCGCGTCGACCGAGCGCAGTTGCAGGCCGCGGCCGTCGAACCAGGCCTGCGTTGCGCTCAGGACCAGGCGCGTGCGGCCTTCCACCTCGCCGACCAGCAGCTCGCGCGCTTGCTGCGGTGCCAGCACGAGCACGCTCAGCGGACGCGTGCCCACATGGCCCACCGCGCGCGGCGTGAGGCCGGGCGCGACGGTGAAGCGCTCGTCGCCGATGGCGAACTCGGCCGGAATGCCGGCGCTGGCCGCGAACACGTAGACGACGCCCTGGGCGCCCGCGTCGATGCGCGTGAGCGGCTGCGCGGTGGCGTAGCGCAGGCGCGTGCCGTCCATGTCGAAGTTGAAGGGCCAGATGAAATAGTCGCCGTCGGCGATGTTCACGGGCTGCTTCGGGAATTCAAGCGTCTCGCCCTTCAGGCGGACGGCGAAGCAGACCTCGCGCAGCGTCGGCATGGCGTACTGGCGCACGTGGTTGCTGACGAAGACGAAGCCGCTGTCGCCGCTGGCGCGGACCGACCAGCGCGGCGTGACGAGGTCGGCCGGCGAGGCGGGCACGACGTCGGGCTTGCGCACCGTCATCGGCGCGAGCCGATCACCGAACGCAGCCAGGAACAGGTGGAAGGGCCGCAGCGCGGCGAGCACCTCGCGCTGCTGGCCGTCGGGGCCGAGCGGGGCGTTGAAGTCGTAGCTGATGCGCGGCGTGTCGTTGTAGCCGCCGCTGCCGGTGCTTTCTTCGAGCGAGGGGCTGGCCTCGGGGTTGCGGCCGCCATGGAACATGTAATAGCCCATCAGGTTGACGCCGGAGCCGAGCTGCACGGGCAGCATGGACGCGATGTCGTCGGGCGAGACCAGCGTGCGGCGCCGATACATGGCCGGCAAGCCCGCGCCGAACTCGGCGCCGAGGAAGGGCGTGCGATCGGCATCGGTCTCGGCCGTGCCGGGCGCGTGGGCGGCGGTCTGCGCGCCGAGGTCGCCGCTGACGCGGCTGTCGAAGCGGAAGGCGTAGGTTTCCTTGGGCGGCAGCTCGCTCGTGCTGGTGCCCCAGGGTTCGTCGGGGTAGCCGCCGAACACCGGCGTGACCCCGCCCGAGGGGTAGACCGCGCCGTCCCAGCCGGTCACGGTGTAGAAGGGCGCGTCGAGGCCGGCGGCGCGCGCGAGTTTTTTCAGCGTGGCGATGTGCTGCGCACCCTGGCCGGGGCCGTCGAGGTTGTATTCGTTCTCGATCTGCACGCCGACGACGGGGCCGCCGTCCTTCCACATCAGGCCGTGCAGCTGCGTGCCGATCTGCGTGTACAGGCGCTCCACATAACGCAGGTATTGAGCGTCATCGCGCCGCGTCGGCATGGTGTCGACGACCCAGTCCGGCACACCGCCGAAGCGCGCCTCGGCGTGATCCCAGGGGCCGATGCGCACGACGACCTTCAGGCCCGCCTGCGCGGCCAGCTCGACGAAGCGGCGCAGGTCGCGATTGCCTTGCCAGTCGAAGTGGCCTTGCTGGGCTTCGTGGTGGTTCCAGATCACGTAGGTCGAGACCACGGTGATGCCGGCGGCCTTCATCTTGCGCAGCTCTGCCGCCCAGCTCGCGGCGGGGCTGCGGCTGTAGTGGAACTCGCCCATCACGGGCAGCCACGGGTGGCCGTCGAGCGTCAGGAAGCGGCTGTTCGCGCCGAGCGTCGCGCCGTGCGGGGCGACGGCGCTGCCGAGATGTAGCACGCCTTCGAGCGGCGCGGGCACCGGTGCGCTGGCGTCGACGCCGAGGACGGTCTGCCCGAAGGCGGCTTGCCCGAGCGTTGCAGCGGCCAGCCAGAGGCCGGCCCGTGTCATGGCCCATTGCTTCATCTTGTCTCCTGCGGGGGTTGTGTTTTTTTCCTGCGGCGCGAAGCGGCGGTGATTAGCCGGCGCGCCAGGCGGCGACGAACTCGCGCGCCCGTGCCGCCACGGCGGCGGCGTCCATCCCGGGCGCGTAGAGCGCCGAGCCGAGGCCGAAGCCGGCGGCGCCCGCTGCCCGATAAGGCGCCATGCCGGCCGGCGTGATGCCGCCGACGGGCAGCAGCGCGAGCTCGCGCGGCAGCACGGCGCGCATGGCCTTGAGCACCGTCGGCGTGACGAGCTCGGCTGGGAAGAGCTTGAGCGCGTCGGCCCCGGCGGCCACGGCGGCAAAGGCCTCGGTCGGCGTCGCGGCGCCGGGCACGCAGCCGAGGCCCAGGCGCTTGGCTTCGCGGATCACGGCGGTGTCGGCGTGCGGCATGACGATGAGCTGGCCGCCGGCCTGCTGGACGGCCTGGACCGTCGCGGTGTCGAGCACGGTGCCGGCGCCGAGGAGGGCGTCAGGCGGCAGGACGCGTGCGAGCGTGGCGATGGAGTCGAGCACCGACGGGGAGTTCATCGGGACTTCGATGAGGCGGAAGCCTTCGGCGTAGAGGGCGAGGGCGATGGGTTCGACCTCGGACGGCGTGATGCCGCGGAGGATGGCGACCAGGGGGAGGTGCGCGAAGGCGGTGTTGAATTTTTCGTGGCTCATCGGCCTGTTCCTTGTGTCGTTTGCCGGGGCAGGGCTCTCATTCGATCCACCCCATCTCCCGCGCCACGCACACCAAGCCCGCCACCGCCGTATTCCCCAGCAGCAGCGGATTGGCCACGCCAAACCGAGCCAGCGCCCGGGCATAGCGGGCACCGAGCGCGGGCTCGGCGACGATGGCGAGGCGCCCGTCGATGGGACGCAGCAAGCCCGCGAGCAGTTCGTGGCCGATCAGCAGGCCGCTCAAATAATCGGGCAGTTCAGCGGCAGCGCGCTGTTCGGTCAGGCCCAGCGTGCGCACCGCAAAGAGCTGATGCGCGAGCCCCGCATCACCACCATCCCGCGCCGCATCAACGCCAGCCTCGAACGCAGCAGGCGCCGCCGGATCGTCCTCCGGCATCAGCCGCGCCAACACCGACTGCCGCCGCAGCAAGGCATAGAGCTCGCCCGTCATATGCGTGGCAAAACCCGTGACGCGCCCGTCCTCGACCCGGGCCCACTTCGAATGCGTTCCCGGCAGCACGATGCACGCGGCATCGGCCAGTTCCGGGTGGCGCTGCAGCGCTCCGAGGATCTGCGTCTCCTCGCCGCGCATCACGTCCGGCACGCCGCCGGTTTCGCAGATCAGCCCCGGCACGATGCGCGGGCCGCCGGGCACCTGCACGGTCTTCGCGGCGAGTTCACCCGCACCAGCGGGGCAGGGCGCATAAGGCGCCTCGAGCCAGCCGTGGCGCGCGCCGACCATGCCGCAGGCGAGCAGCGGCAACTGCGCGTCCCAGTCGCCGCGAATCTGCGCCAGCGCAGCTGCAAAGGCGTCGGCACCCGAAAGTGTCGAAGCCCCCAGCGCCGCAGAAGCCGCAGAACGCTCGGCCAGCACCTCACCATCCGCGCCGATCAGGTAGGCGCGCAGGCTCGTGCTGCCCCAGTCCAAGCCGGTCAGGCGAGCCGCGGCCACGGCGTTCACCACTCGGCGACGCTGCCGTCGGCGTGGCGCCAGACCGGGTTGCGCCAGTCGGGCGCGTTCTCGCTCGCGGCGATCACGCGGGCCTCGTCGATCTCGACGCCCAGGCCCGGCTTGGGCAACGGCTTGATGTAGCCGCCTTCGAGATGGAAGTCATCACGGTTGAGGACGTAATCGAGCAGTTCGGCACCCTGGTTGTAGTGGATGCCCATGCTCTGTTCCTGCAGCACGGCGTTGTGCGAGACGAAGTCGACCTGCAGGCAGGCCGCCAGCGCCACCGGGCCGAGCGGGCAGTGCGGGGCGAGCGCCACGTCGTAGGCCTCGGCCATGGCGGCGATCTTGACGCACTCGGTGATGCCGCCGGCATGCGAGAGGTCGGGCTGCAGGATGCTGATGCCGCCGCGCTCGAACACGTGCTTGAAGTCGAAGCGCGAGTACATGCGCTCGCCGGCCGCGAGCGGGATGCTCGTGGCGGCAGCCAGGCGCGGGTAGTACTCGGCCTGCTCGGCGAGCACGGGCTCCTCGACGAACAGCGGGCGGTAGGGCTCGAGCCCGCGCAGCAGCACGCCGGCCATGGGCGCGGCGACGCGGCCGTGGAAGTCGATGCCGAACTCGATCTCGTTGCCGAAGGCCTCGCGGATCTCGGCGATGCGCGACACCGCGGCGTCGACGGCCTTGGCGCTGTCGACGATGCCGAGCTCCTCGGTGCCGTTCATCTTGAAGGTGTCGAAGCCGGCTTCGCGCAGCCGCTTGATGTCGCGGATGACGTCGGCCGGGCGGTCGCCGCCGACCCAGGAGTAGGTCTTCATGCGGTCGCGCACGAGGCCGCCGAGCAGCTCGTAGACGGGCTGGCCCAGCGCCTTGCCCTTGATGTCCCAGAGCGCCTGGTCGATGCCGGCGATGGCGCTCATCAGGATCGGGCCGCCGCGGTAGAAGCCGGCGCGGTACATGACCTGCCAGAGGTCGTTGATGCGGCGCGGGTCCTGGCCGATGAGGTAGTCGCCGAGCTCGTGGACGGCCGCCTCGACCGTGCGGGCACGGCCTTCGATGACGGGCTCGCCCCAGCCGACAATGCCTTCGTCGGTCTCGATCTTGAGGAACATCCAACGGGGCGGGACGCGGTAGGTCCGCAGCTTCGTGATTCGCATGAAGGGCGCAACTCTGTCAGTGTCCGGGCACTGTACGAGTCGCCTGCCCGGACGAGCTATGAATTCGTGCGCCCGACGTATACGACTATCCGATAGGACGCAGACCGGGCAAGGCCCTTTGGGTTTGCCTGCAAGCGATTTAACGATAAATATGCCAGAATGGGCAATACCCGCGTCCGAGGAGAAAGATGAAATTCACTGACGGCCAATGGATGCTGCAGCCCGGCATCGCCGCGCATTACGCGGCGGAGGCCTATGGCG
>Ga0213872_10001317_pt1 | contig 16443 bp, 15 predicted proteins | sample VelepicomBERX_R2_FD_160071 | JGI IMG/M metagenome (GOLD analysis project Ga0213872, IMG submission 160071) | Rhizosphere microbial communities from Vellozia epidendroides in rupestrian grasslands, the National Park of Serra do Cipo, Brazil - RX_R2 | ecosystem: Host-associated > Plants > Roots >...
AACAGCGGCACGCGCCTTGCTGGGGTTGGACTCGACCGTCGTTCACGTCGAGCGCGCGGGTATACCCGGCCCGAGCGAGCCGGCCGTTCACCTGCGCGTATCGACCACGCAGGCAGCCCGGCTTGCCGCGTATATCAAACAGACCTTGCAGGCAGAGCAGGGCGTGCCGCCTGCGCCGCTAAAAGGTCGCCGCGCGAATCAAGATGGCGAGTTCTTTGCGGCCCATGGGCACTATTCGGCGTTCATGACCTGCAATGAGTGGGTACGCATCGGGCTGGACCAAGCTGGTATCCGCACGGCCAGCTGGGCGCCGTTCGATATCGCCTTGCTCTACCAATGGCGGCAGGTACAGCACGAAACGTTACACTGATGCTGGTTGGCCCACGCTAATGGGCCCCCAATCAGGCGAACTCAGCGTCGAGGAACTTGTGGATCTCGGTCGTGATCTTGGGTTCGAGTGCTGACAGCAGAAAACCCAGCTTCACCTGAACCACGATTTCCTCGGGCAGTACCGTCAGCGAGCCATTTACGCCGCTGCGCTGAAACTGCAGCACATCGGCTTCCCACGCCCAGCTCATGCCGAATTCGGTTTGCATCTCTTTGGCGACGTGCTCAGCGAGTTTGCGAGCTTCTTCATGTGACTTGTTGTGTGGGCGGGAGATGTGGATGGTCATGCTATTTCCTGGTGGCCCCGGACACATCCAGGTCGGACGTTGTGCGAGGCGAAAACGCGCCGACAAAGTGGCGCAGCCGACCTCTATGATAGCCGAGGCTGGGGGTGACAGGAAACCTGGAGGCGCAGAGCCCGCGCCGCCGGGTATGCCCAGCGGCGCGATAGATATGGTTCTGCTGCGAACCAATTCAATGGCAGATTACAGATGGATGCCCTTCATGATCTGCATGAACGCAAGCTGGTCGGCGGTCAGCTCGGTTGAGCCGCCATCGTTCTTGCCGCGCGCGGCCGATGAGTCGGGGAACATCCGGTAAGCGGTATTCATGACGATCTGCGCGACGCGAGGCGCGACAGCATGCAGGATCTGGCCAAGAATGCCCAAACCCGATGCCACCCGTACCGGATGATAGATCACGGCTTGCGCCACCTTGTCGGCCGCCTCGTCCGAATCGATGATGAAGGGCATGTTCTTGTAGATGTCGGTTGGCGCAATCATCGGCGTGCGCACCAACGGCATATTGATGGTGGTGAAGTAGATGCCTCGGTCGGCATACTCGCTTGCGGCGCAGCGGGTGAAGGCATCGAGCGCCGCCTTGGAGGCCACATAGGCCGAGAAACGGGGTGAGTTGGTCAACACGCCGATGCTGGAGATATTGATCACCTGGCCCGATTTGCGTGCGCTCATGCTGGGCAGCAGCGCCAGTGTCAGGCGCAGGCTGCCGAAATAGTTGAGCTGCATAGTGCGCTCGAAGTCATGGAAACGGTCGTAGCTATTCTCGATCGCGCGGCGAATCGAGCGGCCGGCGTTATTCACCAGTACGTCGACGTGTCCATGTTCGGCCAGTACCTGGGCTGCCAACCGGTCGATGGCGTCGAGGTCCGACAGATCGCAGGAATACACATGGCAAACGCCGCCGGCGTCCTTGATCGCCTGCTGCGTGGCGTGCAGCTTTTCCATATCGCGTGCCACGATGATCACTTGGGCGCCGGCAGCCGCCAGCTTCTCGGCCGAGGCCTGGCCGATACCGCTTGAGCCGCCGGTGATCAGGATATGCTTGCCCCGGGCCACGCCTTGCAGCGAGCGGTCGATAAAGAGGTCCGGGTCGAGGTGGCGCTCCCAGTAATCCCATAAGCGCCACGCATAGTCTTCCAGGCGCGGCACCTTGATATCTGTGCCTTCCAGTAGCTTCTGGGTTTGACGGCTGTCGAAGCGGGTCGGGTAAGAGACGAAGTTCATCAGGTCTGCCGGTAGGCCAAGATCCTTCATCACCGCATCGCGAATTCGACGTACCGGCGTGAGAGAGGCGAGCGCCTGGCGGACCATCGAGGGGATGAAGCCGAACATGGCGGGGTTCACCCGCACGGTCAGCTTCGGCGCATGGGCGGCTTCTGCGAAGATCGCCAGCACCTCGCCAACGCGCTTCGCATCCGGGTCGGTCAAGTGAAAGCACTTGCCATTCTGCCCTGCCTTGTGGGCGATATGGTCCATCGCCTCGACCACGAAATCGACCGGCACGATATTGATGCGGCCGCCATCGATACCGATGGCCGGCATCCAGGGCGGCAGCATCTTGCGCATTTTTTGCAGCACTTTGAAGAAGTAGTACGGGCCGTCGATCTTGTCGATCTCGCCGGTCTTCGAGCTGCCGACCACGATGCCGGGCCGATAGATGCGCCATGGGCGTTTGCATTCGCGCCGTACGAGACCCTCCGAATCGTGCTTGGTGCGGAAGTATGGGTGGGTCAGCTTACCGGCTTCCTCGAACATATCTTCCGAGAACACGCCTTCATAAAGGCCCGCAGCGGCAATTGAGCTCGTGTGGTGGAAGATGCCGGTCTCGATGGCGTCGGCCAATGCGAGAGCGTGACGGGTGCCTTCGACATTGACGGCGATCTGCTCCTCCGCCGTGGCGCTTAAGTCATAGAGGGCTGCGAGGTGGAAGAAATGCTTGATCTGGCCCTTGAGCGCCGTGATGTCCTTGGCCGCGAGCCCGAGCTTGGGCTTCGAGAGGTCGCCCACTACCGGTACGACCCGCTCCGCGTCTTTTCCCCAACGTAATTTGATCTTTTCGAACTTGGCCTGTGAATCCTTGCGCACCAGCGCATAGACTTTACCCTTGCGTCGGCTCAGCAGGGTCTGAACCAGATTGCTGCCGACGAACCCGGTGGCGCCGGTGACGAAATAGGTCATACGATATTCCTCGTGATCGTGTCGGGGACAAGGTTTGCGAGCACCGTTGCGACCAGGGTGTCGACAAGCAGTGTTCTATAATCCCCAGACAGTGCGCGTCAAGCGAGCGACCGTTCGGTGCGTGCACAACACAACAAACAGAGATAAGGTGGGAGCATGTTGTTGAATCTGTTCGGTTCCGGGCGTGAAGCCATGTCGGCGGTCGATACCGCCTGGTTGAGGATGGATCGACCGACCAATCTGATGGTCATCAACGGCATCATGTTCTTCGAGTCGGCGGTCGATTACCCCCGCATCAAGCGTGTGCTGGAGCAGCGGCTGCTTAGCCACAAGCGGTTCAGGCAGCGCGTCGTGCGTACCGGTACCTCGGCCGCGTGGGAGGACGACCCGGACTTCGATATCGATAATCACCTGCATGTGGTCGCGCTACCGGGCGCCGCTGGGCGCCATGAGCTCGAAGTGTTCGTCAACGAACAGATTTCCACGCCGCTCGATTTCGGCAAGCCGGTTTGGCAGTTTCATCTGGTCGAGAACTATGAAGGTGGCGCAGCACTGGTTGTACGCATCCACCATTGCATCGCCGATGGCATCGCACTGATCCAGGTACTGCTGTCGCTGACCGATAAGGATGCGAATGCCCGAGCCACGGCCTCGCATCGCAAGACGAATTTTCATGCCGACGAGCGCGAGCCTGACGATGTATTCATGCGTTTCTACCGCCCGGTCGCGAAGATGTATGCCGGTGCCCTGCGGCGCTATGCCAAGCTGCTGGGTACCAGCTACGGCCTTATGTTGAATCCGGCCAAGATGCTGGAGTACACCACCACCGGCCTGTCGGCTACGCAAGATTTGGCTCGCCTTGCTGCCATGCCTGCCGACCCGCGCACCCAGTTCAAGGGGACGCAGTCGAGTGCCAAACGCGTGGCTTGGTCGGAGTCCCTTCCGCTCTCCGAGGTCAAGCAGGTGGGCAAGGCGCTCGGCTGCTCAATCAACGATGTATTGTTGTCCTGCGTGGCGGGTGCGCTGGGCGGTTATCTGGCCGAGCGCGGCGATGATGTCGATGGCTTGGAGATCCGCGCATCTGTCCCCGTCAATCTGCGGTCCGAAAACAAGCTCGACGAGCTCGGTAACTGCTTTGGCATGGTGTTTCTGCCGCTGCCGCTTGGCGTGGCCAACCCGATCGAGCGGGTCTATGAGGTGCGTCGCCGCATGGGTGAGATCAAGGGCGGCTATGAAGCCTTGATCACCCTGGGTCTCCTGGCGGTGGTCGGCGTGCTACCCGATATGATTGAGCAGCCTATTCTGGAGTATTTCAGTACCAAGTCGACGGCGGTGATGACCAACGTGCCCGGCCCGCGCGAGCCGATCTACATGGCGGGTACGCTCGTGAAAGATTTGCAGTTCTGGGTGCCACAGTCAGGTGAAATCAGTATGGGCATTTCGATCTTGTCCTACAACGACCGGGTGAATTTCGGCGTGATGACCGACAAGAAACTGGTGCCGGAACCGGCGCGCATCATCGAGCGGTTTGGTGTCGAATTCGAAAAACTGGTGTTCGCAACGCTCTTGAGCGTGGGTGATGCGCCGCCTGACCCTGAGCTGGCTGAGCTGCACCTGGCTGCGCTACAACTGGTGGGGCGCAACCGGACTACCGTTTGAGTGCGGTTTGGGCGACTGTGCTGGCGGCAGATGTGTGTCTGTCTCTTGCAATTGACGGCATTTTGGTTCACGGTCGCGCCTTCATCACTCAGTTGGATGTAGCCATGTTTTCCGAACGCATCAATCGCCTGCAAGGGTCGCTCGTACGCGAGATCCTCGCCGTTGCCAATCAGCCTGACATGATTTCCTTCGCGGGCGGTCTGCCGGCGCCCGAGGCCATGCCCAAGCTCGATTTCAACGGCCTGCCCGACAACCTGAGCCAGTACGGCCCAAGCGAAGGCGAAGCATGGCTGCGTGAAGCGATTGCCGCCGAGATGAGCAAGAACGGTGTGCCGGCAAAGGCGGAAAACATCCTGGTTTTGACCGGTTCGCAGCAAGGTCTCGATTTGGCAGCCAAGCTGTTCGTCGATGAAGGCACGCCTGTCCTGGTCGAAGCACCGACATTCCTGGCCGCAGTGCAGTGCTTTAGCTTCTTTGGCGCCAAGTTTGTCGAAGTCGGTCTGACACCGCAGGGTATCGATGTGGATGAGCTGGAGCGCAAGCTGGAAACTGAAAAGCCGCGCTTCGCCTATCTGATCCCTAGCTTCCAGAATCCGTCGGGGGTTTGTTACGACGAAGCGACCCGTGCCCGCGTCGCGGCGCTCTTCGACAAGCACAACGTCGTGTTGCTGGAAGACGAACCGTACCGTGAGCTGGTGTACGACAAGTGCGACCGCGACACCATCTGCGGCCGCCTGAAGTCGGCACCGTGGATACATTTTGGCACCTTCTCGAAGACCGCTATCCCGGGTCTGCGCGTGGCCTACCTGGCCTGCGATTCGCGCCTGATGCCGCATCTGTACAAGCTCAAGCAAGCCGCCGACCTGCATACCAATCGCCAGGGCCAGTGGGCGATGCACAAGCTGCTGACTTCGGCAGAGTATCCTGCTCATATCGCCAAGCTGCGCGAGTTCTACCACCAGAAGCGCGACCTGATGGCCCAAGCGCTGGACAAGCATTTCCATGACTTGGCCGACTGGACCATCCCGCCGGGAGGCTTGTTCTTCTGGCTGAAGCTGAAGGCCAATGTCGACAGCTATGATCTCTTGAAGCCTGCGCTGGAGCGCAAGGTCGCCTTCATGCCGGGCAAGCCGTTCTACGCCAACCCGCGCGTGTCGAATGAAATGCGGCTCAATTTCAGCCATGCATCGCCCGACAAGATCGAAGAGGGCGTGCGGATTCTGGCTGAAGTGGTGCGCGCGCACATCTAAGACAATGACCAAGGGCCGCATCGCGGCCCTTGGTCATATCGCCTGCAGCAATCCTTGCTGAAGTGCCTGTCTGATCAGTCGCTCAGTTCGGATTTAGCAAACTCCACATCGAGCTTTTCCATCGCATCGGCCGGTGTACTGGCGGCTGCGGTTTCATAGAGCTTGGTCGCATCCTTGACCTTCTTGTTGCCAAACAGCATCAAGAGCCCGTTGCCGTATTCGATATGGGCGATCGCGGAGTCGGGCAGCAAGGCCAGCGCCTTTTCGTAATGTTGCAGTGACTTGTCCTTCGAGACGCTATAGGTCAACGAAGCGACCATGCTGCCGACCTTGTCGATGATTTCGGCGTGATAGGCACCCAACGCGATATGGGCTTCGGCGTGGTCTGGATCGAGCTCCAGTGTCTTGTCGAGGCTCGCGCGGACTTTGCCGGCGATGCCCTGCGCCAGTGCCTTTACGATGGAGGTTGCTTGGCTGTAACGGCCCAGCGCATAGGCATGCTGGTAGTGAGCATTGATATTGTTTGGGTTTTCGCGCGCGGCAACCTCGGCGCGGTCGGCAACCTCTTCGAAGAGTTCCTTCTTCTCTTCTTCATCATCCACGAGGTAGGTGGCGTAGATGGCTTGTGCCTTGTTGGCGGCATTCACGCCTGAGGCGGTTTCCGCCTTGAGGCCCAGTGCAACAGCAGTCTGGAAATCACCGCGGTGATACGCACGCCAGGCGTCCTGGCTCTCTTCGTCCTCGGGCCACGGTTCTCGATCGCCCGCGTGCAGGCGTTCCCAATGTTGCCAGAGTGCGTCCCCCTTATAGTCAAAGCCGCTGGCGTCGTGCGGAAAGCGTTGCCATTTGCTCATCTTGTCTCACCCCGCTTGTTGTTCACGATTTGATTATAGATAGGCCCCATCGTGCCCGTGGTGCTTAGGCGGCGATGGGTTCCGTGCGCTCGCCGGTCTGCAGGCGCCACAGCGCCGCATAGCCACCGTTCTTTGCCAGCAGCACGTCATGCGTGCCGGATTCGACGATGCGGCCGCCTTCCATGACATGGATGCAGTCGGCATGGCGAATCGTCGACAGCCGATGGGCGATCACGATGGTCGTGCGGCCACGACTCACCACATCCAGGCTACGCTGGATGGCGGCCTCGGTTTCGTTGTCGACCGCGCTGGTGGCTTCGTCGAGAATCAGGATCGGCGGGTTTTTCAAGATTGCCCGAGCGAGTGCCAGCCGTTGCCGCTGCCCACCTGAGAGCTTCTGGCCGCGTTCACCCACGCGAGTGGCGAAGCCCAGAGGCAATTTATCAATGATCTCCATGGCTTCGGCCGCTTCGGCCGCTGCGGCGATCTGTGCATCGGTCGCACCCGTGGCGCCATAAGCGATGTTCTCGGCAATCGTGCCGTCCGTGAGGAAGGTATCTTGCGGCACGTAGCCGATGGCACGGCGCAGGTCTTGCAGGTTGAGGCTGTCGATCGGCTGCCCGTCGAACAGGATGCGGCCTTGCTGTGGCGAATAGAAGCGCAATAGCAGCTTCACCAAGGTCGATTTGCCTGAGCCCGTACTGCCGACGAATGCGACTGTTTTGCCGGCTTCGATGTCGAGATGAATACCTTGCAGGGTCGGTTGTTCGCCATAGCTGAATTCGACTTGTTCGAAGCGCAGTGCCCCGCGCGCGTTCGCGACGGGGAAGTGCGTGCCTTCGTAGGGAATGGCAATCGGCGTGTCGAGCAGCTTCATCGTGCGGTCGATAGCGGCCATGGAACGCTGGTACATGTCGGCGACTTCAGCCAAGCCCGTAAACGGCCACAGCAGGCGTTGCGTGAGGAACACCAGCAGCGAATATGCCCCTACGGCCAACTCATGATGCAAGGTCAGCCAGCCTCCATAGACCAGGGTCGCGGTGAAGCCAGCCAAAATGGCCATGCGGATGACGGGCGTAATTGCAGAACTGATACGGATGGCGCGCCGGTTCGCAGCGCGGTAGGTATCGCTTGCTTGGGCAATATGAGCAGCCTCGAAGCTCTCCGTTGCATAGCTCTTGATGGTAGCGAGGCCGAGTAGATTATTGTTGAGCCGGGCGCTGACGTCGCCCGCCGCCTCGCGGACTTCGGCATAGCTCGGTGCGAGCCGGTTCTGGAACCAGAATGCACCGATCAGGATGAGCGGAACCGGCAGGCAGGCGATGATCGCGATGCCAGGCTGGATAACGAAGAACACGGCGCTCACCATGACAGACGAGCACACGACCTGGATGATCTGGTTCGCGCCGCCGTTGACGAAGCGCTCCATCTGGTTGACGTCGTCGTTCAGGATGGACATCAGCGTACCGGTGCGCTGATTCTCAAAGTAGGACATCTCCAGCTTCTGTACGTGCCGATAGGCTTCAAGCCGCAAGTCGTGCTGGATATTCTGTGCGAGGTCGCGCCATTTCACTTCGTACAGATACTGGAATAGCGATTCGCCACCCCAGATCACGATATTGAGCGCACCCAGCAACAGCAGCTGTTGCCAGGTATCGGTGATACCGATGCCGCCCAGCACCTTTCGCGCCAAAAAGCTCTGATCGCCTTTCACGACAACGTCGACGGCCACGCCGATCAGCACTTCGGGCAATACATCGAAGAACTTGTTGAGGATCGAGTACAGCGTCGCAAGTCGGTAGTCGGTACGATAGGCGCGCGAATAATGCAGCAGTTTTTTGAGCGGGTGCATGGGCAAGCGGGCGATGGGCCAAAGGAAGTAAGAAGATACCGGGTTCGCGGCCGGCATGAAACTGCCAGGCTGCGTGATCTACGGCAGATGGCGATACGGACAACTAGAATGCGGGAAAGCAACAGTGCAGACCCACTGACTTGCACAAGCGATATGATGCGAACTATATAAAATATAAATCCAATCTTGAACCATCTACCTGACTCAGGAGGTGTGTCATGCGCATGTCTTTGCTGGTGATCTGCGGTTGCGTCCTGCAGTGCGCATTCGCCGAAACCGTTCTCGTCGCGAACCCGAAGCATGCGGGCACCAAGTTGACGACAGAGCAGGTTGCGGGCGCTTATCTGGGTAAGAAAGTCTCTCTGGCGGATGGCTCGGTGCTGACGCCGATCAACCAGACTGAAGGCAAACCTGCCCGCGATGAATTTCTGACTAAAGTGACCGGGAAGTCCGATGCGCAGATCAAGGCGTACTGGGCCAAGCTTGCCTTTACCGGCAAAGGCGACGCACCGCGTGAAGTGGGTGGCGACGCCGACGTCAAGAAACAGGTGGCCGGCAACCCAGGTTTGGTCGGCTATATCGACAAAGCAGCGGTAGATGGCAGCGTGGTTGTCGTCTACATGCCGGAATAGGCGCAACTGAGACAGGGGATGTGAACATGAGACACACAATGCTTGCGCTCATCGTCGCCGTGGCATCCGCCCATGCATTTGCCATCGATCTGCAGGAAGACGGCAGCTTCAAACTGACGGGCTTCTATAACCTGACCGCCGCCAAAGTCATGAGCGGTATCGACCAACAATTTGGCCTATCGGACTGGCACTATCAACAATGGCATTGCCCGTGCTCGATCCAGAATTGGGAGTACGTCGGCGTCTATGAAAAGGACAAGGGCTGGCAGACCACGCCGGAATCGCTGGTCGGCGTGCAGTTGAAAAAGAACTTTTCAGACACGTTCTCGGCAACTGCGCAATTGGTGAGCCGAGGCGACAACACCAGCTTCCGCCCCTACACCCCTACGGTGGATTGGGCCTACCTCTCATGGAAGCCCGATGCCGATTCGCCCTGGACTTTCCAGGCGGGCCGCAAGCGTATTCCGCTCTATTACTACAGTGATTATCTCTATATTGGCTATGCCTACCCATGGGCGCGGCCTGCGCCTGACGTGTATGGTTGGGCGATCTACGCCTATGATGGCGCCAATGTCACCTACGAGCACGAATTGGGAAGCTCGGGTTGGTCGGTGACGGCGAATGCCTGGTATGGCAACTTCAAGAGCAAGAACAACCCTTACGATACCTTGATCTACGATTTCACCCCTGGCACGACGGAAGGGGAGTCATGGAAGGATATCTGGGGCGGCTACGCTGCGGTGACGAACGGTACTTATGAGCTGCGTTTGATGTCGATGCAGTACCGCGACAATATCTGGTCGAATAACGCCGATGGTACGCAAACGACGCTGACGGACCATGTGTTCACGCGGATCACGGGTTTGGCCGGGAATATCGATTACAAAAATCTGCTGGTCCGCAGCGAAATCGATCGTTTTCAGCAGTCAGCCAATAGTCCGGCAAAGTTTGTCTATGACTATGCCTTGCTGGGCATCGGATACAAGATTGGCAATTTCACGCCGATGTATACATTCTCCCGCTATCGCGTGGAGCCCAGTACAGCCATTTTCGTGGAGGGTCGTAATACCTCCATGTTCAGCGTACGCTGGGATTTCATGAAGAATACGGCACTCAAAGTCCAGTACGATATTTCGAAGGATCACTCCGAGTATCCTTACCCCTTCTTTGGCGATTCCAATATCCTGTCCGTCTCGCTGCAGGGTATCTTCTGATCAGGCAGCAGGGGAGCAGCATGAGCATATGAAAAAGGCCACCCCATTTCGTGGGTGGCCTTTGTCTTGCCGAATCGGACAGACTTAACGCAGTTCCGTCACCAAAGCATTCAGCAGTGTGCTGGCCGTGGCTTCTGCCAATTGGCTACCGTCGCGATTTCCGACGCGGATGGTCGTGACTTCATCCTTGCCGGCAACGACCACCAGATATTCCGGGCCGGTCGGTTCAAGTTTTTCAGCGTGCTTTTCGTCCGCGCTCTTCCAGAACTCCAACTTGCTCAAGAAGCTCGACGACGAGTCTTCCTTCGGCTTGTCGGCGCCGCTTGGGCGTACATAGTACACGCCGAGCGAACGGTCACGGTCGTTGATGCCGTAGCCTGCGCGCTCGAGCGCCAAGCCAACACGTCGCCATGCGCGGTCGAAACTTTCGGTGACCTGAACAACATGCTTGCCATCCGCTTGCGAAACCAAGGTCGCGCGCGCAGGCGCGGACGGTGCCGCAGTAGTTGCAGTCGCATCTGGCGTCTTGCTGGCCGTTGCCACCACTTGGCCTGCGACGTCAGCGGTCACGCCCAGGCGAACCAGCAGCATCTTCAGCTCTTCAGCTTCACGTTCCGGCTCGGGCTTGCGCTCCGTCCAGCGCGTATCGCTCTTGTCCTTTTCAGTGAAGACTTCTTCCATGCCGCGGTGACTGATGTAGATTTCAGTCGTACCCGCCTCGCTACCCCGTTCGAGGCGCATACGGTACTGGTCTGTGCGGCCGGTCGAGTACAAGGTGCCCAGGCCACGCTGCAGCGCGGCGCGGAAGCCGCCCACGGGCAAGTCAGGGCGCTCTTCGCGCCAATTGGTTTCGATCAGGCCGGCCGTCGGGTTATCGACCGTCAGCGCAAAGCCTTGATCGAGCCAGAACTGGCGCGCTTCGGTCCAGACTGCTTCCGGCGTGGCGCCCACGACAAGCCAGCGCTGGCCGCCTGCGCTTTCCATACGCACCTTGTCGAACTTCGGCAATACTGCTTGCGATTCGATGAGCTTCTGGCCGCTTGGCGTCAGCTTGGCGTTCGCCATGCCGGGGATCGCGTACGCCCCGCTCACTTCGGGCGAGTTCAGATCGGGCGGCACGTCGAGCGGCTTGTTCTTCACATTTTCACGCGATTTGCCATAAGGCGTATTCGCGTCGTCGTCATGCCCCATAAATGGGATATGGAAGGTCGTGTTGGCGCAACCGGCGAGCAGCAGGGTCGCCGCAGTCGCAGTGATGAAACGGGTATTTCGGATCATGTGAAAGACACTTCCCTTAGAACTGGATGCCGGCCTGAGCCATGGCTGCGCGTACCGGCGCTTCGGCGCCGGTTGAAAGCGGTGTGAGCGGCAGGCGGATGCCCTGCGGCATCAGCCCCATCTTACCGACCGCCCACTTGGCGGGGATCGGGTTGGCTTCGACAAACAAGTGCTTGTGCAGGCCTTGCAGCTTGTCATTGGCAGCACGAGCTGTGGCCAGATCGCCGCGCAGTGCAGCAGCCGACATCTCGGCCATCAACTTCGGTGCGACGTTGGCAGTGACTGAAATCACGCCATGGCCACCCAGCAGCATAAAGGCGAGACCCGTTGCGTCGTCGCCGGAATAGAGGCCGAAGGACTTCGGCGCACGCATGATCAGGTCTGCCGCGCGGCCGATATCGCCCGTCGCGTCCTTCAAGCCGACGATATTGGGTACCGACGCCAGACGCAGGGCAGTGTCGTTGCTCATGTCGGCAACGGTGCGGCCCGGTACGTTGTACATCAGCATCGGAATCTCGACAGCTTCGGCGATGGCCTTGTAATGCTGGTAGATACCTTCCTGCGTCGGCTTGTTGTAGTAGGGCACGACCGACAGGGTCATGTCTGCACCAACCGCCTTCGCCTCGCGGGTGAGCTCGATGGCTTCGCGCGTCGAATTGGCACCGGTGCCGGCGATCACGCGTACGCGGCCGCGAGCCGCCTCGACGGTCGCTTTCACGACAGCGATATGTTCTTCGATATCGAGCGTGGCGGATTCACCTGTGGTGCCGACCGCGACGATACCTGCCGTACCGGCGTCAACGTGGAAATCCACCAGCTTCTTCAAGCTGGCGAAATCGAGACTGCCGTCCTCGAACATGGGGGTCACCAAGGCGACCAAGCTACCATTCAACATAAGCTGCATCCGTGTGGCTGAAGAGGATGAAGCGGCGATTCTAACCGAATCGCCGTAACAGGGTTAAGAGACTTCGTACAGTCTCCAGAGACCGGAAAAATCACCGTAAGGTTCCGCCTATCGATAGCTTCGACAAGCGAAATAAACCCTGACGCCGGGCTTACTGAACCAGCCCGACATGCTGCGGATAATCCGTGATAATGGCATGCGCGCCGAATTCGCGCATCAGTTGGTGTTCGTAGCGCGTCTTGGCGCCGTACACGAAATTGCGGAAGCCCAGCGCATTGGCTTGGCGCAAGACATCCGGGTCGACGATTTCGCAATCCCAGACCAGGGTACGGATGGTGCGATGAGGCAACACCGCATGCAACAGGCTATTGATGGCCGCCGGGCGATGTGCGTTCAAGAGGCCGCATTCGAACTGCAATGTTTCCGCCGCAGTCAGCACGACTTCATGGCGGAATGAGGTGACGAGGATGTTGTGCGTCTCTTCATACTGCGCGAGCAAGGGCAGGGCGACACTGGCCGCCGCAGGCGTCTTGATTTCGATATTCCAGTAGGCACTTGGGAAAGCGTGGAGCGCTTCGGTCAGCGTTGGCACGATATAGCCGCAGACATCCGACAGCTGTTTTCGCGTCAGCGCAGCAACAGGCTCACCGTTTCGGGCGATACGGTCGTGAAAGAGGACCGCTTCGTTGTCTGCACTGAGCCGTACATCGGTCTCGATACCCTCGAAACCAATACGCAACGCCGCCCCGAACGCATCGAGCGTGTTTTCTGGGTGTTGGGCATGGTAACCACGATGAGCGAACAGATGCATGGCGTCACACTGAGGTTGCGGTTTTTCACAGTGTAACGAATCGCCAAGGGCAATGGCAGCGTCTATACATCGAATATATACCGATCTATCCGACAGGCGGACTGATCAAGAGGGGCTGGTTCGAAACGCATCTGCACAAATAGCGAGCGCCCGGTTCTCCCGGGCGCCTGCGCTGCACTTAATGACGCGCTGAGCGCGATACGCCAAACACGCTCAACAACCGCAGGCGATGGCGGCCTCATCTACCCGATTGCCTGTCGGCGTTATGGTGGCGAGGCCGTCGCGCTTCCACCAGTCGAGACCGCCCTGCAATTCTTTGACGGTGAAACCCAGCTGCGCAAGCTTGAGCGCACCCTTGGTCGAGGCGTTGCAGCCGATGCCGTCGCAGTAGCTCACATAGACGGCCTCCCGGCTCAAGTGTGCCGTCGTCGTGGCATCCATGACCCGGTGCGGCAAGCTGATGGCCGACGGGATATGCTCGCGGCCAAAGGCATCGGCACTGCGCGCGTCGATCACCACGATGTTTTCGCCATCATCCAGCGCGGCTTTCAAATCCGCCGCGTCGATTTCGTAGGCAAGCTTGGCCGCATAGAAGCTGATCTGGTCCATGAATCTCTTCCTCCTGATTGACGCGCATCGTGGCGCTCCCCGGACATCAGTGCCCGAGGAAGGTCTCCGCCAGTAGCGCAAGGCAAAACACCGCAATGGTGCCGATTACGAGCAGCGGTTCGAGATGATCGTCCAAGGGGTGTGTTTCATCCTCGTGACGGCTCGACGAAAGGTCTGAGGCGGAAAGGTGGGCCATGATTCGACTCCTTGTTCAGTACGACTTTTGAGCGACTTTCTGGCGTCAGTGTGCGCTGCATAGATTGCTGTCTCCACGCACATGCGACGAATTGGTCTGTTGCGCGATGGAACGCGGCGTTGCTTGATGAACTGCTTCACCCTTTGCCGCACCGTAGGCGTGCTGGGTATCGCTCGCCCTGAAATGCAATCTGGCGGTAGACAGCGCCTCGATCACCAGCTTGCCATGTGACGTGCTGTGGTACTGCTCGCCGGGTTGCAGCACGATATCGCCTTCGCCTGGTTCGGTGATCCACAACGTGCCTGCATCGGCGGTGATGATGAGACCTGCATGCTGATTGATGGCGATCAACGCGCCAGATGCAAGTGAGTACTCAGTGACGTTAGAATCGTGCAACATTGCAGTGTCCTCCAGTTGTCGATCGTTCCGCGGAATCGGTACGATCTGGTGCGGCCTTGGTGCAGATTCTCACCGTGTCCCCCTGCAAGGACAATCGATCAATCCTCAATGGATAGTTGAATTGGACTCAATGATTGAAACGCCGGGTAAGTTGCCTTCGCTCGCCGCCTTGCGCGCCTTTGAGGCGGCCGCACGGACAGGTAGCATCGCGCGGGCAGCGGCGGAGCTCTTCGTCACCCCGGGTGCGGTCAGTCACCAGATCAAGGCGCTGGAGGAGCAGCTGGGTTTTGCGCTGTTTGCCCGACAGGGCCGGGGCATCCAATTGACGGCGGATGGCCAGCGCCTCGCGAACAAAATGAATACCTTGCTGGTCGATGTCGCCCGTGAGATCAGCCAGATCCAGCGCGATATGAGTCGACAGCGCCTGATCGTGACCGTACTGCCGTCGTTTGCGGCGCGTTGGCTGACACCACGCCTCGGTCGCTTTATCGATCAATACCCCGATATCGAGCTGTGGATTCAGACCTCGAAGCAGGTCGAGGATTTGGTCGCCAGCGGTATCGACATGGCGATCCGCATGGGGCGCGGCAGTTGGCCGGGCGTGCATCAGGAGCGTTTTGCCGACGAATTCTGCCTGGTGGTCGCGAGCCCCACGCTGGCTGGCGGCTTGCCGGCTACACCGGTCGATATGGCCGGCCGGCCTCTGTTGCGGGCCGATAGCGAGCCGTGGCGTCCGTGGTTTGAGCTGGCGGGCCTCGATTGGCCGGAACCAACCCAGGGCTTGTTGTTCAATGATTCGAGCCTCTTGGTGCAAGCTGCCATCGATGGTCGGGGCATCGCCCTGGCGCGGGATTCGCTGGTGCGTGACGATATTGCAGCGGGCAGGCTCGTGCAGTTGTTTGACCTGACTTTGCCGATGGATAAGTTCTATTGGCTGGTGACACCGTCACCGCCGCCGTATCGTCCCGCATTGCAGACCTTCATCGATTGGCTGCGAGAAGAGATCAAGCACTGAAGTTTCGCCCGGCTTGCGCAGTCGGGGCGGACCATACAATCCACTGTTGAGACCCTTGCATGCCACTGATTGACCGAATCGCTCGCTTCACGGCCATCCTGTGCCTGTTTACCGGCCTGGCTGTGCGGGCCGATGACCGCCCGCGTGTGGCGCTCGTGCTGGGGGGCGGCGGTGCACGGGGTTTAGCGCATATTGGTGTACTGAAGGTATTGGAGCAGGCACGTATCCCCGTCGACTGCGTGGTGGGGACGAGCATGGGCGCGCTAGTCGGGGGTATCTACGCCGATGGCCGCTCAGCCGCCGATATCGAACGTGTTGTATCGAAGATCGACTGGAACGACGTGCTGGACGACCGCCCCCCGCGCCGCGCGCAGGGCTTTCATATCAAGCAGGACGATGAGCTGGGCATGATGGGTCTAGGCCTCGGCTTATCTGACGACGGTCAGTTGCGATTCCCCAAAGGGGCGATCGGTACGCACAAAGTCGACCTGCTGATCCGCAAGCTGGTCGACAATGCGCTACCGGAGAATTTCGATAAGCTGCCCTTGCCTTTTCGCGCCGTGGCGGCTGATCTGGAAACCGGCGATATGGTGGTGCTCTCGCGCGGCGATCTGGCTGCCGCCTTGCGCGCAAGCATGGCCGTACCCGGCATCTTCCCGCCTGTAGAGCGCGATACGCGTGTGCTGGTGGATGGCGGCGTGGCACGCAACCTGCCGATCGACGTCGCGCGCGGCGTGTGTGGCGACACCGTGATCGCTGTCGATGTGAGCTCGCCGCTCCTGACCCGCTCGCAGACGCAAGACGTGCTGACGATTTCCGACCAGACCCTGCGCGTGTTGATGCAGCGGAATGTCGATGAACAGATTCGGCAGCTCGGTAAGCGCGATATCTTGATCCGACCCGGTC
>Ga0213872_10001318_pt1 | contig 16439 bp, 16 predicted proteins | sample VelepicomBERX_R2_FD_160071 | JGI IMG/M metagenome (GOLD analysis project Ga0213872, IMG submission 160071) | Rhizosphere microbial communities from Vellozia epidendroides in rupestrian grasslands, the National Park of Serra do Cipo, Brazil - RX_R2 | ecosystem: Host-associated > Plants > Roots >...
CGCCGGGCCGATGCTAGCGCACAAAGCAGAAGATGAAGGTGTTGTCTGCGTCGAAATGATGGCGTGTCAATCTGGACACATCAATTATGACGCTATTCCGGGCGTTGTTTACACATGGCCAGAAATTGCATCTGTCGGCAAAACCGAAGAACAGCTAAAGACGGAAGGCGTTGCGTTTAAGGTCGGAAAGTTCCCATTTTCGGCGAACGGTCGCGCCCGTGCCATGGGCGATACGGAAGGTTTTGCAAAGATTCTGGCTGATGCCAAGACTGACCGCCTCTTGGGAGCTCATATCATCGGGCCGGATGCCGGCACCATGATTGCAGAACTTGCTTTGGCGGTTGAATTTGGCGCCAGCAGCGAAGATGTTGCGCGTACATGCCACGCACATCCGACACTGAATGAAGTCGTTAAGGAAGCTGCTTTGGCAGTTGATGGCCGTCCGCTTCACGTCTAAGGCGTCAACGGGGTGTTAGTTGCGCCCTGTTTTCTTGCGGATCATCTCAACAATCTCGCCGGGTCTGAATTCTTTCAGAAGGCTGATACTTTTACCAAGTTTCATGACGTCGCCGATGCGGCGGTCCAGAAAATGCCATGTGGACTGATAATCGTCCGACTCGTCTGCCAGCCAATACAGGGCTGTGGCTTTTAGTATGCCGACCAGCAGCAGACGCTTGGTGTGGCGGTTATAATCTGTTGATGTATCACCACAGGCGACCCAGATTTTATCAGCACTGCGATGCAACGCCTTGATGGCTATCGGCCAACGTTGCGGCAGTGTTTGCCATCCTTGCAGACGGCGATAGGCCTCGCGGTGCGGGATCAGGCATTCAAAGCGCGTGCGAACGGCGGTTGTCACCTTGTCACGCGTGCGCATACGCTGAAATCCGCTGTTTGCCTTTAATGCTTTGAGCGTTTGTTGATCGACATAGTCGTGAAACTGCTGAACCAGATCAGCCGGGCCGTCGGGGAACAAATCATCTGCGGCAAAGGGATCCACGCCTAATTCCTGAAGCCCCGCTTTTATCGAGGTATGGCTCCAACCATCAAAAGGGACGTGTTGAATGATCGATTCCAGCAATTTTTCGGTATCTTTTGACGAAGAAGTCACAGCGGGTCGCGGCATGACAATCCCCTGATTGTTGAATCGTTGTTATTTTTCATAAGCTTAGCAATATTAGACCAGTTATGGCGTCAAAAAGAAACTCTTTTCTCTAACCCATTGATCGTGTTATAGCAGCCGCTTCGCACTGCCACAAACAACAGGAGGGATTGGTTCGTGCAAGTTCTCGTCCGTGATAATAATGTCGATCAAGCGCTGCGTGCGCTGAAGAAGAAGCTGCAACGTGAAGGCGTGTTTCGTGAAATGAAGCTTCGCCGTAACTATGAAAAGCCGTCTGAACGCAAAGCGCGTGAAAAAGCTGAGTCTGTGCGCCGCCTGCGTAAGGTTGAGCGTAAGCGCAAAGAGCGCGAAGGCTTCTAAGAAGTTTACCGCGCGCGGTATTCGCTGCGCGCGTTGTCTGTCCATCAGGCCTTCTCATGCCGACACTTTCCATCATACTGCCGTTTCATAACGAAGCCGAAGGTGTCAGGAATCTTTTTCAAAGATTGTATCCTGTGCTGGGCGGCCTTGGCCTGACCTATGAAATCATCTGTATTGATGATGGTAGTCAGGACAAGACCTATGGCGCGCTTTGTCATGAGCGCGAAATGGATCAGCGCGTCAAGATTATCAAAATGGCTCGCAATTTCGGTAAGGAGGCTGCGCTGACCTGTGGGCTGGATGTTGCCTCAGGTGATGCGGCCATCACGATGGACAGCGATCTGCAGCACCCGCCAGAGGTCATCACTGACCTTGTCGCCAAATGGCGCGAGGGTGTGGATCTTGTCTACGCCATTCGCAGCAACCGCAAGACGGATTCTTACCTGCGGCGCCTGCTGTCTCGCGCGTTTTACGCTGTCTTTAAGGCGATTGCCGACATTCAAATGCCCGAAGGGGCTGGTGATTATTGCCTGCTGGACCGCAAGGTTATTAACGCCATCAAGCAATTGCCGGAACGCAACCGCTTCATGAAGGGCTTGGTTGCGTGGGTGGGATTCACGCGCGGCATGGTCAATTTCGACGTGCAGCCGCGTCAGGGTGGTACGTCACATTGGAATCTGTTTCGCCTTGTACGCTTTGCCTTCGATGGCCTGACGGCCTTCAGTACCTTCCCGCTGCGTATTTGGACGTGGTGCGGGGCGTTGATTTCCATCCTGACTTTCTCATACGGCATATACCTGACGGTGCGTACGCTGATTTCCGGCGTAGATGTGCCCGGTTACGCGTCCTTGATGGTCGGTATGCTGTTCCTGGGCGGTGTACAACTGCTCAGTCTCGGCATTTTGGGCGAATATATGGGGCGCATTTTTAGCGAAGTAAAACGCCGCCCGCTGTATCTAATATCAGAACAATCAGGGTTTAATAAAGAATAGCCCTGCGGCCCCTTGGGTTGCTATCCTACGGCCATGGATGATATCTCGACAGAATGGATGGTAGCCGCCCAGATGCGTCTGGCGCAGATGGAAGGCGTTCCATTTGTCGTATTGAGGCGCGGCAGCATGCCAAGCAGCACCATCATTCTGCGCGTTAATCTTTTAAACGGTTCATCGCGTGTATTGTTGCAAAGCCGTCTGGACGACGAACGTGTATGGATGCCTGCAGGCGGGCGTGACCCCATGCCGGACATTGATGCAGATGACGCCATGCGCCGTGAGGCTCAATTTGACCCGGATGCGTGGTTATTGGAGATTGAAGACAAGGCTGGGCGTATATGGTTCCCGGGAAAGGTTGTGACATGAAGGGCAAAACGACACATCGCGGTATTGGCGGCCTGGAGTCAAAGCGTCGCGACGCCGTGCGCGTAAAAGCCAGCAAGAAGCGTAGCGAGTCTTCGCGTCAGTGGTTACAGCGTCAGTTAAACGACCCCTATGTTTCAGCGGCGAAGGAAGAAGGCTACCGTTCGCGCGCGGCTTATAAGCTGATCCAGCTGGATGAGCAGTTTAAGCTGATCGCACCTGCCATGCGCGTTGTTGATTTGGGTGCGGCGCCGGGTGGGTGGACGCAAATTGCGGTGCGCAAGATCGGCAAGAAGGGCAAGTTGGTGGGGATTGATTTGCTGCCTGTTGAGCCCATTGAGGGCGCGGATTTAATCGAAATGGATTTTTTGGCCGACGGCGCGCCGGATAGGCTGAAAGGTATGCTGGGTGGTGAAGCGGATCTGGTGCTGAGCGATATGGCCCCATCGACAACCGGCCATGCAAAGACAGATCATATACGCATTATGGCCCTGGCTGAAGCTGCTGCGCAGTTTGCGACAGAAATACTGACGCCGGGCGGCGCATTTGTTTGCAAATTCTTTCAGGGCGGCGCCGAAAAGACTCTGCTCAACTTGCTCAAGAAACACTTTGCCAAGGTCAGACACGCCAAACCTGCGGCCAGTCGTGCGGAGTCGTCTGAAAACTATATTATCGCACAGGGCTTCAGGCGCTAATTATTCGCCGACCAGCCAGCGCACATCGGATGCCTGATGTTCCGTGCGCATAGCGCTATGGAGTTGGGGGTATAGGGTTTGCAACGTATCGGCCAACTGCCAAGGCGGGTTGATAATCAACATACCCGAACCGTTTAAACGGTCGCTGCGAGTTTCCTCTTGAAATACGAATTCAGCGACTAACTGTTTACGTATGCCGCTGGCGGCCATTTTCTCTTGAAAGCGCCACAGGGCTGGACGTTCCTTGATGGGATACCACAGCGCATAGATGCCCTGTGACCATCGGCCATAGGCAGCAATCGTGCGGTCTGCCATTTCATCAAACTCGTCGGGTTGTTCAAATGGTGGGTCGATTAGAACCAGTCCACGCTTTTCGGCGGGGGGTAATAGGGCACTGAGCGCCTCGTAGCCGTTGCGATGATGAATTTGGGCCTGTGGATAGTGCCACATGGTGTGTTTCAGAGTCTCAGCGTCTTCGCTATGCCACTCACAGCCGACATAACGGTCACCGGGACGCAGCAGGCGGGCGATCAGTGCCGGGGAGCCGGGATATTGCGTCAGGCTACCCAACGGATTGAGTGCTTCAATGACGTGATGATAGCTGGACAGCGCGTCTATGCGCGGGGCTTGCCAATAGGCAATGATGCCATCCTGCGCCTCATTTGTTTTTTGTGCCCGATCATCAGAAAGATTGTAAAGGCCTATGCCCGCATGCGTATCAAGGACGCAAAACGGCGCTGGCTTCTGTTTCAGGTGATCGATGATGAGGCTAAGGGTTGCGTGCTTTACAACATCGCAACGGTTCCCCGCGTGGTATATGTGCCGATAGTTCATTCAAACTATGCCCACGCGAGGGACGGTAGAAGGTGCTTAGTTCTTCTTGCCTTCTTTGATCTTGCCTTCCTTGAAGACAACGTGCTGACGCACAACCGGATCATACTTGCGCAGTTCCAGTTTCTTGGTGTTGTTCTTGGGGTTCTTCTTGGTCACATAGAAGAAGCCGGTATTGGCCGAGCTGACCAACTTGATATCGTTCTTTGTCTTTGCCATGGCGTAATCTCATCACATCTACATATGGGCGGCCATTTCGGCACCCGAAGCGCTGCAATTTCGTGAAAATGGGCCTGAAAGTCAAGCTTTAATCACCCTTTGGGTAGTAATTGCTTGTTTTCTAATGGGTTATTTTTGATCTTGTGAGAAAAAAACGCCCCGGAAAGTGTTTCCCGGGGCGTTTAAAGCACTTTGGATAGGTTGCAGGTGTCTTAGAACTTACCTGTAACACTGACCAATACCTCGCGCTGGATCGCCGGGTAGGGGCTTTCTGAGGTATTTTGACGTGTCAGGTTTGTACCTGATACTGCCGCTGTCAGGTTGTCGAAGATCTTGTACCCGACGCGGGCGCCTTCGCTATAGTAACCGCCAGCCAAGGCCAACTGTTCGCTGTAGCCGCCATTATAGCTACGCAGCAGATTGGTTCCGCTGTCAATCTGGGTGTTTGTGTCAAACTCCCATTTGCCGGTTGTATAACCGAGCAGTACGCGGCCTTGATGTTGCGGAGCTGAGCCTTCGTAGTCTACGCCGCTCTTGATCGCGCCCGCGTCTGTTACGCGCGCGAAGCTGTAGCTGACATCCCAACGATAACCGCTGGGGGAGTTGCCTTTCAGCTCGACTTCCGTGCCATAGCCACTGCTATTGCCAGAATTTTGGGCAATGTACACAGGAACGTCCTGACCGTTAATGCGAACGGTTTGTGAACCAAGCGCCGCAAACGGCTGCACAACATCCTGGTTCAGCGTGTAGAACAGCGAGAACTTGACGTCCGAATTCAACGGCTTGACCACGCGGTCGTAGTCCGCGCTGTAGTCCTGCACAATGGTCGGCTTCAACTGCGGATTGCCTTCATAGTCCGCAAGCGGGGGCTGGCCATAATTCAGGACGATATTCCACGAATTGTTCATCAAGCTGGGCAGTTCCACGCCACGACCGTAACCGAGGCGGAATGTGTCCAGTTCCGTCGGTTTATAAACTACGTCGGAGTTGGCGCTGAGCGCGTTGATGTCATGGCTGTAATTCGCTGACTGCGAATTGGCCGTGTTAAACACCGTGCCGGTTTGCTCCAGACCCGTGTGGTCAACACGTGCTGCATTGGTCCACGACCATTTATCGTTGATCTGCCATAACCATGTAGCGCTGGCTGCCAAAGCTGTTTCATCGACGCTTGGTGTCTGAACTGCGTCCTGAACGCCATCATTCTTGAAGGCTTTGTAACGGAATTCAGTGCCTAAACGCAGCGTATTGGCGGCATCAATCTTCAACTGATCCTGCAACTGGCTGACCAGCACATCGGTTGTCAGACCGTAAGGAACGCCGCCCAGCGTATAATTGCCGCCGCTGGTAGTTTCATATACATCGAGGAAGCTGTGGTTGAAGTAGGTATTGTTGCTGATCAATCCCCATGCGCTTTGCCAATTGAATCCAAGCCCTGTCGAGTACGTGATTGTGTGCTGGTTCCCGATTGTACCAAAGTCTGTCGGATCGGCAGTTGTGGTCAGGCTTTCAGAGTAATTGGCTTCTGTTGTCAGCTGGAAATTAGGGTTTAACTGAAATACAGAGTTGCTGACGATATAACGCTTGTTGGGCTTGGCGGGCGCGACGTCACCACCCAGCGCTATGTCAGAACTGAACGGGTTGGAGTTCATGCCACCAGCAGATATTTTGGTGCCACCCCACGCGCCATTTACAGTCACAGTGCCGTCTAGATTAACATGGTTTTGTGATCCAACACCAACTGACGCTACGTTGTTTTTGTCATAGATGGGGCTGTACGTGACGATATTGATGACACCACCACCCGCGTTCGAGCCGAACAGGGCCGAAGACGCCCCTTTCACGACTTCAATCTGACGGATATCGTCAATGTTGACAGGAATATTATCCCACAAGGTACGGGAATAATCGTCAAGGAAGACTTGGCGGCCATCAACCAAAACCAGCAAGCGCGGTTGGTATGGTTGCTGGAAGCCGCGTACGCCAACATCGTACGAATTCAGGCTGCTCTGGAAAATATCGAGACCGGGCACGCGCGACAGTATTTCCGGAATGTTACGGCTGCCCGATTGACGGATCTCATCAGCAGTAATGATGGTCATGTTGGCAGGCACTTCACTGGCGCGTTGCGGCGTGCCGGTGGCCGACGTCGTGACGGGCTCGCCAAACAGTGTTTGTAGTGAGCCGTAATCCATCGACTGCGCATGAGCGCTACTAACAGCAAGCAGTGTGGCGAAGGCCAACAAGGAACTGCCGTAAAGGTTGTAGTTTTTCATATCAATAACTCCCGTTGTGCTGTTGGCTTAGATTTGTTTGACAAGCATTGTGAAGGCCGGGGCAAAGACGATCTTGCCCGCGTCCGCTGCGGTCTTGCTGTAGTATATGTCCACTGTTGGCGACGAAACGACGCCCAGAACGCATTTGTTGGCCTTGACGCATTCCAGGTCCGCAGAGATTGTCAGCGTCCCGCTGGTTGCTGCCGCAGTTGCGATCGCGTCAAACGATGTTTTCATGCCATACGCCACAAGGGCCAGTTTGGCCTGCCCAAGTTTGGACAATTCCGTCGGCGTTACCATAACGGGAACCAATGTAGCACCTGCTGCCGACGAGTTACCTTCAAGGGCTGCCTTGATTGCATCGGCATCAGCTTTAGATGTCGAGACTGCGGGGTCATAGATGATGGCGACATTGACGTTGCCGCTCAGTTTGTCCTGCAGCAGCGGTAGGGTCTTTTCTGCAACGGCCAGATCTTTTTGATCGGTTGCATGCGCAGTGCCGGTCATCACAAAGGTCGAGATGATAAGGCAGGCCCAAAGGAGCATCTTGGATGTATGCCCAGAGATTTTCATAATTGCTTCTCCATGACTGAAACGGGGGGGGATAGTGACTATTAAGCTTTGATGAGCCACTATAGTCAGAATGAGTGTTTAGTCATTCGGGAAATGGTAAAGAACAACCATTCCTGCGTTATGTGACAGTGTGGCAACATATTTTGTGCAACGCACTGAACGTGATATGTATAAAGCCTATCCCGGAAATGCACACTTAAGCCAAACGCTTCATTTGCCAACTATTTCGAGGCTCGACCAAAGTGCCGAACACGGCTAGGTTGGCGTGTAATGCGTATGCTACGGAGAATATCCTGATGTTTGCTTGGCTTGGGCGATTGTTCGCACTCTTTGGGTTCCTTTTTTTTCTGATTGTTGTCGCGGGTGCTATTATTGCGTACCGCGAGGCGGCCCCGGAACCTGTGGAACCACAAACAGTTGTTCTCAACATCGATTTTACACAGCCGATTGTTGAACAATCAACACCATCGCCTTTTGATATCGCATCTGATGATCAACCGATTGCACTTATCGACGTCTTGCGCGCCATTGCGCATGCTAAGGAAGACCCACATGTCAAGGCGATTATCGGTCATTTTGGCGCAGAACAGCCGGGTTTGGCAGCAACGCAGGAAATCCGCGCAGCCTTAAAAGAGTTCAGAACCAGCGGTAAACCAACCTACGCTTATGGTACCAGTTACGGTGATTTTGGCCTTGGTAACAAAGCCTATTATCTGGCGAGCGCCTTTGAGGCCATTTGGATGCAGCCCATTGGCAGCGTCTCTCTGACTGGGATTGGCTTGCAAGAGCCCTTCTTTAAGACTGCGTTAGATAAAATCGGTGTGACCGCAGACTTTATGCAGCGTGAGGAATACAAGTCTTTCATGGATATGGCCAAGCATGACGCCTTTGTGCCAGAGGTGCGCAACGACATGCAGAACCTGATTGCCGACATCGCCGCGCAGGAAGCCGATGGTATTGCCGAAAGTCGCGGCTGGAAAGCGGAGCAGGTGAAAAAATTGATGGAAGAGGGACCGTATGTTGATGATGAAGCCATGAAAAATGGTCTTGTTACTAAACTGGCTTATCAGAATGAACTCCAGACAGAAATGGAACAGAAATTTGGCAAGGAAGTCCAGGGTGTTGGTATTGACGAATATCTTGCCTACCGTGCGCCGAAAGCCGCGAAAACTGAACAGGGCGGCGACGCGCACAAGCCGGTGAAGATTGCGGTTATCTATTGTAACGGCATGATCATGGACCACGCCGTCAGGCAAGGCCTGATGGATGACAAAGTTGTTGGCGCCGACGATCTGAGTGACGCTTTTGACGATGCCATTAAGGACAAGGACGTGAAGGGTATTCTGTTCCGCATCAACAGCCCCGGTGGCTCACCAGAGGCATCTGAGACAATCCGTCACGCGGTCACAGAGGCGCAGGCAAAAGGCAAGCCCGTTTATGTCTCTATGGGCGATATGGCAGCGTCCGGCGGTTATTGGGTGGCGATGAATGCCGACCACATTGTTGCCGATGCGGGTAGCATCACAGGCTCGATTGGTGTCATTGCGGGTAAATTCGCTGCCGATGGCATTCTGGAAAAAGTTGGCGCACATATGGACTCTGTCAAGACGGCTGACAATGCCGGATTGTGGTCACCTGCTGAGAAATTTACGCAACACCAACGTGATCGCGTGAATGCGCTGCTGGACAGATCGTATCAATATTTCATCAAGAATGTTGCCGATGCGCGTCACTTGCCGCTTGATAAAATGCCGGATCTGGCGAAAGGCCGCGTCTGGTCTGGGCTGCAGGCGCAGCGCGTAGGTCTGGTTGATGAAGTGGGGGGACTCTCAGAAACTCTCGAAGGTCTACGCAAGAAGGCTGGCATTGGTGAGAAAGACATCGTTGCGTTGAGCGTGTTCCCTCAACCTGAAACGCCGGTACAGCGACTGCTGCGTATGCTCAAGTCACTGGGGTTGCAGCAGGCAATGGCGATGCGTATTTCATCTATGCTGGGTAATGCGCAGCATGTCCTTGGTCCGTGGATGCCGTTCGTCACGCATCACGGTGCAACGCAGGCATTGCTGCCCTTCAACGCCGACAGTTTGCGCTGAGCCTAGTTCTTGAAGTGCTTCAGGCTGGCGCGCCAGTAATCCCACGCTGTGACAGCAGTCAGTGTTGCTGCCAGCCACAGGCCGACATCGCCGATTGTCGTTGAGGGGATAAAGTCAGGCGCATATTTTCCGACGATCAGGAACCCGAGCGCCAGCATCTGAATGGTCGTTTTCCATTTGGCTAGGCGGCTGACGGGCATGCTGACCTGTACGCCAGCGAGATATTCACGCAGACCCGAAACAGCAACTTCACGCAGCAAGATGACGACGGCGGGGAAAACGGTCATGCCTTGTATCTGGCCATTGTAAACCAGCATCAGGATAACGGCAGAGACCAATAATTTATCAGCAATGGGGTCCAGAAATTGACCAATCATGCTGACCTGCTGCGTACGTCGCGCCAGATAACCGTCCAGATAATCGGTGATGCCTGCCAAGGTGAATAACCCAAGCGACGTCCACGCTGCCCAGGCCGTCGGTATATCCAGAAACAGCGTAATAACCGGGATGATTAATATACGCGATAAAGTGAGTTGGTTCGCAATCGATGAAAACATGATGGTCCTTCCGGGCGCATCCTAGGCTTATTCATGGAAATAGTCATAAATTTTTTGGGCAACGGCCTTGCTGATACCCGGTACGCGCGTAAGCTCCTCAATACCTGCTGCGGCTGCACCCTTGCCCGAGCCAAAATAATGTAGCAGGGCGCGCTTGCGTGTTGCGCCAATGCCGGGCACGTCATCCAGACTGGACTGGCTGATGGCTTTGGTCCGCTGGGCGCGGTGTGTGCCTATGGCAAAGCGGTGCGCTTCGTCGCGCAGTCTTTGCAGATAATAGAGGGCAGGGTCGTCATGGGGCAGCCCAAAAGGTTCTTTGCCTTCCATGAAGAAGCGTTCACGCCCTGCATTGCGGTCGGGCCCCTTGGCAATGCCGACCAACGTCACACCGTTGATGCCCAACTCATTGAACACGGCTGTTACTTTACCTAATTGGCCTTCGCCGCCGTCGATCAGCACAAGATCTGGCCACAGGCCGGAAACACGTTCGGGGTCTTCCTGTGTCAGCCTTTGAAAACGGCGCGTCAGAACTTCACGCATCATGCCAAAGTCGTCATTGCCTTCAGCCTGTTTGATGTTGAATTTGCGGTATGTTTTTTTCAAAAAACCTTCCGGGCCCGCGGCGATCATCGCGCCGATAGCATGTTGCCCGCTGATATGCGAATTGTCGTAAACCTCAATGCGTTTGGGAACGTCCTGCATGCCAAAAATTTCTGTAACGCGATTGAGGATTTTTTCCTGCTCGTCGCTGTCGGCCAGTTTGCGTGCCAACGCTTCTCCTGCATTTTGGACAGCGTGATCCACAACCCGCTTGCGAACGCCCGCTTTCGGCTCAAGAATGGTGACTTTGCTATCGGCGCGTTGGCTCAGGCTCTCTGCAAGCCAAACGGCTTCGTCAGGCTTTTGGCTGACTAAAATGGTCTTGGGCGGTATTTTATCTGCATAAAACTGGGCCAGAAATGAGGCCATGATTTCATCGCGGCCGGTTTGCGGATCGTGGCGTGGATAAAAAAGACGCGCACCAAAATTTCTGTCCGCGCGGAAAAAGAAAATTTGTATAGCCGTCTTGCCCGCCTGTTGCTTCAGACCGATGACGTCCGCGTCGCCTATGCCCGACACGTTGATATCCTGACGAGATTGTATGGCCGTCAAAACTTTTATTCTGTCACGCAGCTTGGCTGCTGTTTCAAAATCCAGCGTGTCGCTGGCGCTCTGCATACGTTCGGCCAGATTGTGTTGTATCTCGGTGCTGCGCCCTTCCAGAAAACTGCGTGCTTGCCGAACCTGTTCGTCATACTCAGACTGAGTCACTTTGTTTACGCAGGGGGCCGTGCAGCGCTTGATATGGTATTGCAGGCAGGGGCGTGTGCGGTTGACGAAAAGGCTGTCGCTGCAGTTCCTCAGCATAAAGGCACGTTGCATCAACTCCAGTGTCTCCGCGACGGCTCCCGCTGATGCAAACGGCCCGAAGTACCACCCTTTGGCAGTTTTGTTGCCGCGGTGTTTCAGCATTTGGGGGAAGGCGTGGTCGCGTCTGATGAGAATGTAGGGGTAACTCTTGTCATCACGCAGCAGGACGTTGAAGGGCGGGGTCAGCTTCTGGATGAAGTTGGCCTCCAGCAGCAAGGCCTCGGCCTCTGTTCTGGTGACAGTAACCTCAACACTGCGTATTTGCGCAACCATGCGTTGTAGTCTGTGTGGCAAACGGGTGCGCTGGGTGTAGCTGCTCACGCGTTTCCTTAGATTCTTGGCCTTACCTACATATAACACAACACTTTTTTCGCTAATCATCCGGTAAACACCCGGCTTATCCGGTATTGTTTTAAGATGAAAACGCAATATTTCTGCACCTTTTTCAAAGCCGGTGCGACCGTGTTTAATCAGATTTGCGTTAGGTGAGGGCGTTTTGCTCATGGATAATCCTCTTATCCACGGAAATTGTGGATAAGTCTGTAGATATATGGTCATTTAGCACACGAATCAGGCCATAAACAGGCCAGCGCATACTTGTTGCCTAAAAATTATGCATCCATCATAACATATTGATTTATAATATAGAAATTTTGATAAAAATATGGCGAAAGCCTAAATTCTCAAAAGTATAACATTTGCGGCCATATTAGCCCTATGCGTGTGTATAAGCGTTTATTCGCTGCGACAGTTTGTGCAGTGAGTCAATAGACATTTATTACCAGAAAGTAAAAAAGTGATGGCCTAGTGTAAGAAAAAACATCAGAACATGTAGTAATATAATCAAATAATGAACTAGCAGACATAATAAAATGAAGAAGCCTCCCCAAGAAAAACGAAGATGAAATGTTAGAGAAAATAGATTGCGCTCAGCCCTCAACCTGTCGGCTAAACGCTCGCTTTATCGCACACAACCTTGTTACGGCCCGTTTGCTTGGCTTCATAGAGCGCCGCATCTGCGCGGGCCAGCAGGTTCGCCGGGGTTTCCAACTGTTCATTTTGGACGCAAGCGCAGCCGATGCTTACGGTGACAGTGATTTCAGTCTTATGCTCATCAGCCAACGCTATGGGTGTGTCCGCAATGCGCGCGCGCAGGCGGTCGGCAATTGAATGCGCCGCAGGCATGGGGGTTTCCGGCATCAAAATGGCAAATTCTTCGCCGCCCATGCGGGCAACCAGGTCGGAGGGGCGAACGCTGTTAATGACGCGTTCGACCACGGCCTTAAGTGCAACGTCCCCGCTCGCATGGCCATAGGTGTCGTTGATCTTTTTGAAATGATCGATGTCGACCATCAATACGGCCAGCGGTTTGTAGATACCTGTTGTTGGCGACAGCATGCGGGGCAAATGCGCGTCAAAATAACGGCGGTTAAAGGCACCGGTTAGCGGATCCACCATCGCGAGCGCCATGCTGCTTTCGTAATTTTTGCGTAAGCGTTCATAGTAGCGTTTGTGCTTTAGCTGATTGCGGACACGCGCCAGCAATTCATTCGTGTCGAGTGGGCGTACGATGTAGTCATTGGCACCTAAATCAAGCGATTTGGCGACGCGGTCCATCTCCAGTTCATTGGCGGTCATCAGGATGGGAATGTGCCTCGTGGTTTCATTCGAGCGTATTTGTGGGCATATCAACAAGCCATCTTCACTGCGCAAATCCAGGCTGCTGATGATAACATCATAAAAACCTGTGCGTACCATAGAAGCTGCATCGGCGATCTTGTCGACGCAGTCAATTGTCGCGTTCATTGTGCCGGTCAATGTTTGTTTAATAAAGGCCTCATCCGCTTTGTCATCTTCCAACAACAATACACGAAATGCTTCTTGGTCCGTGTCGATGTCCTGAGCGATTGTTTCAGGCGATATAAACTGGTGCGACGTTTTTTCGCGCAGGCGCCATTCATCCATAATCATCTTCATGCGCAACAATGAGCGCACACGTGACATCAGGGCGATGTCATTGATGGGTTTACTGAGAAAGTCATCAGCACCTGCCTGCAGGCCATGCACACGGTCGGTTACATCGGTCAGTGCTGTCACCATAACGACGGGAATATTAGCCGTTGCAGGGTCGCTTTTCAGTTTTTCGCAAACTTCAAAACCGTTCATATCAGGCATCATGACATCGAGCAGGATAAGGTCGGGATTTTCCTGTTCAGCCTTGGCTAGGGCTTCGGGGCCGTTTTCCGCCGTGCTGACGATATAATAATCACGCGCAAGCTTGGCGGTCAGCAGCTTGAGGTTCAGCGGGGTGTCGTCGACAATCAGAATGCGTGCGGTCATCGTAACCTTGGGGTAAGGGATCAGGGGAGTTTGAGATACTGTTTAACGGTAGACAGGAAACTGGCAACAGAAATGGGTTTAGAGATATAGCCTTCGCAGCCGCTGGCGCGAATACGCTCTTCGTCGCCTTTCATGGCAAAGGCCGTGATGGCTATCACCGGAATATGTTTAAGTTCAGCGTCGTTCTTCAGCCATTTGGTCACTTCCATGCCGGAGACTTCGGGTAACTGAATATCCATCAGGATTAAATCGGGTTTGCTTTCGCGCGCCAACGGCAAGGCCTGCATACCATCCTGCGTGTGCACCGAGCGTATGCCGTGTGCCGTTAGTAGATCGCGGAACAGCTTGAGGTTCAACTCATTGTCCTCGACAATCATAACAAGTTTGCCGGTCGCCTCTGTCATTGCGCGCACGGGGGCAGGGGTTCAATGGCGGATAGTGTGCCCAGCACGGCAAAATCGCCGTAATCAATTCTCATGTACTTTGCGACGCCGTTGGCCGACAGGCCCAGATCCATTTCGTAATCCGGTTCGCCCGTTTCGCTGTCCGGTTTAAAGAAGGCCATACGAACGGGCCACGCGGGTTGTCCCAACAGCGGATTGTTCTTAATATCATCCGACAGTTTCACATCAACAGGTTTTGTATCCGTGGGGTCGATGAAGACACTGACATCACTCATACCGTCTTTGTCCGCGCCATCAAACACACGACGCGTAAAAAATTTCTCGTTACTCTCGGCTTTCTGGATAATTTGTATTGTATGGGCGGATGGAAACAGGGTTCCTGGTGGCAGGACGGTTTTATGCGCGTCTGGGGCCGTGTAGTCTGCGTTGCCAGTCGTGTCGGATGTCGCAGTGCCGCGATACACTTCGTTTTCTTTGCCGTCTGTCACGCGATGGACATTAAATTTGAAGTGCGTGCCGTCCTTTGACTCCCATGACAATTCGGTGCTGGAGACTTCGGAGTCCTCACCTTCGGCGTAATTAAAATGCATTTTTAAATGCTGCTGAATGGCCCAGCCGTCACATACATCCGTCCATTCAAAAAGCATTTTGCCGGATACATCGGAAATGTTGCTGCCGTTGCGAACAGAGGCAAGCGTCATGTCATAGATGGCGCGATGCGGTGCAATAGTGACTTTGGGCGATTGCGTGCCGGGGGGGGCAAGAATGTGGGCGTCTTCGGCGGCCATGGCAGGCGCCGCACAAAAAAGCAAAACCGAAAAAATAGTTTGCTTGCGGGTGATGGGCTGGAACTTCAACGTCCTATCCTCATGACTGAAGGCTATTTTGCAGGGTAAAAGACAACAAACACTGAATCATTAGTGGCGCGCGGTTAACAGATTATCAAGATTTAGTGCACTGGGCTGAAATATCCCCCAATGAATAGGTATTTCCTACCGGGTTACAAGATGCAGTCTCTAGGCGCATTTTGGTGTTCTTTATAAAATCCATATATTACAGAGCGTTATGCAGCTAACAATGCTGGCATAGTGGTTGCATATTATTTGACGTTGGAAGAATTACGCCCATTTTTGAGAGGGATTGCCATGCACACTTTAGGATTAGCTAAAGAAACACTGAAGAGCCTTGGATTGGAAATGGAATTGACGCCAAACTGGCGCAAATCACCGTTGACTGTTGAACAGGACGAATCCGAAGTGCTCGAGCATGCCCTGAAGGCATTGTATGAAGCAGATCTTGTCATTCGTTCGCAGGCTGAACAGATACGTCAATTGGAAGGTATGGCTCTGACGGATGAATTGACGGGTCTGTTAAATCGCCGTGGCTTTACCATGGCGCTGCATCGTGAATTATCGCTGGCGCGTCGTGACAAAAGCGCGAGTGGCCTGTTGGTCATGGTTGATTTGGACGGGTTCAAGGCTATCAATGACATGTGGGGGCACAGTGTGGGTGATGACTACCTGCAGGCGGTTGCCCATGCGCTGCTGAGCAGTGTGCGCAACAGCGACGTCGTAGCACGTATCGGTGGTGATGAATTTGCCGTTATGTTCACCCATATGTCGGAAGAAGCGGGCCGTGAACGCGTCAACCGCCTGGAAAAAACATTCAACAGCCGCTTTATGCAATACGACGACAAGACCCTGCCGTTGCGCGCAAGCTTTGGCGGCTGCTTCTACAACGGCATGGATACGCCGGAAGTTCTGTTGTCACTAGCAGATGCCAAGCTGTATGCACAAAAGGCTCAGCGCGTTGTTGAAAGACAGCGCTCGATTTAATTAAGGAGTCACGCCGGCTAATGCTTTTTGCGCATTACTGTCTGCTTCATCGGCTTTCTGCGTTTCTCCGCGTGCCCTGTAAATTTGCGACTCCAGCAGGTATGAACGATAAAAAAGTGGATTAATTTCGATCGAGCGATTCAGATGCTCCATGGCTTGATCAAAGCTGCCGCTGTCTTGTGACTTGCGTAAGAAAACCAGAGCCAGATTGTAATGCGTTTCGGCATAGACGTCGCTTTCGCGTATGGCTTCGTTATACTCGTCTATGGCCTTATCGAATATGCCGTGATCGGAATAATACATGGCCAGATTGTTGTGCGCGCGTGCGGTTGACGTGCCGTTTCTGAATATATTCAAATAGAAACTTTCGG
>Ga0213872_10001319_pt1 | contig 16438 bp, 14 predicted proteins | sample VelepicomBERX_R2_FD_160071 | JGI IMG/M metagenome (GOLD analysis project Ga0213872, IMG submission 160071) | Rhizosphere microbial communities from Vellozia epidendroides in rupestrian grasslands, the National Park of Serra do Cipo, Brazil - RX_R2 | ecosystem: Host-associated > Plants > Roots >...
GCCAAAGTCCGCGTCAACCTGAGTCGCCAGCAGGCCGTCGTCGACAAGTTCACGCTGTTCGCGTCGCTGTCTGCGCAGTTCAGCGACCGGAACCAGGACTCCTCCGAGAAGTTCTATCTCGGCGGCCCCTACGGCGTGCGCGCGCACCTTGCAGATTGCGCCGCCGCTTGCACCGCCTGCGCCGCTGCCACCCGACAGCGATGCAGGTGGCTCCGCCGCCAGTGGCTCGGGCGGGGCGGACCCGGGTGGAAGCGGAACTGGCACCGGTGGCGGCGGCACGATCGACGATGGCTCGTCGTCAGCTGGCAGCGGCGATCAGGGCCAAGGCAACAGTGGCTCGAGTGGCTCCGAGGGTGCGGGCGTTGGCGGCAATGGTGGCGATGGCAGCGCTGACAGCAGCGGCTCGGGCGGTGGTGGTAACGGCACGGCAAGCGGCGGCACGAACGGCGGGACGGCGGCAGCCGGGGACGGCGCTGATATGGGCGGCAACGGCGGTACCGACACCAGCGGCTCGGCTGGCGGCGGCACCGGCACTGCAGACGGCGGCGCGACCGGTGGGACAGCGGCGACCGGTGACGGCGCAGATGGTGCTGGTATGGGCGGCAATGGGGGCATCGACACCAGCGGCTCGGGCGGTGGCGGCAACGGCGCTACTGGCAGCGGCACGAACGGCGGAACAGCGGCGGCCGGCGACGGTGCCGATGGCGCCGGCATGGGCGGCAATGGTGGTGCCGACACCAGCGGCTCGGGCGGTGGCGGCAACGGCGCTGCAGGCGGTGGCACGAACGGCGGAACAGCGGCGGCAGGCGATGGTGCCGATGGTGCCGGCATGGGCGGCAATGGCGGCACCGACACCAGCGGCTCGGGCGGTGGCGGCAACGGCGCTGCTGGCAGCGGTACGAACGCTGGCGCAGCGGCGGCCGGCGACGGTGCAGGTGGGACTACCATTGGCGGCAATGGAGGCACCGATGGCAGCGCCTCGGGCGGTGGCGGCAACGGCGCTACTGGCAGCGGCACGAACGGCGGAACAGCGGCGGCCGGCGACGGTGGCGGCAATGGTGGTGCCGACACCAGCGGCTCGGGCGGTGGTGGCAACGGCGCTGCAGGCGGTGGCACGAACGGCGGAACAGCGGCGGCCGGCGATGGTGCCGATGGTGCCGGCATGGGCGGCAATGGCGGCACCGACACCAGCGGCTCGGGCGGTGGCGGCAACGGCACAGCAAGCGGCGGCACGAACGGCGGCGGCACGAACGGTGGGACGGCAGCGGCTGGCGGCGGCGCCGATGGCGCCGGCATGGGCGGCAATGGTGGTGCCGACACCAGCGGCTCGGGCGGTGGCGACAACGGCGCTGCTGGCAGCGGTACGAACGCTGGGGCAGCGGCGGCCGGCGACGGTGCCGGTGGGACTACCAATGGCGGCAATGGAGGCACCGACAGCAGCGGCTCGGGCGGTGGCGGCAACGGCGCTGCTGGCAGCGGCACGAACGGCGGAACAGCGGCGGCCGGCGATGGCGCAGATGGTGCCGGCATGGGCGGTAATGGCGGCACCGATGGCAGCGCCTCGGGCGGTGGCGGCAACGGCGCTACTGGCGGTGGCACGAACGGCGGAACAGCGGCGGCAGGCGATGGCGCCGATGGTGCCGGCATGGGCGGCAATGGCGGCACCGACACCAGCGGCTCGGGCGGTGGCGGCAACGGCACAGCAAGCGGCGGCACGAACGGCGGGACGGCAGCGGCTGGCGACGGCACCGATGGCGGCAATGGTGGCAATGGTGGCACCGCCGGCAGCGGCGCGGCTGGCAGCGGCACGAACGGCGGAACAGCGGCGGCCGGAAGTGGCGCCGATGGTGCAGCAGGCATCGGCGGCAATGGCCCGGCCAGCAATGGGTCAAGTGGGACGGGCACTGGCGGCGCCGTTGCCGGAAAAGGCGCTGGCGGCGCTGGTGGCAGTACGGGCGGTGGCGGTGCTGGCGCCGGTGGCAGTACAGGCACCAGCAGCGCTGGTGGCGACAAGGGTGGCAAAGGTGGCCAGGGCAGCAGCAGTAGCAACGTCTCGGGTGATCCGGCCAGCGTTGGCAATGGCGACAGCGCAGAGAAGGCAAGCGCAAAGACCGACGCGGGCAGCGGTGCGCAGGACGTCAATCCCGATATCGTCGCCGAGCAAGTCACGCAGCCCACGGAAAAGATCACCGGGATCGTGACGATCTGGGTGCCGCATGACGTCGCGATCAACGCTGCCGGCTTCGTCTTCCCGCTACCGCAAGGGCTCTCGGCCCTGGCGCAGCACGATACGGACGTGAAGGTCAGTCAACTGAGCGGCGGTCCGCTGCCGGCTTGGTTGCGCTACGACGCGAAGCGACGCGTTTTCGTGGTCAGCTCGGTACCGCAGGGAGCCTTGCCGTGGAGCATTCGGGTGACGATCCACAGCACGAGCAGCATCATCGCGATCACGGAGCGGCCGAAGTGAGCAGCCTTCTGTGCGAGCCACTGGCGGAAGCGGTGAGATTCGAACTCACGGATGGGTCACCCCATCGCTGGTTTTCAAGACCAGTGCCTTAAACCGCTCGGCCACGCTTCCCTGTGCGGAAGGCCGCGATTCTATCCGCCCGGCCGTTGTGCCTGCTCGCACTCGACCTGGATGATTTCGGCGACGCGCCCGCCGTCCAGGCGCGCGGCGCTCAGTCGCCCGCCCCAGACGCAGCCGGTGTCGAGGGCGAGCAGGTCGTCGCGCGCGACGAGCCCTAGCGTCGACCAGTGACCGAAGGCAATGGGTGTGCCGCGGCTGGCGCGCTCGGGCACTTCGAACCAGGGCAAGTAGCCGGGCGGCGCGGCGGCGGCGCCGTCCTTGGTGGCGAAGTCCATGCGGCCGTCCGGCGTGCAAAAGCGCAGGCGCGTGAGCGCGTTGACGATGCAGCGCAGCCGCGCGCTGCCGGTGAGCGTGTCGTCCCATTGGTCGGGCTCGTTGCCGTACATCTCGCGGAGGAAAACCGGCAGGTCTGCACTGCGCAGCACGGCCTCCACCTCGGCGGCCAGTGCGAGCGTCTGCGCGGCACTCCATTGCGGCAGCACGCCGGCGTGGACCAGCAGCCAGCCTTCGCAGCTCGCGGCCATGCGCTGGTGGCGCAGCCAGTCGAGCAGGGCGGCGCGGTCCGGGGCGCCGAGGATGTCGGCCAAGGTGTCGTTGCGGTGCGGCGCGCGCACTTGGTGGGCGGCCGCCAGCAGGTGCAGGTCGTGGTTGCCGAGCAGGCAGGTGGCCGATTCGCCGAGTTCGACGAGCAGGCGCAGCGTGGCGAGCGAGGCCGGGCCGCGGTTGACGAGATCGCCCAGGAGCACGACGTGGTCGCGCGAGGGTGAGAAGTCGATCTTGCGGAGCAGGTGTTCGAGCGCGCTGCAGCAGCCCTGGACGTCGCCGACGAGGTAGTTCATGGGCGGGATTGTGCTGTCAGCAATGGGGAGGCCTTCTGCTACGCTTGCGGCCTTTTCGGCATCGCGCGCGCCGCCCTCGGGTTTTCCCCATTCGGCGCCACCCATGAACACCGCGTTCGTCCTCTTTCTGATTCTGCTCAACGGCTGGTTCGCGATGTCGGAAATGGCGCTGACCGCCGCGCGCAAGGCGCGCCTGCAGGTCCTGATCGAGGGCGGCGACGTCGGCGCGCAGCTGGCGCTGGAGCTGCACGAGAACCCGACCAAGTTCCTCTCGACGGTGCAGATCGGCATCACGCTGATCCCCGTGCTCAACGGCATCGTCGGCGATGCTGCCTTCTCGGGGCCCTTGTCGCGCTGGCTGCTCGACACCTTCCACCTGAGCGAACGCGTTGCGGGCGGCGCGGCCACGGCGCTGGTCGTGACCATCGTGACGATGCTGACCATCGTGTTCGGCGAACTCGTGCCCAAGCGCATCGGCCAGATGTTCCCCGAGACCGTGGCGCGCATCGTGGCGCCGCCGATGGAGGTGATCTCGCTCGTCGCGCGCCCGCTCGTCAAGCTGCTGACCTTCCTGACGGAGGCGGTGCTGGGCCTCCTCGGCCTGAGCGGGCGCGGCCAGCGCGGCGTGACGGAAGAGGAGATTGCCGCGAGCCTGGAAGAAGGCCTCGATGCCGGCGTGATCGAGGAGCACGAGCACCAGATGGTGCGCAACGTGTTCCGGCTCGACGAGCGCCTGATCGGCTCGATGATGATCCCGCGCGCCGAGATCGCCTGGCTGGAGGCTGACGACAGCCCCGAGCAGGTGCTCGCTGTCATCAAGGCGCATGGCTACTCTCGCTACCCTGTGTGCCGCGGCGGGCTCGGCGATGTGCTGGGCCTGGCGTCCGCGCCCGCGCTGCTGGCGCGTGCGCTCGAGGGCCGGCCGCTGGCGCTGGCCGAAGGCCTGGAGCCGCCGGTCTACGTGCCGGAGACGCTCTCCGGGCTGGAATTGCTCGAGCACTTTCGCGCCGTCGTCGCGGCGCTGGTGTTCGTGGTGGATGAGTACGGCGAGGTGCAGGGGGTGATCTCCTCGCGCGACGTGCTCGAGGCGATCGCGGGCGAGTTTTCGGCGCCCAGCGATGGCGATGCCTGGGCGGTGCAACGCGAGGACGGGAGCTGGCTGTTCGACGGCCTGATTCCCGCGACCGAGCTGAAGGACCGTCTGGGCCTGAAGGAACTGCCCGAGGAAGACCGTGGGCGCTACAACACCCTGGCAGGCATGGTGATGCTGCTGCTGGGGCGTCTGCCGCGCACGGCCGATGTGGTGGAGTGGAACGCCTGGAGATTCGAAGTCGTGGATCTCGACGGCAAGCGTGTAGACAAGGTGCTGGCCAGCCGGCTGGCCGATGATGGAGTAGACGAATGAGCAATCCGCCGCTTTACGGCAATATGGTCCCGCTGGACCGCAACCTGCACAAGAAGCTCAAGCTGCGCACGGACATGCCCGTGGCGCGGCACGCTGCCGAGCAGAACTCGATGTTCCTGACGGTGGCCGAGTTCCCCGAGGCCTGCAAGGAATACCCGATCGTGTTCGTGCGCGTCGGCGAGCCGGCCACTGCCGGCGGCAAGCCCACCGTGGCGCCGGTCGCGGCGCTGGGCCTCAAGCAGGGTTCCAACCTGTTCGTCGATGGCGACAAGTGGACGGGCAACTACGTGCCGGCCTACCTGCGCCGCTACCCCTTCGCGATGGCACGCCTGGAGCAGGGCAGCGACCAGATCGCCGTTTGCTTCGACAACCAGTGGGCCGGCTTCAACGCTACCGAAGGCCATGACCTGTTCAAGGAAGACGGCACGCCGAGCGAATTCCTCGAAGGCGCACGCCAGTTCCTCGAGAACTTCGAGCAGGAAGCCGAACGCACCCGCCTCGTCTGCGAGAAGCTGGTGGCGGAAGACCTGCTGACCGATATGCGCTTCGAGGCCAACTTCGGTGATGGCAACAAGCTCGAGGTCGACGGCTTCCTGGCCATCGACGAGAAGAAGTTCAGCGAGCTGTCGGACGCCAAGGTCGTCGAGCTGTTCCGCCTCGGGCTGCTCACCGCGATCGAAATGCAGCGCCTGTCGATGGGCAATATGCAGCGGCTCGCGTCGCTGCACGGCACTGCCGCCGCAAAGCAAGCCTGACCACGACGTCACGGTTTTGTCATAAATATTCAAAAAGGGCGGCCTTCGGGTCGCCCTTTCTTTTTGTCACAACTCCGGCCTTTGGTGATGCACCCGCTCTGTCGAAATTACCGAGGAGAACGGGGCTTGTGACGCGAGGCGTGAAAGCGTTTCCAAAGGTATTTATTGAGTGGCTTTTGACAGGTTGTTCGCTAGACTCCGCCCCCAATGATGGGGAGTTACGGCAGATGGCCGAACGTGCTAGGGGTTGTTATGGATGTTGACGTGTTCAGTGATGCGCCGATCGCGGTCGCCGAGATGGCACTGGGGTCTGCAGTGGGTGTCGAGCACCTGTTTGAACACGGGCATTCCGAAGCAATCGGCGACCTCGTCGAGCGTCGGTATGCCAGCCGCGGCTACAAGAGCACCCGGCTGAGTGCACTGCGCGAAGACGCGCTGACCGTCTGCTCCGCCAGCCAGGGCGATCGCGTCGTCGGGACCATCGCCGTGCGATTCGCCTCCCCGCGTGGCTTCAATGCCGAGACCTGCTTCGCCCCCGAACTCGCCGAATTGCGCGAAGGCGGCCGCGTCCTGTGCGAGTTCACGCGCCTGGCGATGGACGAAGAGGTGCAGAACAACAAGCGCGTGCTCGCGCGCCTGTTCCACCTCGCCTATCTGCACGGCTATCGTCTCGGTGGCTGCGACATGGTCGTCATCGAGGTGAACCCGCGCCATGTCGCGTTCTACCGCCGCATGCTCGGTTTCGCCGTGCGCTCCGAGGTGCGCATGAACCCGCTCGTGGACGCGCCGGCCGTGCTGATGAGCATGGACATGCACGCCGGTTGCTCGCTCATCGCGAGCATGGGCGGCCGCCCTGAGCTCGCGTCGACGACGCGCATGCTCTACCCCTTCTTCTACGGCGCCGAAGAGGAAGCAGCGCTGCTGCACCGCCTCAAGCAGTAAGGCCGGATCCGGCCGCGGGCCGCGCGGCGCCGATCGCCTGCGCGAGTTCGCGCGCCGCGCCGCGCAAGGCGCTGCCGACGGGGCCGTCGCCGCGCAAATCCAGATGCCCGCTCGGGCCGATGGCCGTGAGGCACAGCGCCAGGCGACCGCGCGCATCGAATACCGGCGCCGCCAGTGCCGCCACGCCGGCCACCACGCTGTCGTGCGTGCTCGCCAGGCCTTCCGCGCGGGCACGCGCGAGCAGGGCTTCGTAATCGGCGTCGAGCGCCGCACGCTCACCCACCTGCCGCAGTGCTGCGCGCAAGGCTTGCGCCGGCATGTGCGCCGCGAACATGCGGCCCGAGGCCGTGTCGCGCAGGCTCATGACCGCGCCATGGCGCAGGGTGATGTGGACGGGGCTGGGCGCTTCGGCCACGCGCACGACCGTCGGCCCCTTGTCGCCCCAGACCACGATCGCCACGGTGTGGCCAAGCTCGACAGCCAACTCCTCCGCGCGTGCACTCGCAAGGCGCAGCGGATCGACCTGCTGCAACGCGATCAGGCCCAGTTGCACCGCCAGCGGGCCCAGGCCGTAGCGCGCGCTGGCCTCGTCCTGCTCGACCAGGCCGAGCTTGCCGAAGCTCACCAGGTAAGGATGCGCCTTGGCCGGCGCCATGCCGGCCGCTGCGGCGAGGTCCTTGAGCGCCATGGTGCGGCCATGCTCGACCAGGGCGTGCAGCAGGCGGCCGCCGACTTCAACGCTCTGGATGCCACGCGGGCCGCGCGTACTGGCGCGGGTCGACGTGGCCTTGGTGCTGGTGGTCTTTTGATTTGGCATACACAAACTTATTTGCAATCATAGAATCTCGGCTTCAAACAAGGAAGCGGGATTCGATGGTCGGTCCCGCAGGAGACGCGACATGAGCGAACTTCCCTACCTGTGCGGCTTCGGCAACGAGCACGCCAGCGAAGCGCGAGCGGGCTGCCTGCCGATAGGGCGCAACAGCCCTCAGCGCGTGGCGCATGGCCTGTATGCCGAACAGTTCTCCGGTGCGGCGTTCACGGCACCGCGGGCCGAGAACCTGCGCAGCTGGCTGTACCGGCGCCAGCCCTCGGTCGTCGTCGGTGCCTACGTGCCTTTTGATCAGCCCTGGCTCAAGACATGCGCGGCCATGGGCGAGCTTGCACCGCCGGAGCCGATGCGTTGGGCGCCTTGCCCGATCCCCGAGGCGGGCATCCAGTCGACCGACTTCGTCGAAGGCCTGCGCACCCTGTGCGTCAACGGCGACGCCGATGCGCAGCTCGGCATGGCCGCGCACCTGTACGTGTGCAACCGCGGCATGGGTCGGCGCGCCTTCGTCAATGCGGATGGCGAGCTGCTCGTCGTGCCGCAACAGGGCGTGCTTCATCTCGTGACGGAACTTGGCCGGCTCGACGTCGCGCCCGGCGAGATCGCCGTCGTGCCGCGTGGCATGGCCTTCAAGGTCGAGGTCGACGGCCCGTCGCGCGGCTACGTCTGCGAGAACCACGGCGCGGCCTTCCGCCTGCCCGAGCTCGGCCCCATCGGCTCGAACGGCCTGGCCAACGCGCGCGACTTTCTCGTGCCCGTGGCCGCCTTCGAAACCGAACCGGGCGGCTACGAGATCGTCAAGAAATTCGGCGGCCAGCTCTGGCGCGCACAGCAGGGCCACACGCCTTTCAACGTCGTGGCGTGGCACGGCAACCTGGTGCCGTACAAGTACGACACGGCGCGTTTCATGACCATCGGCACGGTGAGCTACGACCACCCGGACCCGAGCATCTTCACCGTGCTCACGAGCCCATCCGATACGCCCGGCTGGGCCAACGTGGATTTCGTGATCTTCCCGCCGCGCTGGATGGTGGCCGAGGACACCTTCCGCCCGCCCTGGTACCACCGCAACGTGATGAGCGAGTTCATGGGCCTGGTGCTCGGCCAGTACGACGCCAAGCCCGAGGGCTTCAAGCCCGGCGGCGCGAGCCTGCACAACACGATGGTGCCGCACGGCCCCGACACCGAGGCCTTCGACAAGGCCAGCAATGCGCCGCTCGCGCCGCACAAGCTCGAGCACACGCTGGCCTTCATGTTCGAGACGCGCTGGCGTCTGCGCCCGACCGACTTCGCGCTGAACGGCGGCCTGCTCGAGAAGACCTACGCCGACTGCTGGCGCGACCTCAAGGATCACTTCCAATGAACGATCTCGACCTCCACCTCGACATCACCCACGACGCCGTCGCGCGCTCCTGGGTTGCCTCGGCCAACGCGGCCGGCTGCGATTTCCCCATCCAGAACCTGCCGTTCGGCCGCTTCCGTCGCCGTGGGCATGACGAGTCCTGGCGCATCGGCGTGGCCATCGGCGACCAGATCCTCGACCTCGCGCTCGCCGTGAGCCGCGGCCGCTGGGACACGCCGCAGCAGGTGGCCTTGCACGCGCTCGCCCATGACGATCTCAAGCGCTTCATGGCGAGTCCGGCCAGCGAGCGGCGCGCCTTGCGCGTCGCGCTGTTCGAGGCACTGCGCGAGGGCAGCCCGCAGCAGCCGCTGCTGGCCAGCTGCCTCCTCGCCCAGGCCGATGCCGAAATGAGCCTGCCCTGCGCCATCGGCGACTACACCGACTTCTACACGAGCATCCATCACGCCACGGCCGTCGGCCGCATGTTCCGCCCGGACAACCCGCTGCTGCCCAACTACAAGTGGGTGCCGATCGGCTACCACGGCCGCGCGTCGAGCATCGTCGTCAGCGGCACCGCGCTGCATCGGCCCAGCGGCCAGCTCAAGGGCCCGGACGACGCGCAGCCGCGCTTCGGGCCGAGCCGGCGCATGGATTACGAACTCGAACTTGGCGCCTTCGTCGCGGGAGGCAACACGCTCGGCGAGCCCGTTCCCATCGTGCAGGCCGAGGACCACCTGTTCGGACTTACGCTGCTCAACGACTGGTCCGCGCGCGACCTGCAGGGTTGGGAGTACCAACCGCTCGGGCCTTTCCTGGCCAAGAACTTCGGCACGACGATCTCACCGTGGATCGTGACGATGGAAGCGCTGGCACCGTATCGCCTTGCCTTCACTCGGCCCGAAGGCGATCCGCAGCCGCTGCCGCATCTCGACTCCGACGCCAACCGGGCGCGCGGTGCGATCGACCTGCAGGTCGAGGTCTGGCTGCAGACGCCGCGCATGCGTGCCGCGGGCGAGGCGCCGGTGCGGCTGTCGCAATCCAACTATCGCCATGCCTACTGGACGCTCGCGCAGATGCTCACGCACCACACGAGCAACGGCTGCAATCTGCAGCCCGGTGACTTGCTCGGCACGGGCACCCTCTCGGGCCCGACGCCTGCCGAGGCCGGCTCGCTGCTCGAACTCGGCGAGGGCGGCAAGAAGCCGTTTACGCTGCCGAACGGCGAGATGCGCGCCTTCCTTGAGGATGGGGACTGCGTGCAGCTGCGCGCCTACGCGCAACGGGGCGACGGTCCGCGCATCGGCTTCGGTGACTCCGTGGGCACGCTGCTGGCGGCACGCTGAATCAGCGCGCCGGTTCGCTTGCCGCCGGCGTGGCGCTTTGCGGCAGTGGGACGGGCGCCGTCACGTTCACCTCGTTGCGCACGTCACGCACCGACTTGTAGGCGGCGTGCTCGACGGTCTCTTCGAGCTTGGCCATGATCTGCTCGAAAGGCATCTGCTGCGAGACGTCGATCGCCGTCGAGGTCGGGTCGAAGTACTTGGTGTTCTCGAACATGCGCTTGCGTGAAATCACGGCGAGCGTCTTGGCGTCGATGGTGATGCGCTCGAAGTACATATAAGGCGCCAGGAAGACCGACGACTTGGCCGTGGCGCCGGTGTTCGGGTCCACCGTCTTGAAGTCGCCGTCAGCGGGGTTGCTGCTGATCGTGACGTCGCCGGTGTCGTTGTTGAGCGTGATGTTCTGGTTGGCCAGCGGCTGCACGTAGACGCCGATGCCCGACAGCTTGGTGCCCATGCCGCTGACCTGTCCATAGAAATACGCAGGCACCACCGCCTCGATGCGGTCCCATTGCTGGCGCGCCGGCATGGCGTGCAGGTCCGCGAGCAGGGCATTGAGCACGATGTCCTCGTGCCTGCGGCCATTGCGCGACTTGGTGAGCGAATCGGCCGTGGCTTCCGGCATGGCCCATTGCACGAGCACGCGCTTGGCGTCGGGTTCGGCATCGGCCACCGCCTGGTCGAGTCCGCGCAGCGCCGCGTAGTTGAGCGCCTGCGTCTGCAGCGGCACCTGCTTGCGCGCGAACGGTTCGATATTGCTGCCGACGGCCTGGCGCTGGCGCACGACCTCGAAGTGATCGCCGACGGCCGCGATCAGGGCCACGACGGGTGGCGCGGAGGCGGACGGTGCCGGCGCGGCCGGCTGCGCAAAGGCGTTCGGCATCGACAGCAGCACGGCAACGAGCAGGAGGGCGCGGAAATTCATCAATGCTCCAGGAAAATGGAAAACACGATTTGTCGGCAAGACCGCAATGCATGGCTGCATCGAGCCGCGCCCTTGCTCAAACCATTCTCACCGATTGCAGAAGTCCGCCAAGCGACTTTGCGCCCCGGAAAAGTGAACGCTCAACGCGACAGTGCACTGAGCGTGCGCTGGCCCGTGCGCGCAACGCCCGCGGCCAGCCACGCCAGCACCGCCGCTGCGATGCTCAGGTGATAGAGATCGACGCGCGGAATGCCCAGCCACGCGCCTTGCGTACCAACGACCAGCCCCGCCAGCGCGAACAGCGCCGCACCGGTGACGGCGAGCGGCCAGCGTTGCGATCGACCCTTCCACGCGATGGCGCCGAGCGCGAGTACGGAGACAGCGAGATCCAGCGGCGACGGTATGAGCAACGCCACCACGCCGGCCGCGGCGACGCCGACCCATTGCATCCGGCCGTGCGGGGGCGCGACCGCAATCAGGAACAGGCTCAGGCGCGCCGCGAAGAACGTGGCCAGCTCGTGCGTCGGCACCAAGCCTTGCGCGCCCGCGTAGACCCAGGCGCCCAGGAAGGCGGCCACGCCGATCAAGCCAAAGCCGATGGCCGCAAGCAGCGCCCCGCGTCGGCCGGCCGCAAGGCTTGGAGGCAGGCAGCACGCGGCCAGCAGCAGTTCACATGCGACATGCATCCACATCATCGATCCGGGCTCCATGGATTCGGTTGGCTCGCGCAGGCAGCAACAGCCCCTTCGCCGAGGCCTGGTGTTTCTTGCTGGGGCACAAAAATTACTGCTAGAATAGCGGGCTCACACAGTGAAAATCTGTGGTGAAGCCGGTGTAGCTCAGTTGGTAGAGCAGCGCATTCGTAATGCGAAGGTCGAGGGTTCGACTCCTTTCACCGGCACCAGTATCCATCGGGGTTCTGAGGCGATTGCTTCAGAACCCCGAGTCGTTTCCGGCTTCGAAGCAACGGCGGATGCAAGAAGAGCGCTCGCTCGACCTTGGCCAGTCTGGCGTCGCGTGGGAGCTGTCACAGAGCCGCTCCGGCTTGCATGCGTGGGGCCAAGGGCCGGTGTCGCAGATGGTCGACGCCACCGATGGCTTCTATCAACACGTCGGTACCCGGTCGCTGGAGAGTGCAGGCCGGCCGACGCGATTGACGCCGAGCGACCGGTGATATGCAGTCCGGCCCGTCGCACGCAGCAGGTCGGAAGCAGGCTGGCTGCAGTCATGGCGGCTTGAACGCCAAACGACCGGTGTCGTCGAGGCCCGTCGTTGAGGAGGCCCTGTCGCCAGCCATTGTTGTTGAGGCCTGACGACCTGCCTGGCAACGAATAAAAAGCAGTCGCATTTCTAAAGGCCGGCTACGGCCGACTGTCTTTCAGCTTTGCCATATCCGGGGACACCTTCGTCCGGCATAGTCGCGCCCTTTGAACGCGTGGAGGGCGGCGGCAATGACCTGGGAAGCCAAGCGATGGGTGCGCGCCGGCGCGACGCTATTGGCGCTGGGCGCGGTCGCGGGTGCGCTCGCAGCCCCTGAGGAAATCCAGGTCTACCTTGACGACAAGGAAGCCCCCGGCGGGATCAGCGTCGACTGGCACAACAACTATGTCCTGTCCGGGCGCTCTTCTGCTTCATATCCCGGAGAACAGCCGCCCGCCGAGGTCTACCGACTCACCCCCGAGCTGAACGTTGGCCTTACCGATACCTTCGAATATGGCTTGTACGTGCTGACCACGCACAACCGCGAAGGCGACTGGCATGCCAATGGCGTCAAGATGCGGCTCAAGTACATCGCGCCGCATGATGAAAAGGAAGGGCTCTTCTGGGGCGTGAATATGGAGGCCGGCAAATCGGACCTGGCCATCGAACCCTATCCCTGGAACGCCGAGTTGAAGGGCATTGTTGGCATGCACAGCGGCCCCTGGACCCTCGGATTGAATCTGAACCTGGACCGCAGCCTCGACCGCCATGCCGGTCCGGTGGACGCCGACGTCGACATCAAGCTCAACTACGCGTTGACGGCCAAGACCCAACTCGGCGTGGAGAGCTATAACGAGCTCGGGCCGTTGAGCCATTTCGATTCGTGGAGCCGCAATAGCAAGATGATCTTCGGGGTGGTGGACACCGAGGTCGCCGGTCTCGCGCTCAACGCCGGCCTGGGCCGAGGGACGAACGGCACCTCGGACCGCTGGACGCTCAAGTTCATCTTGAACACACCGTTTTGAAGGTGGAGCCTCCGGCGAGGGCTCCGCAGTCTAGGCACCGATTGCCGACGCCGCGCAAGCGTCGGTTGAGCAGTTGCCAGCTTGGCAGTTCTTGCCGGCGCCGCCCTGACGCCCAAGCTGCGTCAGGCGTAGGTGTTGATGTGGTTGCCCGCCGTATCGGTCGGCTTGGGCGGGGTGGGTGTCTTGAGCGTTTGCGCTTCCGCCGATTCGATCTCGCCGGGCTTGGAGCCGTCGTGATCGCCATCCGAGTCCACGGCACCAGCGCTCCGCTGGACGGGGTAGAAATTGGTCGTGAGGGGTGAAATAGGCGACATGATGCGTGCTCTCCAGCTGATGGATGACTGAACGGTGCCGACGTGTCACCAGGAGACTTTAGTGCTTGTGGCAAAGGCCCGCAATCCGGCCCGAGGCCAGGCGTGAGCAGGAACCCGGTGCCGGCGTGGCCTTGGACAGACGTCGTTAGGTCGCGGCTTCTGTATTCGGAACTTTCGCAGCAACAACAACGCAATTTCGCCCGCTTTGCTTCGCCGAATACATCGCCGTATCTGCGCGGTGCAGCAAATCCTCCGCCGTCGGCCATTCAGTCGCGCTGGTCGTGGCTACGCCAAAGCTGGCAGTGAGATTCAGGACGTGTCCCTTCCACAGGAGCGGCGCGCCGACCAGGGCGGAGCGCATCCGTTCAGCGGCGGCTTGGGCCCCTTCCGAATCCGTGTTGGGCATGACCACGAAGAACTCCTCGCCGCCGTGCCGTCCCAACGCATCGCCGGCACGGACCTGAGTAAGGACCTTCGCGACAGCATGGTTGATGGCTGCGTCGCCCGCGGCGTGGCCATGACGATCATTGAGAGCCTTGAAGTGGTCGAGGTCGACGTACACCACAGATACGGGGTCACTGTGGCGCCGCTGATCGGCCAGTTGACGCGCCAGGAAATCCTCGATGGCGCGCCGATTCATGACACCTGTCAGCGGATCCTTGAGGGTCAGATCGCGAATCCGATTGATCAACCTTCCAACAACCAGGCCTGCGAGGGAGAAGTTGAGGGCCAGCGAAAGGACGAGGTTCGCCCAATCCATCCAAAGGTTGGCTGGGGTGTCGTGCAGCGAGTCAACGACATCCGTAACCGGGTCGAACACCCCGATCGTCCCGCGTAGCAGCTCGCCTAGGGCGGCCGCGACGATGGGAAATGCTATTGCCATCCCAGCGGTCCGACCGAACTCTGACGGGGCGTGGGTCAGGGCTGCAAGGCCGGCTCGTCCAAGAATCCAACCGGTCGCCGCGCAGTAGATCGCAAGGCGCGCCGTGACGTGGCCAGTTGAATAGACATAGGCCATTGCCAGGGTGGAAATCCCGAACACCACCAGATGCTCGAACCGCGTCGGTGGCGCGCCGAAGAAGATTGCTACGCCCCGGTGCATGCAGATGAAACCCAGCAGCTCGAGTGCATCGGCGAGTACGTAGAGGGGCACGTAGCCAATGTCCGTGCGCCGTGCCGTAAGCAATGTGCCCGCCGAGAACAGTGCATTCGCAAGCGCCCAGCTGAGCGTGGCGCGCGGGCTCAGCTTGGTGAAGCGAGCGCCGCCCCAAAACATCATGGCGGCGAGCAGGCTGCATGCACCTGTCGCCTCCAGAAGGATCGTGGAATTCGTGGTCATTCCGAGCTCGTCCGCTCGCGCGGCGCTTGGTGTTCAGTCGGGTTGGGGCCCCCGGGGCGGATTTTGCCGTAGGGCGCCAACGCGGACATGTCGCAGCGCCGTCTGGCACGGGATTGGTGGACTCGACCCAGGTGCGCGCTGTGGCACGACAAATTGCGCGGTCGAGCGGGTTCCGGTAGTCGGTTCAGGTGCTCGGCTTGGTCGGGCTTGTCAACGCCAGCGGTTGTGCGACGGTCGCGCCTTGAGATGCTTTGGCGCGGTCCGCATAACAAATTTGCACGCTCTGCCCAGGTTTAGGCTTGGCCGCTTCTGTCGCAAATTTTGCTAACTGTGAATCGAATCAAAGAGTTGCGCGAAGTTGAGAAAAATTCAACCGCCACAATTTTTTGACATTCGTAATGCGTCAGAAGCTACGACTAACGCCGAGCACCACGCCAGCCTTGCCGACGGCCTTGGGCGCGAGGCCCGCGCTGTTTGTGACCTGGTAGAAGCGTTTGTCGGCGTCGGTGCCGATAACCGCAACGCTGGCGCTGAAGCCGTCGCTGAAGTCCTTGCTCAACGCGAGCTTGGCATCGGTGTAGGAAAGCTCGCCGTAGTGATGCATCTCGAGGCGGCCAAGATGCAGGCTCGCCGAGTACCCCTGACCCAGGTCGGCGGAGTAGGTCAGGTCCAGGTAGGCGCTGCCCTTGGAGCTGCCTGCTGCGCTCAGCGGGCTGTAGTAGGCAAAGCCTGCGGTGGTGCTGTTCAAGCCAAAGTAGTTGGTCGCGGCAACCGATAGCTTGGCCGTGAAGCCACCGACAGAGAACGAGCCGTACACGTCGACGTTGTTGTACTTCGTGTTCGACGCTACGCCGGGGGCGCTGTTGAGTGAGGCGCCCGGATAGATGTAGGCGAGCGCGCCGAAGTCGAGACTGACGGTGTCAGCGACCGTGGTGCGCCATCCGCCGTAAACGTCCCATTCCATCCCAGCGCCGTTGTTGTAGCTATTGCCGGAGACGTTGGAGCCCCAGGTGCCCACATACAGGCCGGAAAGCGGGCCCTGTGCCGCGTAGTCGAGGCCACCCTGAATGGCTGGATTCATCCAGGTCTGGCTGATGCCGCGGAACCGATAGTCGCTGACCAGGCCGATATTGCTGGTCAATGCCGGGGTGGCGGTAGGGGCCGTCGCCGGCGAAGTATTGGCGTCGTCAGCGCGTGCGATGGTCGCGGTCAAGCTGGCCAGTGCGAGGCTGGCAATGATGAGTTGTTTCATTTTGATTGGTAGTTTGAGTTGCGAGCGCGTGGGAACGGCTCAGCGGTGGATCGAGTCGAGCGCGAGGTTGAGTTCGAGCACATTGACGCGCGGTTCGCCAAGGACACCCAGATCTCGACCCTTGGTGTGCTCTTGAATCAGCTGCTGCATGACGTCCAGTGACAGGCCGTGCTGGCGCGCCACGCGCGGCGCCTGGTAGGCGGCTGCTGCCAGCGAAATCTCCGGGTCCAGGCCGCTGCCCGAGGCGGTGACGAGGTCCACCGGCACGGGCGCCGTGTTGGCCGGGTCGGCGGCACGCAGCGCGGCCACCCGGCCCTTGACGGCATCGACCAGCGCGGGGTTGG
>Ga0213872_10001320_pt1 | contig 16428 bp, 15 predicted proteins | sample VelepicomBERX_R2_FD_160071 | JGI IMG/M metagenome (GOLD analysis project Ga0213872, IMG submission 160071) | Rhizosphere microbial communities from Vellozia epidendroides in rupestrian grasslands, the National Park of Serra do Cipo, Brazil - RX_R2 | ecosystem: Host-associated > Plants > Roots >...
CCAAGAGACGAGGACTCAAGGACTCAAGAATGCCGCGATCAGAAACGGCGTCTGGAGGGCTACGCTCCCGACTTCGCCCCTGTACCCCCCTTGCTACGTCGGGCTAGCAGGGGCGCCATAGTTCCGCGTCTGCGGAACGACGGCGGCCGTCGTAGCAGCGACCGCGCAACCGGCGGGATCCTGGAGGGGAGCTGCTTGCAGCTCCTTCGCGGGGTTGTCGTTGATGGGTAGTTCGGCGTCCTTTCGGCCTGTCGGCTAGAGGCGTTGCAAGCAACGCCCCTCCAATCATTGCGTGAAGCCGAGCTCTTCGGCGGCGCCTGCTACGACGGAGCGTAGCCCTCCAGTATGACGTAGCCATCCAGCAACCAGCATGTCGTTCCCCCAGTGCTGTCCCCTGCTAAAACTTGTTTCCAACGCTGCCAGACTCACCTATGGTTTCGCGTTCCCGCAGAAACTGATGCTTAACCGGAAACCGATATGATGAGATATTTCGTTTTCTTACCGCTGTTCGTCCTCGGATCCGTGATGCCGCTCAGCCTGTCTTCGTGCGCCAGCGGCGACGGTTCACTGCAGAGCAGGATCGAGGGTAAGATTAAGACTCCCGTCAATAATGGCATCCAGATTGATTCCGAGCATTACAACCAATTTTCGCAGGACTTCGAGGGACCCTGGCCTTTCGGTCCTTATTCGAGTTTTTAGTGCTCCCGAAGAAGAACGACTATGAATTATCGATTGTTAGGTCACAGTGGTTTGCGGGTATCTGAAATTTGCCTCGGTACCATGACCTTCGGCGAAGATTGGGGGTGGGGCGCGTCGCGAGATGATTCTCAGAAGCTCTACGAAATCTTCAGGGAGGCCGGCGGGAATTTCATTGATACGGCGAATGTATACACGAATGGCGCAAGCGAGTCGTTGCTAGGTGAATTTATGCACGGCCATCGGGAAAGCGTTGTGCTCGCGACAAAGTATACCAATGCTCTGCCTGGAACCGATCCAAACGCGGCCGGCAACCATCGCAAAAGCATGATGCAGGCTGTCGAGGCCAGTCTCAGGCGACTAAAAACCGACTATATCGATCTTTATTGGATGCATATCTGGGACAGAGTCACTCCGGTCGACGAAGTGATGCGTGCGTTTGATGACCTTGTTCGCCAGGGGAAAGTGCTTTACATCGGTGTATCAGACGCGGCGGCGTGGTGGATCTCCCGCGCCAACACGATTGCGGAATTGCGCGGTTGGACGTCGTTTGTCGGATTGCAGATTGAATACAGCCTGCTGGAGCGGACACCTGAACGCGAGCTTCTGCCAATGGCGCAGGCCCTCGGCCTGACAGTCACGGCTTGGAGCCCGCTAGCCAGCGGACTGCTCACCGGAAAATATCGGATTAGCGAAAGCGGCGTGCAGAGTGAAGATGGCAAGGGCCGCATGGACAATCCGGATTTGCAACAATTCATGCAGGACCGCGAACGGACAAGCCGGGTGATTGCAGTGTTGAAGGAGGTCGCGGCTAAGGGCGAACTCTCTCCCGCCGAGGTTGCGCTGGCCTGGCTGCGCCACAGAAGTCAGCCAATCATTCCGATTGTCGGCGCGAGGAAGATCGAACAGTTACAAGCGAATTTGCGAATCGTTGACATTCAGTTGCCGGAGGCCGAGGTCCAACGTCTGGACGAGGCCAGCAAAATCGAACTCGGCTTCCCGCATGATTTCCTGGAGAAGCCGATGGTCCGGGCGTTCACGTTTGGCGGCCTGGCGGACAGGATAGTGGCGCGGTAGGGCGAGGACTTCGGCGAGCTCAGGGCACTGAAAAGATCAGTTTGCCTTGGATGCCGCCTGCTTCCAGCATCTCCTGTCCTTTGCGGACAGTTTCTACACAAAGGTCCCCGATGTTCCGAACTCCAACCGGCCAAAGTCTTTGGGCTTCATAAAGATATGCCAATTCGTGTAGCTGTTGTGTATAACTCGGCCAATCACCTTTTGCACCGAAGCGGCCCTTCGCTCCAAGCATATGGAAATGAAGCGAAGCTGACTTGCGGAAGAGCGGGCTCGCTTTTCCGTGCCAGACTGGCACTGTAAACGGATCAGTCTCCGCAACGGTCGACACAATGTCTCCGTCGAAGTCCACCAGTTCGAAACAGAGGCGTTTCATCTCGCCGCCAACGAAGTCGAGGGTTTTATCGAAAAGAGCTCCGCCATTCGCCGCGATGGCCTCTTGTGTCAACTCTTTCAGCCCTTTGTCGGGGTAATGGATGACCTGCTGAGGACTTAAGTGCAACTCATCTACGATGAATCTCTTGCTGGCCTCCCTGCCGGAGGTGGTGACAATCTTTTCAACACCAATCATTTGCAGAATCTGGATGGCCGCTGAACCAAGTCCTCCGGCGCCACCCGCGACAAAAACGGAATGGTTTGGGGTCGGTCTAGCTTTGAGGCGAATGGACTGATTGGCCGTGAGGCCGCACACCGGGACCGATGCTGCTTCTTCGAAGGATAAGATTCGCGGTTTAACGGTGACGAATTCGTGCGGCAGGCTGACATATTCCGCGTATGCCCCGTTACTGGCGTGGCCGCCGACATAAGCCCAGACCTCATCACCGGCCCTGAGCCGGTTGACGTTTTTTCCAACTTCCTCAATAATCCCGGCTGCGTCATGGCCGAGCACGGCCGGAAAATCGTATCCATAACGGCCCTGCCGGATCTTATAATCGATTGGATTGAACGATCCCGCTCGAATCCGGATGAGCACTTCATCCGCGCTGGGCCGCGGAATCTCTCTTTTCTGTTCGACAAATTTATCGGGCGGACCGGGTTCGTTTATCGTAATGACTTTCATGCTATTGCTTTGTTATTCGGCGTGTTTTTCAGGTTCAGCTTCCACGTTTCCGCGACGAGGTTGTGACCGAAGCTATAGTGCGGTTCCTCGCGAACCAAATCGAAACCCGCCTTTTTGTAGATATGCCGGGCGGCATGCAACACGTTGTTCGTCCACAAGGTAATTGTCCTATAGCCCGTTCGTTGAGCAAAGCGGATGCATTCTCCCACGAGTCGGCTCCCGATTCCGAGCCCGCGCGCCTTGGGTTCGACGAAAAGCAATCGGAGTCTGGCTGTGAATTTTGATTGCTTAACTAGAAACACTGAGCCGACGATCTCATCATCCCTTTCCGCGATCCAGCAATGTTCCCGGTTCGCGTCATAGTTCCTAATGAAATTCGCCACAATATCTGCCACCAACGCCTCGAACTCCTCGTTCCACCCGTATTCCTGGGAGTAAAGCGCCCCGTGTCGATGAACGATCCAGCCCATATCTCCCGGCTGGTGGGACCTCAGGAGATAAGGGACTTTGGGTTCAGATCCGATACCGAGCAGCCTTTCGATGGAATGCATTAACGCAATCAAGCGGATCTGCTCGACCGGATCCAATCGGCTTAAGAGGGCTCCGACTTCCTTTCGCGAGCGTGCATCCAGGTCTGCAAAGACCCTGCGTCCTCGCGCCGTGAGCGACAACAGATTTTGTCGCCCGTCGACTCTGGATTCTGCTTTGGCGACCAAACCGGATTTTTGAAAACCGCGCAAAATCCGACTGAGATACCCTGCATCCAATTGCAACTCCTTGCTGAGATCACTCGCAGCGGGCAGGTCCCGATGCGCGAGCTCAAAGAGGACTCGTGCCTGGGTCAGAGAAAATGGGCTATCGAGGAGTCCTTCATGGAGCAGGCCGATGAGCCGGGTGTAAGCCCGATTGAATCGCCGGACCTCCTGAATTCGGCGATCCAGCTCATTTCCGGAAGCGACCATCACTTTGGAAACGAAGCCGAGGCCGCGAGTAGAGTCAACTATCTATTTGACGGAGTCAACTAATAGGCAGGCCTGCCATTTTGTGGTCCTTTGCCAGGATCACTGGATCCCCGATCCGTAATTTTTTTCCGGCTTCACCAGCCGGTATCGATGTATTCACGGCGAATCGGTAATAGTGGTTGAAGCGTTGCACGTCATCCCATCGGGGAAGCTCTTGCTCGCGTAGCGCCATGAATTTTTTTTGGAAACCTGACAGAGCGTGGCCGCTGGCGGGATCCCGCGTCGGCACAACGCAACGCTGGCAGAGATTGTGTCCCAGGAACCTTACCTCGCCAATCCAGAAAGGATTGGGCGCCCCGGGCGGACCGCATAGGAGATCCTCGTAAAACGGCTCTCCTTCGATCAACTCAATGTTCGTGCGGAAGCGGTGCCGGACGCTCTCCAGGGTCAACTCCGGATACCATTCCCGCACTCTGCGTAAACTCGCCTCGCTCACTATTGTGGGGCCGGAGGCAGAGCGATCATCCGCAAAGCCGGCGATTGGATCATGCTTCAGGCTGACTGGAAAGCCGAAGAAATCGCTCAGCCAGCGATCGATAGTCACCGGCGCATCGAGGCAAAACTGGACCGGCGCGGCGTTCTCCCAAAGACGTACCTCGTTCAGCCCCGCATCAAACTCGCAACGCAACGCGTGAACGCGTGCTGTTCTCTTCCCATTCACAACGCGACCCTGTTCGTCGAAAATCGCGTAAACCCGGTCGTTCTCGAGAATGCCTCCTCGGGTAATGGCCACCTCGTCCAATTCGATGCCATCCAGGGATTTAATAGGAAATATGAAAATCCGTCCGACGCGCATAGGAACATTCGTATCCAAGACGGGATGGCTTGCAACTCAGGAAAGTAGCATAGGCATCCTGCCTGTGGCCTCGCAGTTTCCTCTGGGGCCTCAGCTGGGCGCGGAGCCTCTACCCATAGGACCGATAGGACCCATAGGACCTATATGACCTATATGACCTATATGACCTATCGGTAGAGGCTCCGCCCGGTGGTTGCATCCGCTGAATCGGTCACCAGCCCTAAGAATTGATCGTTAGTACCTGTCTGAGCGTGTTTCCGTCGGCCAAACGGTCGAAGCTTTCGTTCAGCGAATCAAATGAGACGAATTCGCTGACGAGCTTGTTGATCGGGAGTTTACCACACTGATGGAGCGCGATGTACCGGGGAATATCGCGTGCAGGAATACAGGACCCCATATAACTCCCTTTTAATGTTCGCTCGTCGGCGACCAATTGAACCGGCGGGATTGAGAGACGATGATCGGGATGCGGCAAACTCGCAGTCACGGTTGTTCCGCCCCGTCTAGTGATCTCGTAAGCCATTTGTAAGGCCGGCACCGAGCTCGCCGTTTCGAAGGCAAAATCGACACCCCCGCCCGTGATTTCACGGACTTCTCGGCTCGCGTCTGGTCCTGCCTTGACAACTTTGGTCGCACCGAGCCGCAGTGCGACATCCAGTTTGTCTGGATTGACGTCCACCGCGACGATTTCGGCGGCCCCGACGAGAACCGCTCCCAGCAGCGTAGTTAAGCCCACGCCACCCAAGCCGACGACTGCGACTGAGCTTCCGGCCGGCACTTTTGCCGTGTTGACCACTGCACCTACCCCGGTCAAGACGGCGCAACCGAAAAGGGCTGCTTCGTGCGCCGGCAAAGAACTATCCACCTTAACGGCAGATCGACGTGACACCACGGCGTATTCTGCGAAACCTGATACGCCTATATGGTGATATGCGGGCTGATGCCTGACAGTCAGACGTCTTGCTCCGCAAAGCAGCGTCCCGGCAACGTTAGCGCGCGCTCCGGGCTCGCAAAGAGCCGGGCGCCCTTCCATACACGGGATACACGTTCCGCAGGATGGAATGAAAACCAGAACAATTTGATCGCCAGGCTTCAGGTCAGTCACACCTGGACCGCATTCTTCTACTACTCCAGCCGCCTCATGACCCAACACCATTGGGATGGGGCGAGGCCGATCACCGTTAATGACTGACAAGTCGGAGTGGCACAATCCGGCCGCCTTGATTTTCACGAGCAATTCGCCCGGACCAGGCGGCTCGAGATCTACATCTTGAATCACCAGAGGTTTGGATTCCGCATAAGGCCGAGCTCGGCCCATTTCTTCTAATACCGCCGCTTTCATGAGGTTCAATTTCCGAAGTAGGGAACGCAGATTAGATAGCGCGGCCTAGCCGCAACCGCAAAGTATGACGTTTCGGCGTATCGGCGAACACGGAGACGTAGATTTACCACAGAGACACAGAGATCGCGAAGTCGGATCCACAGAATTAGACTTAGGCCTTTCTTATCTCCGTGCTCTCTGTGCCTCTGTGGTGAAATCATTTCTCTGTGTTCTCCTGCCTTCCCTTCGTGGCCTACCATCCGGAGGCACGGTCGATTCACGAATGACCAAGGTGCAGGGAAATTCGCGGGTCACTCGCTCGAGCCGGTGCCCTTGAATCCGCTCAGTGAGAACTAACCACGCCTCCTGCGCCATCTCGGCAATTGGTTGGCGGAGGGTCGAGAGGAACGGCCGAAGAGCGGTCATCCATTCGCAGTCGTCGAAGGCCAGTAGCGAGATTGCTGCCGGTAAAGTGCAGCCAGTCTCCCAGATGGCGCGGAGTGCACCAAGTGCCATCACATGGGTGGCGGCAAAAATCGCCGAAGGCCTATCGGCTTGCCGGAACGCTCGACGCAGGCTGGCATGAGCCTGGTCCGAAGTCATACCTCCGACAACAATACTGATCGATCTGGAAAGGCCTGCTTCGATCATGGCCTCGCGGTATCCCTGAATTCGTTCGGTGATATTTCGAAGCTTCGGATCGCTCACCAAAAAAGTTATTTTGCGATGTCCCAAGGAAATCAGGTGTCTGCAGCCTTCTCGAGCCGCCGCGCTATTATCTGCTGAAACGATGTCGAGTTCACTATCCCTGACCGTTCGGTCCACTAGAACCGTGGGTATCTTGCTCTTACGGATATCTTCAAGCGTGCGCGCGGAGTCGCGGCAGGGGATCAGAATCAATCCATCGGCCTGGCGCTGAACCAGAGCCCGCACGCGCTCCAGTTCCCGCTCGCCATTCTCCTGGGTATCGGCCAGGAGGATTTGATAGTTACTTCCAGATGCGAGTTCTTCGATCCGGCGGACGACCGATCCGAAGAAGCTGGTGGTGATGTCGGGCACAACAATTCCGACCATGCGAGAGCGTCGCGCTCGCAGACCTGCCGCCATCAGATTAGGGCTGTACCCCAGGGTTTCAATCGCATCCAAAACCTTCTTTTGCCGTTCTGCGCGAACAAAACAAGTACCGCGCACTACGTTTGAAACCGTCGCGGTCGATACACCGGCTGCCTCGGCAACGTCTCGAATTGTCGGACGGGAGTTGCGCCATTGTGCCGTCAAATTGTTCCGCGTCATTTCGTTTTTACGGGCCAGAGCTGGGTGATCCATCGATCTCGAACCACCGCGATGACAATGGCTAGAATCATGGTCACGCCCCAGATCGCCGCCGTAAGATAAGGGCTGAACCCGAGCAGATTAAATCCGGTTGAGATCACCTGAAGAAGGACCAACGAGAGGCTAAGGCCAAGAACTCGGCCAAAGCCGCCGAATGGATCAACACCGCCCAGGACCGCTGCGAGGATAGTAATCAGAAGATAGGATTCGGCGTAGCCGGCGCTCGCCGAATTGAACCGAGCCATCATCAGCAGCGCGGCCACCCAGCACAGCAGACTTGAGACGACGTATACGCCCACAAGCACCCACTCAGTGGGGACACCCGAGTAACGAGTGGCCCTTTCATTTGAGCCAAGAAGCCGGACTGAAACCCCAAACGGAGCATGGGTCAGGATCACGCCAACGATGCCTGCACAAACTAGGAAAACGATTACTGACACCGGGACTCCAAACAGCATCCCATTCCCCAGGAACAGAATAGCCGGCGGGAATCCGCCGATCACCGTACCGCTCGTCGTCAGGACCGAAATACCTTTGACCAGGGTCATCGTGCCGAGCGTAACTAGAATCGGGTGAACGCCAAAGAAAGCGACGATTGTACCCGTCAAAAATCCGATGACCAGCGATGCTCCCATACCCGCGAGGAGAGCAATTAGGATCGCTTCGGTCACGGCCAGGGGCGAGCTCGATGGCTGGATCAGATGGGTCAAAATACCTGCCATCACCAGCGCAGAGAGATTGGCGGTGGCGATAATTGCAAGATTAAGTCCTCCGCTCATCAGCGGTACCATCATCGCCAGCGATAAGATCCCGAGCTCAGGCATCTGGAAAGCCATCGCGCGGACGGTATCGCCCGAAAGAAAGCGACTTGGCGTGAGAAGGCTGAAAATGATTACGGCCACTACGATTAGAACGCCAAGCAGCGTGATGGTCGGGTCCCGCGGCAAAAAAGCGACCCGCTGCGGTTTGGAAACGGTCGTGGACCCGGCGGCGGTTTCAGATGGCATGACGAACGCTCCTCTTTCGCTGGCGTTTGGCAGCGTAGGCCGTAGCGCTTACGCTAATGAGGATCACTAAGCCGGTGACGAGTCCAAACGAATACGACGATACACCGATCAAGGTGAGCCCGTTTTGGAGCATAGCCAGCAAAACGATGCCGAGGATGGTACCACTCACGGTTCCAACACCCCCAGAAAGGCTCGCTCCACCCAGTACGACAGCGGCTAGTACATCCAACTCCCGTCCCATCAGCGCATTGGGCACGACCTCTTCCACCCGATGTGCTTGGACGATGCCGGCAACTGCTCCCAACAAACCCGAATATCCGTAAACAAAGCACTGCAATGCCGCCACATTGCAGCCCATGCGCTTGGCCGCTTCAGGATTTCCTCCCAGGCCGTAAATGAGGCGGCCGATTGTCAACCGACTCAAAAGCAAGAGAGTCGCGAGCAGAACGATCCCCGCGACCATCACCGGGAAAGGAATCGAGAGAAATGAAATGTTGGCTGTGAACCAGTCTGGCAAGTTGTAGATTGACCGTCCCTGCGTTACGAACATCAGTATGGAAAAATAAAAGGTCATCGTCGAGATTGTGACGATCACCGAAATCGCGCGGAGGTAGTGAATCAGCAGCGCGTTGACGACACCGAGTAACGCACCAAACAATCCGGCGATAGCAAAGGCAGTAAACCAGTTCCCTCCAACATTCACTAGAATCGTTGCAGCCAGAAATTGGGTGACCCCCGCTATCGCGGCGAACGAAATGTCGATTCCGCCGGCGATCAGCACCACCAAGAGGCCGGCCGCCATGATCGCGCTTACCGAATAGCTCTCCAGCAGGTCCAGCAGGTTCCCTACGGTCAGAAATCCTGGAGACAAGGCCGAGAACAGGATACCCATAATCACAATGATGACCCCGATCTGCACGTCGTGCCGACGAAAGAAGGCTTGAAGGAAATTATGCAACGATAGCCTCCCGGAGCTCATGTTCAGTAGCAGACGTCGGATCAAACGCCGCCGTAATGCGCCCGCTCGACATCACCAGGATTCGATGGCTTTCATGAAGAACTTCTTCCACTTCATCCGATATCAGGATGATGGCAATGCCGCGAGCAGCCAAAGCATCAACAATCTGGAAGATTCCCTCCTTGGCTCCGACGTCTACTCCGACAGTCGGCGAGTCGAGGATCAGAATTCGCGGATCGGTCGCCAACCATTTGGCCAGCACGACGCGCTGTTGATTCCCTCCAGAGAGCTCTTGTACAGGCCTGTCAGGCGTTTTGGTTTTTACGTGCAGTTCATTGATCCAGCGATTGATCGTTTTCCGCCGGCGCGCGCCGTCTATAAGCCCGAGTGCACCGGTCAGCTTGCGCAAGATGGATACGACAATGTTGTCACCGATCGATTGCGGCATTACTAGTCCGAGTGATAGCCTGTCTTCGGAAACGTATCCGATCCCACGACGAATCGCTGCCCGATTCGTGAGTAGTCGGACTCTCTTGCCGCCAATCCGGATCTCGCCGGCGTCCGGAGGATTCATCCCGAACAGAGAGAGCGCGAGCTCAGTCCGGCCTGAACCCAATCGGCCGGTGATACCGAGAATTTCGCCCGGACGCAGAGTAAGATCGATGTTTTGATAATGGCCGCGCCTGGTCAGCCCGAGCACCTCGAGGATCGGACTACCCTTGCTGGAGAAAGGCGATTTACGCCCCGCCATGAACATTTTTTGGCCAGTCATCAGCTCGGCTAACCGGTAACGATCAATTTCCTCAGCCGGATACGTTCCGACCTTGTTTCCATCCCGGAGCACGGTGACGCGCTCCGCGATGCTCATGACCTCTTCCAATTTGTGGCTGACAAAGACCGTCGCGATCTGGTGCGCCTTCAGACCTCGTACGGTGTCAAGAAGCGCGTCGATTTCGTGGTGGGTGAGTGAAGCCGTTGGCTCATCCATCACCACCAGGCAAGCTTCCGCAGCCAACGCGCGACAAATCGCTACTAATTGGCGGACCGCTATTGGCAGCCGGCCTACCACCTCTTCCAATGCCAGATCAACTCCTAACCGTGCCATCACCTCCCGGGCTTGTTTGATAATCTCAGCGCGACGCACCAGTCTGGCCGGCTTCTCAACGTGGTGCCGGAACACGATGTTCTCCGCCACGGAAAGGTTCGGGAACAGGGAAAGATCCTGATAAATAATCTGTACGCCGGCGCGTTGCGACGCTGCGGGAGTCAGATGCGAATGGGCTTGCTGGTCGAGAATGATTTTCCCCTCATCCGGAGCGTAAACGCCGGCAAGAATCTTGATCAACGTGCTCTTGCCACAGCCGTTCTCACCGGCAAGGCAGTGGATCTCTCCGGGAAGAATCGTGAAGTCGACGGCGTTCAGAGCGCGAACGCCACCGAAGCGCTTGCTTATGCCGAGCATTTCGACAAATGCCGGTACCGGTTCGGACGCGTCGCGACTAGCCTGCATCGCTCACAAATCCTTAGAGATTTTTGAGCGATGCAGGCTCAGGCAGCGGAATCCTCCGGCTACGCCGGACAATTCCGCCGCTTTTTGGAGAGAAGAATTTAAAGACAGTCTGTTTCGATTCATTTGTTTTAAATCATGCTCTTAAACAGTCGCGCAGAGTCTGTTTAAGAGCTGTCTAGACCGCAATGAGCTCGTGGCTTCTGCTATCGCGTGATTTTTGCGGGCTAGGCTCATAGCCTCATTACCAAGCATAAAGTGTCTTGCTTTGGGCGATCCCGCGTCCCCGGGACCGCCCAACCAGCTTTGATTCGCCACGCAGAATACAACTCGAAACGCGCTATTGCTATCTGCTATCGGTCATTTCATTCAAGCCCCGTGGCCGGGCGAAAACAGCTTACAACCCTAAGGCAATAAGTTCATCGACCGTGTCTTTGTTGATGGTCTGATACTTGATCACTTTGATCACATGAGTCTCCGGGTTGACGTTAGCCTTGCCCAACCCTTTAATCTCTACGCCGTCGGTAATGGGTGTTCCTTCCATGACCAGCTTTGCCACATTTACAATAGCTTCGCCCGCTTGCTCCGGATTCCACATGTAGCTTTCCTGGATGACGCCTTCCTTGATCAATTTTTGTCCCTGCGAAGGAATACATACTCCTACCAGAGCGATCTTACCGACCTTTCCCTTTTCCTTGATAGCCCGGCCTGCGCCGATCGGACCCAGGCTGCCGAATGTCAAGATTCCTTTTAGATTAGGATGCGCCAGCATCATATCGACCGCAGTCTTGTAGCTGTCGTCCACGCTCTCCGCTACACCAAACCGATCCGCCACCAGCTTCATCTTGGGAAAATGTTCTTTCTGGTAAGCGATCGCCGCATCCGCCCACAGATTGTGGAGCGGCACCGTCAGCGAACCGACGTAAACGATGTATTCGCCTTCCTCTCCCATCGCCTTGGCGATAGATTTCATGTGCAGTTCGCCGTATTCCTTATTGTCGATCATTTCGATATCCCATTCGGCCCCTTTCTGTCCGGGCGATTCGTGCGTAATGACGGGAATGCCGGCTTCCTTGGCGCGATCAAAAACCGGCTCAAGCGCCTTCGCATCATTTGGCACCACTGCGATCAGCTTCACTTTTTTGGCGATCAAGTCCTCGACGGCGCGGACCTGTTGGGCAGGATCCGCAGTCGTGGGGCCGACCATATAAGCGTTAAAATTATCTTCCTTGCCGGCTTTCTGGATGCCTTTCTCCATGGCGTTGAACCAGGGTATACCGCCGATTTTGACCACGACCGCGACCTCCTCGCCGGCCGCCTGCGCTGAATTGTTCAATACAGAACAAAGCAAAACCGATGCGGCGATAGCCGCATGGTGGAAAGCGAGACGCATGATAGCTCCTTATTCTGGGGGTTGGATCCTATGACCGAGTCGTTCGATAACAGGATTATTTAAACGTTTAAATGCAGGTCCTCTCTACCGTACCTGGGCGTTGATTGTCAAGCGTCGAGGGAACGCCGGGGCAGGAACGCCGAGAACGCCGAAAGCGCCCGAGAACGCCGAGAACGCCGAGAACGCCGAGAACTGAGGAATCTACTCGCAGCGTTCTCTGTACTTCTCGGCGTTCCCGGCGTTCTCGGCGCTTTCGGCGTTTCCTCAGAACCACGACTTCAGCCGCGGATAAAGGCCAATGAAACGCTGATAGGCGGCTTCGTACCGATCGGCTTGATCAGCGGCCGGCGCGGTGACGGCATCAAAGACGGGAGCCAAACTGCGCGTTTCGTCGTAGCCTTGGAACACGCCGGCACCGATTCCGCCCATCATCGCTGCTCCTACGCCGGCCCGCTCCGCGGAGTATTCATCTCGCCCTTGAAAAAGCGGGCGGGCCAGGACGTCCGCGAGCATTTGGCGCCAGAGCGGGCTCCCTAATCCATTGCCGGAAGCGACCAACCGGGGTAGCTTCGCCCCGCAACCCTCCATGGTTTCGATGATCTGGCGAAGCGCAAACGCAACGCCCTCTAAGAGTGCCCGCACCATGTGCGCCGGACCGTGACGCAAAGCCAAACCGACAAAACTTCCCTTCGCTCGAGGATCCATGATCGGCGACCGTTCTCCGACGATGTAAGGAAGAAATACCAGGCCTTCGCACCCAGGCTCGACTTGCGCGGCGAGCCGGTCCAGTTCCGCATAAGAAAAACGATCACTACCGAGAATTGCTCGAAACCATCTCAAGGCCATGCCGGCAGAGAGCATCGCTCCCAGAAGATACCATCTGGCAGGAGGAGCGTGGCAAAACGTATGGAGCCGGAGTTCCGAATCGAATAGGGGCGTACTCAGCGGAACAAAGACTTGGCCGCCGGTGCCAATTGTCACCGAACCAAGAGGAGGATCGATTAAGCCGTTCCCGACGGCTTGGGCAGGCTGGTCGGCGCTCCCAGTGGATACCGGGATTCCTGGAGCAAGGCCAAGCTCCTGGGCGGCATCTTTTGTAAGGTGGCCAACCAGATCGCTTGATTTTCGCGTTTTCGGAAAAATTGATCTTGGGAGCTGCAATCGATTTATGATGTCGTCGGCCCAAATCCTTTTCTCGACATCGAAAATTCCGGTAGCTGAAGCGTCACTCTCGTCCGTTTCGAGTTCACCGGTGATTTTGAACCGGACATAGTCCTTAGGTATCAGGAAGGTGAGTGCTCGATCGAGCAAATCCGGTTGATGTTTTCGAAGCCAGAACAAAGACGAGATCAGAAACCCTGCAGCGGGCGCGGTTCCGCATTTTTCCAGGTCCGAACCGACGAGAGCATTGATTTCCTGGAGCACATCGGCACTCCGCTGGTCAGCCCAAATGATGGCCGGGTACAGTGGTGTCCTGTGGGCGCCGATTAAAACAAAGCCATGCATCTGGCCTGAAAAGCCGATGCCGGAAATCTCAGGCCGGCCCGCTTTATCCATGGCCTGATGCACAGCACTTACCGTAGCGCGCCACCAGTCCGCTGGATCCTGTTCAGCGTAGCCGACCAAAGGTGTGAGAATCTGATACTCGGCGGAGCCGATGCCTCGGATGGTTCCATCCAGGGCGAAGATGACCACTTTCACGCTGGAGGTCCCAAGGTCAATGCCAAGAAGGGAACGCATGGGGAGGGGAGGTTTGGAGTTTGGAGTTTGGGGTTTCGGAGTTCGGGGTTTGGAGTTCGGGGTTCGGGGTTCGGGGTTCGGGGTTCGGGGTTCGGGGTTCGGGGTAGGTCAAGCCTGTGACGCTTGCTGGGTGGGTTCAATGACCGGCTCGTGGTCGACCGGGAAGTTCACGGAGTTTGCAATGAAACAAAGTTCATGAGCGCGCTGATGGAGCGTCTCGGCTTGCTCGACCGATCCGATCACCTTGACGTGCGGCCGAAGCTTTACGTTGACAAAGCGGCCGCCTCCTTCGGTGGTTTCCTTCATTGTGCCTTCGGCTCGGTCTTCGTAGGACTCGACCACGATGCCGGCATCGGCGCAGAGATGGAGATACCAAAGCATATGACATGTCGAAAGCGCTGCGACTAACAGCTCTTCCGGGTTGTACCGAGCCGCATCTCCCCGGAATTTTGGGTCGGAGGAGCCGGGAATCGGCGCTTTCCCAATCACTGAAATCTCGTGATCTCTCTTATAGGCGTGATAAGCAGAGGTTCCCTTCCCGGTATTGCCGGTCCAGACGACCGTGACGCAGTAATTGTGTTCGCGCGACATAGAAATCTCCAGTTTAGCTCTGCAAGACCGTCTGCGGGAATTTAATTGGAGCATTTATCTCTAACCACATAGGTTTCTGTCGGGAGTTATCTTATATGCGTTTACCCTTTTTGTTCGCCCTTATTTGGCTCGGCCTTACAGCCTTAGCAAGTGCGCAGGAGAATGCACAACTCAAGATCGGTGGCGGAACGATCGACATCTCCTTTGACCCGCCGCCATCCGCTCCACTCCGCCAGCTCGTCCTCGACTGGATTGCGACGGCGGCCCGCGCCGTCACGACTTACTACACGAAATATCCAGTTCCGCATGTCGCGATTGCCGTTAGCTTCCATGACGGTGAAGGGGTTGATTCCGGGCGAGCGTTTGGCTGGGAGCACGCCCATATTTCGATTTCGGTCGGCTCGGCGACGACGGCTGCGGACTTTGCAGACGACTGGACAATGACGCATGAGATGGTGCACTTGGCGTTTCCCTCGGTCCCTCGGAGCCACCATTGGATTGAAGAGGGGTTGGCGGTCTATGTCGAACCAATCGCGCGAGCACGTTCGGGAGATTTAACGCCTCAAAAGGTTTGGGGCGACATGGTCGATGCGATGCCGCAGGGGCTGCCAAAAGCCAATGATCGCGGACTCGATTTTACCCACACCTGGGGCAGAACCTATTGGGGCGGCGCTTTGTACTGTCTGCTCGCCGATGTCGAAATCAGAAAGCGGACTGGCAACCGGATGGGGCTGGAGGACGCGGTGCGCGGAATTCAGAAATCTGGAGGTAGCATCGAAGTCGAATGGCCGTTGGAGCGGGCTCTGGAAGCCGCTGATCAGGCCGTCGGAGTTTCTGTGCTGGAAGACTTGTACAACCGGATGAGGGCAACGCCTGTCTCTCCGGATCTCGACCAGCTCTGGAAAGAACTAGGCGTCGAGCGTCAGGGCAAAACAGTCGTTTTCGACGATACTGCACCGCTGGCGGCGATTCGCCGGGCGATCACGGAGCCTCAGTCCAAGGGGTGAGGAAAGCGCCCGCGAAACACGCGAAAGGTTTTCGCCGCGAAGCGGTTACCAGATTTTAGCCTAGGCTGAGCTTGCGAGGCCTAGGAGGGTCCCCACCCCCCGAGCCAGCGCTGAAAGCGCGACAGAAAAGGGCTTGCTATGTATAACGGATAGCATTTGTGTTATGTACAATGCCGCAGCCCCTATTATCCTGCTAGTGGACCTTCGGGGATCTGCCGCGCTTTCAGCGCTACGCCGGCCGTGGGCAACCTTCCTAGGCCTCGCAAGCTCAGCCTAGGCTCAAATCTGTAACCGCTTCGCGGCAAGATCCTGCACGATAGTTTTTTTCGGACGAGGCTTTCCAAGAGCGACCGAGACGTAGTAGGAACAGACTCGGCTAAAAATGATGAAGCTGATCTCCATGTTTTGCGGTCTCTTAGGCCTTGCACTCCCGCTTTTAGCTGAGGATGTGGGCCGGCTGATTGCTGATGCCGAGCTATTGGAGAAACGTGGCGAAACGGATTCTGCCATCGCCGTTCTCAAAAACGCGGAGCACTTTTCTCCTGAGAACTTAGAGGTCGAAAAACTGTTAGCCCGCCAGTATGTGCTTAAAATCGACGACGCGTCCGATACGGCCTCCAAAAAGAGCTACGGCGAAATGGCGCTGGCACTTGCTCAGAAGGCAGCCGACAAGCTGCCAAACGATTCGGAAGCGCAGGTTGAATTGGCAGCCGCGTATGGAAAACTCTGTGACTTGGTCGATGGCAAAACGAAAGTCGAGTATTCCAAACTGGTCTACGCTGAACACAAAGGCCCGGTACACCACCGTCACTGGCACTAATTAGACCACTTTCAACATTCCGCCATCCACGAAATAGGTTGAACCGACGGAGTAGCTGGCGCGCTTCGAACAAAGGAAAACGAAAAAGCTCGCAAGTTCCTCGG